>Ga0209488_10002004_pt1 | contig 17149 bp, 15 predicted proteins | sample Rivendell_Oct201_8_FD_188349 | JGI IMG/M metagenome (GOLD analysis project Ga0209488, IMG submission 188349) | Vadose zone soil microbial communities from the Eel River Critical Zone Observatory, Northern California, USA -... | ecosystem: Environmental > Terrestrial > Soil > Vadose zone >...
CGGCGACGGGACGGTGTCGCTGGCCGACTACCGGGGTCGCAGTCCCGTGCTGCTGGCGCTGTTCCGGGGGTTCCATGAGGTGCCGTGAGAAAAATGCCCCCAAGGCGAGCCCTCCGAGCAGGCCACCAACGTGTGCCGCGTTGTCAATTCCGGCGCTCAGGCCAAATAGCAGGTTGTATGCGGCGAAGCTGAGAAGGCTTTTCATCGTGGATTTCACCGCTTCTTTGGGAATCGGAAGTTTTCCCAGGTACAGTGCGGCGATCAACGCACCCGCCATCCCAAAGATTGCGCCAGACGCACCTACACCGACGACCATGGGATGCCACCACAAACTGGCCAGACTTCCGGCCAGTCCGGATGCCGTATAGATCAGCAGATAAGTCCACCGGTCGAACACACGTTCGGCAAGGGCCCCCAGGTTCAGCAGGCACCACATATTGAAAAAGATGTGGATGAGCCCGCCATGCACGTAATTCGATGTCAGCATTCGCCACGGCTGGGTCCCCAGCGAGAGCGGCCCCCAGTTCGCACCCCACTTGAGAAGCTGTTGCGTGGCGGGTGATATCGGCGAGACCCCCGTAAGCGCCATAATCACGAAGACCGCAACGTTGATTCCCACCAGCACCGTGGTCAAAGAGACTGTCCGTCCCGCGATCATTGCCTGTTGCTGAGGCCGGTGCTGAGGCTCGTACTGAGGCTGGTACTGAGGCTGCGCCTGCAGCCGCAACTCTGCGGAGGGCAAGTCTGTTCGCTTGCAGTCCGAGCACAAACTGCGCCCCTCAGTCCTGCCGGATAGTGCTGGCAACTCCCGCCCGCAACTTGTGCAATTCGTCATTTGGAAGGTCACACGTGTCGAACTTCTGCGAATCAATAGGGGAACAGCAACCGAAAGCTGCGCGGTTCAGTCTCCCGTGGCTTCCACTGCCGGAAGTTCTTCCGCGACGGTCGTTCCTCGCATCGTACCTTGCACCTTCGCGCTGGTAACCAGAATCACCGAGATGACCACGATAGCGCTTCCCGCCAAAATGAACCGGTCCACGCGCTCATGCAAGACTAACCACCCTAAAAACACGGCGACCACCGGATTCACATACGCATAGGTCGAGACTTTAGACGTCGGCACGTGCTCCAGCAGCCAGATGTAAGCCGTATATCCAATCCACGAACCGCACACCACCAGGTATAGCACCGCGCCGAGCCCTCGGGATGTCCACACCACATGCGAAAAATCCCCTCGCACCACAGCGAATATCAGATTCCCCAGCCCCGCAGCAGTCACTTGCCATGCGGTGGCACTGAATACATCCATACCCGACTGCCAGCGCTTGGAGAGTACGGAACCCAGCGCCCAGCTGAATGATCCGCCGATCAAGCTTAGTGAGGCCCAGAATTCCCTGCGGCCGAGCGCCGTGCTGGAAGTCAGTTCAGGATAAAAAAGAACGACGAGTCCCAGAATCCCCAAACCGAGTCCGGCCTTACCGCGTCCGGAAATTTGGTGGTGGCCGAGCAGCAGCGAGTCAAGCACCAGAAACCACAGTGGTGTGATGGCGATGATCAGCGCGGCCAGGCCCGAGGAAACCGAGAGCTCCGCGTACGCCAGCGTGAGGTTCCCGCCCATCAGCAGTAACAGTCCGACCACTGCCGCCAGCGCAATCTGTCGCGGCGAATACAAGACTTTGCGTCCGGTCAAGGCGCACACGGCCAGCATGACGACCCCGGCGATCGAAAACCGCAGGCCGCACATTAACGCAGGCGGAATCGTCTGCACCGCGATGTCGATCCCCAGGTAGGTCGATCCCCAGAACAAATACACGAGCCCGAAGGCAAGAATCACCATCCACCGGCTTGGGCGCTGCGCTTGCATTTTGAGTGCGGGAGAAGCGGAAGCTTACACGTTATCAGACGACAGCGGCGACTGCTTGGATTCTAAAGTTAGCCTGCGGAAGTTACCCGGATGACTCGTCTGCCCTGCGTTACTTTCGCTTTACTCCGTCGACAAAGATTGGGGGTTACGCCCTTCACCGCCCCAAGCTATAATGTTCAATTGATGTCGATTGCCGCCGATGGCCCAGAAGAATCCCAATTCGCATTTGCCCGAGTGCTGGCTGCACTGTCTCGTGTGCCCGCGGCGCTATCGGGCAAATTTGCCCTCGCGTCTGCGTCCCAGTCTCTTCGGTAGCGACTAATTTTTAATCCTCCCAGTGTGCTGTCCCCCTTGTTGGCCAGATTGCGTGCGCAAGTTCCGTAAGCGAGCGGGCCAAACGACGAACGACCAACGACCCACGACTGTTTCTCCGGAGGATTCCATGACCACCAAAACCATGACCGCAACTCTCGGTCCCAAGATCAAGACGGCCTTGCCCGGGCCCAATGCCAGACGCGTGCTGGTAGGCGACGACAAATACATTTCGCCGTCCTATACCCGATCGTATCCTCTCGTGGCCAAGAGCGGTCGCGGCATCATCGTCACCGACGTGGACGGCAACGAGTTCTTCGACTTTTCAGCCGGCATCGCCGTGACCTCCACCGGTCATTGCCATCCCGACGTGGTTGCCGCCATTCAGAAGCAGGCGGGCGAACTCATCCACATGTCGGGCACCGACTTCTATTACGAGAGCATGGTGCAACTTGCGGAACGCCTTTCGAAGATCGCTCCCATGCCCGGACCGCATAAGATCTACTACGGCAACTCCGGCGCCGAAGCGATTGAGTGCGCGCTCAAGCTGGCGCGCTATCACACCAAGCGGCAGAACATGATCGCCTTTTTTGGCGCATTCCACGGACGCACCATGGGAGCCGTTTCGCTCACCGCGTCGAAACCGCAGCAGCACCGCCGCTTCGCCCCCTTCGTTCCCGGCGTCACCCATATTCGCTATCCCGATGTCTACCGCGGCTGCTCGGGCGGCGCACAGGACGCCGATGCCTTCGCGCTAGGCTGCGCCCGCTTCCTCGAAGAGAAACTTTTCAAAACGACGCTCCCTCCCGAGGAAGTCGCCGCCATCTTCGTCGAGCCCATTCAGGGCGAAGGCGGATACGTCGTGGCTCCCACCATCTTCATGCAGGAACTGCGGCGCATCTGCGACCGTTACGGCATCCTGCTGGTCGTGGACGAGGTCCAGAGCGGCATTGCCCGCACCGGCAAGTGGTGGGCAGTCGAGCACACCGGTGTCCAGCCGGATATGGTTTGCATGGCCAAAGGCATCGCGTCAGGAATGCCGCTGGGTATCACCATGACGCGCGCCGAAATCATGGATTGGATTCCGGGCTCGCATGCTTCCACGTTTGGAGGCAATCCAGTTTGCATCGCCGCTGCCCTGGCCACGCTCGATGTGATCGAGAAAGAACACCTGCTCGAGAATTCCACCAGCGTAGGCAATCACATGCTCAAGCGCATGGCGGACTGGCCTTCGAAACTAAAACTGGTCGGCGACGTTCGCGGCCGCGGCCTGATGATCGGCGTCGAGATCGTCAAGGACAAGACAACCAAGGAATACGGTGCCGCCGAGCGCGACCGCATCGTCGAACTGGCCTTCGAGCGCGGCGTGCTGTTCCTGGGATGCGGCCCCAGCACGGTCCGCATCTGTCCGCCGCTGGTGGTCACCAAGGACGAAGCCAACGTGGCGATTGATGTACTCGAAGAGTGCATCAAGCTCGCGGCCCAGTAGCCCGCGCGCATTCCCGCTGTCACACTGCATCAGTTCAGTTAGGTCAGATCACAGAGCCACCTTCGCCTTTCCGGACAGGGTGGCTTTCGTCGTTTCTGCGGGTGCTATCGGGGTAAGTATGCCGACGGTACGAAAGGCACTGGACAAAGGAAAAGCGTGGGAAATTCTCTCTCAAGAAAAACACTCGTTCCCTCCATTATGTTCGGATTTCGTAAACGGCCGCACAATCGTCTATCTTTTCTGCGCACTTTCTGGTAAACAGGGAAACGCTAGTAAGGGATCCGAAGTCGCTCTCCTCCTAGCCTTCCCTCCGGCGGAACTCCGAGGTTTACGTGTCACTACACGTCCGACTCGCGGCACTCGCGTGGTTATGTGGACTGTTGTCTCTGCCGAGCTTCTCAACTGACATCACCCTTGAGGTGACGCCAACTCCGATAGTGGTGTCCTCTTCCAATTTCACGGCGGAGGCGCGAGTCATCCTCAAGAACTCAGGGTCGGAAATACTTCGGCACGTTTCACTCAGCCAGTTCAGCAACGACGGGATTAAAGCTGAAATTGGAAAACCCTGTTCCACACACGCCGGTCCTAAGCGCCAGATTGTGTGGCCGGTGAAGATCAGCGGTCCAGGAAATGCGCACTTCCCAGGATCAGTCATCTTTGAGGCAAGGTATGTCTCGCCGACGGGCATGCAGCATGTGTACGCCCTGCTAACCCTGCAAACGGACGGCACGCAAAAACCGGTCGAGGCTTCTCTGGAAGGCAATCTTGACGCGGTCTCGCAGCAGCGGCCGGCGTCCGTTTATTTGGTGGTGACTAATAACCTGGACGTTCCGGTGGACGTAGACGTCGATCACAAGGTCCCGCAGGGTGCCATTATAGTTTCAACGGTCAGCCCGTTCCAAGTTCAGGCCCGCTCCACGGAGTCCACGGAGATTGAGGTGAAGACGAAATCGCGGGTTACACCTGGTGTGTATCCCGTTCTGCTCGAGGTGACGGCGAACTGGAATTGGGCCGGGCGGAAGGAGCGGCGTCACTTGACAGTAAGCAAGCCGGCCACGATCGGAGTATTTTTCGAATCAGAATTGCTTAAGGCGCTGGGGGTGCCGTCCTTCCTGGTTCTTCCCGGCTGTCTCATGGTGTTCACTTTTCAGTTCTTGCTGAGTTTCAATATATTGCGGCTTAAAGACTATTCGAAAATGCCCGATTTAGGGCTGGCGTCACCCGGCTTCTGGATTATCGCAGTGAGCCTTTCCGGAGTGTTCGCGTATTTCTATTACGTTCTGACGAAGGTCAACTATCTTTCGAGCTATGGAGTAGATGACCTGAGAAACGTATGGCTCAGCAGCATTCTAATCGGATTTCTGATCTATTTTCTCGTCGCGGCGCCAACCTATAATTGGCGCCAATCCCATATTCCAACCAGTTCAGATAGTCCGATTGTGGTTCTCAAAAAACTCGGCAAGAATCAACTCGGGATTTCCTTGCCTCGGGTCATCCATCATTTGGGCAATCAGGATGTGAACGGATTTGTGATCGAGAAAATCGAAGACAGCAAAACCATGCTGTGGGTTGCCCCTCGCATTGCGGTAACCTGGCAAGCAAATGCGGAGGCGCAGCGGGAAGCTTTTCAAGCTGAATTCAACTTAAACGGCAACCCGGCAGAGTTGGCGCGGATCCTTGAGGCTGCGGGAAATCAGGTTACCGTGGAGTGGGAACCAAATGCGGCCGTAACCCGCCCCTATCACGCTAAGGTGGAAGCGATAACGCAATATCAGCCCGCGGAGGTCATTCTCGCCGAGGTCGGATAGGTTGTGGTCTAAGCAATGGCGATCCTGGGAACGATGCAGTGCGCGAGCGCGTGGCGCTTTATTTCTTGTGGGACGGGCCCAGCCGAAACCTGGAACCCATCCCCAGGCATCCGCTGAGCCCGTCCCCTGCGCTCTACTGAGCAATTTAATGATAGCCTTGCGGCTATCGGAGTCATGAGAATGATGAATCAAGCCGCACCCGAAGTCAACAGCATAATAGTAAATAACATTCGTCTCAGCCTCATCCAGTTCTTGCCAGCCATGGGTTTGCTGAAAGCGCGCCAGTCTGCCGCCGTTCCTTTTTCGTTTTTGTTCAGTGGCGCGGAATTCCGGCGAAAATTCACGGAAGCCTTGAACGCTGGCACCTCGCTTCGCCCACCGTGGCGAGATTCCTATGGCAAGCTATTTTGGGCTCGTTATCTTCCGGCGGAATTGAGAACAGAATACCAGGCATGGAGAGCGCTGGTTCCACTCGACTACGACTTCGTGCACAAAGATTCCGGCCCGCCGTTGAAAGACTGCCAGGCACAAGTCCGAACCTATCTGTACCCGTGGGGAATCGGACTGATCGTGGACTTCGGCTGCAAAGGTCCCATGCCACTATTCGATGCCGTCGATCGTGCCTTTGAAGCCCAACGCAAAGCAAGAGGAATGTTGCAATCGATTCTTAAAGGCGTGCGGGCAGATGCCTACGCCGATGCTTCCAAAGAAACAGCGGGCAATGTTTTCTCGATAGTTACGATAGTCGACGCAACCGGCGTCTCACCCGAGGTAGAGATTGATCCGAAGGGACCCATCGCCCGGGCCATTGAAGGCTTAGCTGGATGGAATCCGAGTTGGAGGAACATGCAGCTCGAGGATTTAGAAAAGGGCGCGATCACTATTCGGCAGTCGCCTGCGGGCCATATGCTCTATGGCAAGGAGCGTGGCAGAGTCGTGTGGTTTCCCGATAATTTTCGCAGTACCGACCCTTTTCGCTATCGTGGCACTCTTGCGTGCTACCACCAGAACCTGACTGTAGCCTCGCTCCACGCCGAAAGCCTATGCCAAATCGCGCAGGATGCCGCTGCGGAGTTGAATAAGACAAATGCCCTCGCTCCGTTCTCTGCCACCTACGTCGAGACTGCCCGTTTGTCGGGAGGCCTCCTCGGCCGCCTTCACGGGAGGCGGGACGGCGTGACCGATAAGAAAAAGCCTGAGACTTACCGCTCCGGGAGTGTACGAACCCAAATTCTGGTCTACAAGGATGACGTAAACACTGTGCGCAATAAGCTCGTCATACCGCCCAGCGCGCTCGACGCTTGACCGCTCCGCAGTGCTGCCAAGGCTTCCCGGGTTGGGAGGGACACAAACTGCAGCTTGAAAATTGCTCGAGAGATCTCTTCCGGTAGAGTTGCGGGGGGTACGGCGGAAGTCCAGAGCATCGGTCCGCCATTAATCGTCACGAAGGACGAAGCCGACGTAGCGATTGATGTCCTCGAAGAATGCATCAAGCTCGCGTCTCTGTAGATGTCGCAGTCGTTCATCCACCCTCGCACGGTGTTCAATACCTACGTGCGAGGGTGGGGAGATTTATCCGATCACCATTTCAGGTTCGCGATCCGAACTTAGCGTGGGCGGAGGTTCGGGTGCCTCGGGCGGCGGCTCTCCCGCAATGTCGGCCAATTGCAGTCGTAAGTTGCCGGGATTGGTGGCGTAGGCCATTCCGGTGTCTAGTTCGATCGCGCCAGCACGAATCATCTTCTCGATGCCGCCATCGAAGTGCTGCATGCCCTCGGTGTCCCCGTCGCGCATGGCGTCCAGCAGAGTCTTGCCTTCGTGTTCCCCTTTTTCCAGGTACTCCCGGGTGCGCATGGTCGCCTTCAGAATCTCCAACACTGCAACCCGGCTCTTGCCATCCTTTGCCGGGATCAGGCGCTGCGAAATGATGTAGCGAAAGCTTTTCGCCAACCGGTTGCGAATGACATGCTGCTCGGCCATGGGGAACACGCCCACGACGCGCTCGACAGTCTTCGAGGCATCGATAGTATGCAGCGTAGAGAGAACAAGATGGCCGGTTTCGGCCGCTTCGAGCGCGATTTCAATCGTTTCTTTATCCCGCATTTCACCCACCAGGATCACCTTTGGCGCCTGGCGCAGTGCCGCCCTCAGCGCGAGAGAGAAACTGGGAGTATCACTGTGCAGTTCTCGCTGATGAATGATCGACCGCTTGTGCCGGTGCATGAATTCCACCGGATCTTCGATGGTGATGATGTGATAGGCATGAGTTTCATTTATCCTGTCGAGAACCGCCGCCATGGTCGATGACTTACCTGACCCGGTGGGGCCTGTAACCAGCACAATGCCGTTCTTCAAATCTGCGATGTCGCCGAGCTGCTCCGGCAACTTCAGTTCCGCGAACGTAGGAATGCTTTGCGGGATGACCCGCATTACGATGGCGTGACTTCCCCGCTGTATAAACACGTTGACTCGAAAACGGCATTGGTGGGGCAAACTATAAGAGATGTCGCACGATCCCTGCTCCCGCAACGCTGTCAACGCCTGCTGGTTTCCGGCAATGAGCTCTTCAGCAATGCGGCGCGTGTCCTCGGGGGTCAGTGGCGGTAATCCCGTGATCTTGACCGGAACCAATTTACCGCTCACCTCGATATGCGGGAGGCTGCCCGGCGAGAAAATCAGGTCGCTCACGCGGGTTGAGGCACGCAGCATAGCTGAAAGCAACATTGCTGCCGGAATTGGCGGTTTGGCAACAGTTGAGGTGGTAGGAACGGGAACGGGAACTTTCGTTGGGCTATCCAGGGGAGTACTCCTTACTCTGCCAGCGTACGTGGTTGGTGTAAGTTGCACCAGTGACCAAGGTCATGGACGCTCATCATGAACGAACGATACTGTCTCAGAATTTTGGACTGAAGTATCAACACGAGGCCGGAGTGCCGGTAAAATAAACTTCGGCCTTAACAGCTGAGGGCCGGGCAGGAGGCACCATGTGGCAAGGGACGGTCGAGTCAATACATATCGCCTCCGCTGCGCGAGAACCAATGCGCGCCGTGCAGCATGCGGAAGCCATTCCGGGTGTAGGTCTCGAAGGGGATCGCTACGCCAACCGGCAAGGGACCTTCTACAAGCCCGAACCGGACTTTGAGTTGACCCTGATCGAAGCCGAGGCGATCGAAGCGCTCGGGAGGGAGTACGGCGTGGAACTCGCTCCCGGCGATGCGCGACGCAATGTCGTGACTCGAGGCGTTCCCTTGAATCACCTGGTTGGGCGTGAATTCCGCATCGGACCGGTAAAGATTCGCGGCATTCGTCTGTGCGAGCCTTGCGACCATTTACAACGCCTCACCGGACATCCCGTGATTAAAGGCCTGCGTCATCGCGGCGGATTGCGCGCCCAGATTCTAAGTCAAGGCTCGATCCGCGTGGCCGAGCTGGTTAGCGAGTAGATGGGCGAGAATGGCGTGATGAACAATTCCTGCCCGCCGTGTGACATCCAACCTTGACCTCAGGATTTTGATCGGCGGATCATAAGGATACCTGTGGGCACCGGACGCCTCACTCACGCGACCATCCGCGCCCTTGATTGGCTGGCCGCTCGCACCTTGCCACGCGACGGCGGACCGGCGCACCTGCGCACCGGAAAGCTGGGCGAAGAGGAAGCATATTTCTACCTGCGGCGTCTGGGCTACACAGTCGTAGCGCGCAATTTCCGCTCATCGCGATGCCGGGGAGAGATCGACCTGATTGCTTGGGATAAAGATGTGCTTTGTTTCATTGAGGTTAAGACGCGCACAACAACGGCCGTAAAGCCTCCGGAAGCCGCCGTTGACCGCCATAAACGGCGCGAGATCGCTGCCGTCGCGCGCGCCTACCTGAGACGCGTCCCACCTTCGTGCCAGTGGAGATTCGATATTGTAAGCGTATACTACGAAAGGTCCAAAGCCTGCCGGCCGCAGATCGAAGTCTTTCGCAATGCCTCCCTCGCATCATAAAATTCGCAGCTGCATTCCTATTGAGATTGAGAATGAGGACTGGTAAGTGCCCGAACTGAGAAAAGATCCGATCGTTGGCCGCTGGGTGATTATCTCGACCGACCGCGCCAAGCGCCCAACCGATTTTGTTCGCGAGAATCTGAAGATCAAAGGGGGCTTTTGCCCCTTTTGTTACGGCAACGAAAGCAAGACCCCTCCGGAGATTCAGGCCTATCGTCCCAATCCAAATGGTGGACCGGCGGCCCAGCGCGACACTCCTGGCTGGACCGTTCGTGTCGTACCCAACAAGTTCCCCGCTCTGGGAATTGAAGGCACCCTAAACCGCCAGGCCGAAGGCATGTTCGACCGCATGAACGGAGTTGGAGCGCACGAAGTCATCATTGAGACGCCCGACCACTCCGCCAGCATGGCTACTTTGCCTCCCAAGCGGATCGAAGATGTCCTGTGGACCTTCCGCGACCGCATCCTCGACCTGAGAAAAGACCGCCGCTTCAAGTACATCCTTCTTTTCAAGAATCACGGGGAAGCTGCGGGAGCGTCTCTCGAGCACGCCCACTCGCAGCTCATCGCATTGCCCATTCTTCCCATCAACGTGACCCAGGAACTGGAAGGGGCGAAGCAATATTTCCTGTACAAGGAACGGTGCGTATTCTGTGACATCATCCGGCAGGAGATGGATAACGGCACGCGCGTAGTCGCGGAGAACGAGAACTTTCTTACCCTGGCTCCCTACGCGCCGCGCTTTCCCTTCGAGACCTGGATTCTGCCCAAGCAACACGAGTCGGCGTTCGAGAACTCGTCATCCCACATGTTTGAGAACCTGGCTAAGGCTCTGAAGACGTTGCTGATCAAAGCCGACCGCGTTCTCGACAATCCGCCCTACAACCTGGTGGTGCATAGTTCACCGGTCCAGGACCCGACCAATGACCATTACCACTGGCACATCGAATTCATGCCCAAGCTGACGAAGACCGCAGGGTTCGAATGGGGAACCGGATTCTACATCAATCCCACACCGCCCGAGGAAGCGGCAAAATTCCTGCGCGACGCGCAAGTCGAAGAGCCTGCCGCTGTCACAGTTGGATGAGTAGACAAGAATGCTCCCAAAAAAATTGGGCACGGCTATAAGTTGCCGTGCCCTTTGTTGCTGGAGAGAGATAGGCCATGGAGAACTAATCCACACTCAAGGGCCCGATGAGTCAGGGTAGGACAGGGCGCCTCGGCACTTGTCATCAAGATGTAAAAAAGCCCTTGCCCCTTTTAAGCCCCGCTTCAGCCCTGCGTACGGTCCTGGACCTCTTCGTGCCAAGCCATCTGGATAGCTTCCAGTTTGCCCTCATTGGAGGCTTTGGGATCGCCCGCGAAGCCGGGCAGCTCGGTGACGTAACGATGCAGATCGGTAAAGCGTATGGTAAGCGGATCGAGTTCGGGATGGGTCTCAGACAGAAGAATGCCGATGTCTTCGGGGTTATCCCAGGTGAGAGATTTTGGCATTGTTGGCTCCTAACATAAGCATTCAGCACTCAGCATTTAGCACTCAGCCAAGGCGCGTGTTGGGAAATTCGGGCCTCGCTTAATGAATGCAGACTGTCCGGCGATTATCTTCGACGTCACTGCTAAAGGGCTGAATGCTGACCGCTGAGTACTGACGGCTGTTTCAGTGCTCTTCCGAAACATAATTGCGATTCCACGCCGGAATTTCCACGACCACTTTGCCCGGCTTGGTAATCTGTGCCTGACAACCGAGACGAGAGTTTAACTGCAGATCCGCGGCCATGTCGAGCCGGTCGGCTTCGTCGTCGTCCATCTCCGAAAGATTCTCCGCACCTTCTTTGACCCAAATGTGGCACGTCGTACAAGCGCAGTTGCCGCCACAAGCGTGATCAAGCGTTACTCCATAATTGAGCGCGACGTCGAGCAGCGACTGCTCCTTACCGTGATCCTCATAAGGAAGTTTTCCCAGTTCGAACTGCACGGTCTTGCCCTCAGGCAGAAACGTAACTTGTACAGTGTTCTCGCCCGGTGCGTCTTCGGTGGCGGTGCCCGCGCCTTGTGCCTTCTCGTGTGCCATCACCTGCTCCTGACCTTCTGTTCCTGATCTACTGTTCCTGATCTACCCTGTGTTCCCCTGTGTCCTCTGTGGTTAAGCTTTAAACACAAAGCTCACTCAAACTCCGCCTTTGCCATGGGATGCGGCGCAGTCGGTCCCTCACCCATATCCGCCTCGTCCATGGTCTTACCTTTAAGTGCGGTCGACACAGCGCTATCCATCATCAATTCAGCCAGCCGCGTAGTGCCCTGGTTCAACGCGTCAATCGCTTTGCGAATCGCCGTATAATCCTCTTCTGCGTTCACAGCGGCCAGCGCTTTTTCCATCTTTGCAATCTGTTTCTTCTCATCCGTGGTCAGATGGCCCCACGCGGGACTCTTCTTTCCCTTGTCGAGCGCGGCGAGAATGGTCGCAACTTCATTGCGCGCTTCGATCACCTGGCGGCGCCGGAAATCCTCTTCGGCATTGTCGAACGAATCGAGAATCATGCCTTCGACCTGCTCGTCGGTAAGCCCGTAACTGGGTTGAACCTGAATTTCGGATTCTTTGCCGCTGCGCTGCTCGCGTGCCGAAACATGAAGAATGCCATTGGCGTCAATGAGGAACTTGACCTCGACGCGTGGCATGCCGGCAGCCATGGGTGGAATCCCTCGAAGATCGAACCGCGCCAGCGAGCGGCAGTCCTTTGCCAGTTCACGCTCACCCTGCAGCACGTGAATGGCGACATTCGCCTGTCCATCCACCTGCGTGGTGTAGAACTGCGTGGCCGAGGCCGGGACCGTCGAGTTACGCAGAATAATTTTGTCGGTAACACCGCCAGCGACTTCGATGCCCAGCGACAGCGGCGTAACGTCCAGTAGCAACATATTCTCAGTCGCTTCCGAACCGCCGCCCAGAATGTTGGCCTGCACCGCCGCACCCAGAGCCACAACTTCGTCGGGATTCAAATCGGTATGCGGATCGCGCTGAAACAGTTCTTTCACCAGCGCACGCACCTTGGGAATCCGCGTAGAGCCCCCGACCAGAACAACTTCATCAATCTGCTCAGGCTTAAGGCCGGCATCTTTCATGGCCTGCTTGCAGGGCCCGACGGTGCGGTCAATCACGGGCTGAATCAGTTGCTCAAACTGCTCGCGTGTAACCTCGCGACGGTAGCGCTTGCCTCCGGGCAATTCCACGTCCAGCTTGATCGAAGGTTGCTCCGAAAGCGCAATCTTGCCCTCGATGACGGCCTTTCGAATCGACTGCACAGCTTCGGCGTTGCGGCGAAAGTCCAGATCCATGTCGCCGCGAATGTCGTCGAGCGCAATGGTGATCAGCAGGTTGTCAATGTCGTCGCCGCCGAGGTGCGTGTCGCCATTCGTGGCGATGACCTCGAAGATTCCGTCATGCAGCTTGAGGATCGAGATGTCGAACGTGCCCCCGCCCAGGTCATAGACGGCGATCGTGCCATTCTGTTTCTTATCCAGGCCGTAAGCGAGTGAGGCAGCGGTCGGCTCATTCACCAGTCGCAAGACTTCGAGACCTGCGATGCGGCCCGCGTCTTTCGTGGCCTGGCGCTGTGCGTCATTGAAGTACGCCGGGACCGTGATGACAGCCTTAGTTACCGCTTCTCCAAAGAAACGTTCCGCGTTGCGCTTGAGCTGGCGAAGAATGAGAGCCGAAATCTCAGGCGGAGTCGTGGTCTTCTCCCCGAGCCTGATGCGCAACACTTCGCCCGCCCCGAGATCTTCTGCCAGACGGAAGGGAAAGAGCTTTAGCTCTTCCTTCACATCCTCCAGCCCGCGCCCCATCAGGCGCTTGATCGAGTACACAGCCCGTTCAGGAGTTTCGATGAGATAGCGCCGCGCGGAATTGCCGATCACCGGCTGGCCGTCCGCATCGAGGGCTACCACCGAAGGCACGAGATTCAAGCCATCGTCTCCAGGAATCACGACAGGGCTCTCCCCCTGCATGAAAGCCACGAGAGAATTCGTGGTGCCCAGGTCGATTCCGACGATGCGATCAGTTGCCATTTGGTAATTTTGTAATTTAGTAATTGTGTAATTGAAAAGCGCCGGGTCCAAATTACTCAATTACTAAATTACTAAATTGCTCAATTTTCCAGTGCCTCACTCACATCCCGAACCAGGTTCCGGATGTAGTTTCGGCGGTTCAGCACGTCTACCATTTTGTCGCGCTCCTGCCTGCGCTCTTCTTCTGAGACGGGCTGACCATTCTGTTCACGCTGAATCATTCCATCCCATACGTTCCAGTATCCCTGAAGCTCGCGGAAAAGCGATTCCTGCTTCCCTTCGAGCTCAAGCTTTTGTTTTCCGATTTCTTCGATCAATGCTGGATCGTCTTCGCCCATCTTCTTCTGCATATGCACCTCTTCGAGCTGCATGTTCAGCTCGAATACCTCTTCCAGCAGGTCCGGCGGAACAATCTGTTTCTTGGTCTCCCCCGTCGCCCGCGCCTGATCGGTCGCGGTCTTGGATTGCTCTTCCAGTTCCACTCCCTCGAGCAATAAAAGATACTGCGTTCGCTTGATCGGATCCTTCAGTGTGCGGTAGGCGTCGTTGAGCAACGAACTCTGCTCCAAAACCCACTCCTGCTCTTTGCTGGCGGCGCGAGCATTGAGATCGGGATGCAATTTGCGGCTCAACTCGTAGAAATCCCGCTCCAGAGCGGCAACATCCACATTCAATTTGCGGGGCAGGCCGAAGAAAGTGAAGTAGTCCACCGGCATCGGAGGTTGAACCTTGCCGCAGGCCTGGCAGAAGTGCGCGGCAAGCATAACGCCGCACGACCAGCAGGGGTGGGTTCCCTGAGGGGCGGACGCGGCAATCGCAGTTAGAGAAGAATTTGTCATTTTCCTAATCACGCACAAACTGGCACGGGTGCAAGCCCAGGGCGCTGATGTGCTGGGCGGAGACGGTCGCGCCACACGATTAAAGTCGAGCCCGGCGATCAGGCACGTTCAGGCTGAGAACGAAGTCCCGCAGCCGCACGACTTGGTTGCCTGGGGATTCACGAACACAAACCCCTGCTGTATCAGGGTTTCCTGATAATCCAAAATCATCCCGTGCAGATAGATGAACGACTTCGGGTCCACAAAAACGCGCACGTCGCCGAACTGAAAGATGCGGTCGCGTTCGCGCGGCTGGGTGTCGAACCGGATGTTGTAACTCAAACCCGAACATCCGCCGCCCTGCACGCCCACACGTAACCCGCCCTGGTCAGGCGAGACGCCTTCCTTGGTCATCGCAGTGCGCACCTTTGCCAGGGCCTTGTCGGTCACCTGAATGCCCTTGACCTGGGCCGTTTTCGTCGCGTCCTCTATTGCAGTCGTCATGATTTGTGAGCAAGTACCAAGCAGCAAAGCTGACAGCTCATAGCCAAGAGCCAAGAGCCAAGAGCCTGATTACTTCGCTTGCGCGGCAACCGGCTGCGCTGCTCCCTGCTTCTTCTTCCAGTCCCCAATGGCGGCGCGGATGGCATCCTCAGCCAGCACCGAACAATGGATTTTCACCGGAGGAAGCGAGAGCTCCTTCACGATGTCCATGTTCTTGATGGCGAGAGCTTCGTCCACCGTCTTGCCCTTGACCCACTCGGTGGCCAGGGACGATGACGCGATGGCCGAGCCGCAACCAAACGTCTTGAACTTGGCGTCTTCAATGACGTTGGTTTCACGGTTGACCTTGATCTGCAGCTTCATCACGTCGCCGCACTCGGGCGCGCCTACCAGGCCGGTGCCCACGTCGTCGCTGCTCTTGTCCATCGAGCCGACGTTGCGGGGATGGGAATAATGATCGAGAACCTTATCGCTATATGCCATTTTCTTCTCCTGAGATCGAACCCTAAAAATCTGATACCGGTCGCTGTATCCCGATATTCTTACTCTCCCGCCCACTTCACATCTTTCAGATTGATACCTTCCTTCGCCATTTCATAGAGCGGAGAAAGTTCGCGCAACCGTTCAACCGTCTCGACCACGCGATCCGCGACGTAATCGACCTCGGCCTCGGTGTTGAAGCGGCCAATCCCAAATCGAATCGAGCTGTGCGCCAGGTCATCGCCGGTGCCCAGAGCCTTCAATACATAAGATGGCTCCAGCGTCGCGGAGGTGCATGCCGAACCGCTCGAAACCGCTATGTCATTGATTCCCATCAGTAAAGATTCGCCTTCGACGTACGCGAAGCTAATGTTCAGGTTGCCCGGCAAACGGTGCTCGGTCGAACCATTGATGTAGACCTCATCCAATCGCCCCATGATCCGGTCGCGCAGCCGATCACGCAGTCCGCTCAACCTGACCGCTTCGTGCGACATTTCTTCCGAAGCAATCGCGCATGCCTTGCCCAATCCAACAATGCTCGGAACGTTTAGAGTGCCGGAGCGCATGCCACGCTCATGACCGCCGCCATCAATAATGGCGGAAAGCTGTACTCGCGGATTCTTCCGGCGAACATACAACGCCCCCACGCCTTTAGGTCCGTACATCTTGTGCGCCGAGATGGAAGCCAGATCGATGTTCTGCTTAATCACGTCAACCGGAACTTTGCCGATCGCCTGCGTTGCATCGGTATGGAAGATCACTCCGCGCTCGTGACAAAGCTTGCCGATTTCCGCCACAGGTTGCAGCACGCCGATTTCGTTATTGGCGTACATGATCGAGACCAGGATGGTCTTGTCGTCCATGGCACGCTTCAGGTCATCGAGGTCAACCAGGCCGTCTTTCTGCACCGGCATGTAGGTGACACGATAGCCATTCTTCTCCAGCCGTTTGCAGGTATCGAGAACGGCTTTGTGCTCGGTCACCGCGGTGATAATGTGGTTGCCCTTCTCGCGGTACATCTCGGCAACACCCTTAATGGCAAGGTTGTCGCTCTCGGTGGCGCCCGACGTGAAGATAACCTCTTTCGTCGTCGCTCCAATCAGTTTGGCAATGCGCTCGCGAGCCGTCTCAACACCTTCTTCGGCGGCCCACCCAAAAGAGTGGTTCCGGCTGGCGGCATTCCCGAACTTCTCCATGAAGTAAGGCAGCATCTCGTCCAGCACCCGCGGATCCATCGGGGTGGTGGCGTGGTTGTCCATGTAAACCGGCAGCTTCACGTCCTTGGAAGCGAAGTGCTGCGGCTGTTGTTGTGCCTGGGGGACCTTTACATCCGTGCTCATAAATTGCCTCTCCTGCCTCGATGAATCTTGTGCTCGCGTACCGGCTGGGTTATTGGCCTCGGCCGACGCCTTACGTAATCGTCACCAGAGCAGCCTGCTTCGGAGATTCACTCGCAGCCTCCTCCGGCTCTTCCCTCATATGCGAAACTTTGATCCGCTTCAGTACTGCTTCGATGCTTTCGTTTACCTTGCGCAGCGGTTCGCGGATATTGCAGCGGTCGGTCTGGTCGCATTCCCCGCGGATGGTCACGCATGAGGTAATAAACAACGGGCCATCGATCGCCTGGATCACCTCGAAGGCCGAAATCGTATGCGCCGCTCGCCCCAGCGTGTAACCGCCGTTGGTGCCATGCTGCGAATGCAACAATCCGGCTTTTGCCAGCCGCTGCAGGATCTTGGCCAGGGCCTCCGGCGGGATGCCGTAGGAGTCAGCCACATCCTTTGCGCTGCGCGCTCCTCGGTCGACGTTCTCAGCTAAAT
>Ga0209488_10002005_pt1 | contig 17148 bp, 15 predicted proteins | sample Rivendell_Oct201_8_FD_188349 | JGI IMG/M metagenome (GOLD analysis project Ga0209488, IMG submission 188349) | Vadose zone soil microbial communities from the Eel River Critical Zone Observatory, Northern California, USA -... | ecosystem: Environmental > Terrestrial > Soil > Vadose zone >...
GGGCCGCGCCATGTCTGTCAACATCCCTACCTGGTACGTCCAGCAGTACAACCAGAACATCCAGCAGCTGGTGCAGCAGAAGGTCACGCGCTTTCGTGCGGCCTGTATGACCGGCTCGCACGTTGGAGCCCTCGCAAGTCCCATCGATCAGATCGGCTTGGTCGAGATGCAGGATGTGGTCGGACGCTTCGCCCCCATGGGTCGGGTGGATTCGCTGACCGACAGACGCTGGCTCGCTCCCTTGGACGCTGACTTGCCGCAGCTGATCGACACGTTCGATAAGCTCAAGATCCTGACCGACCCGAACGGGATCTACGTCACGAACGCGGTAGCCGCGGCGAATCGCAAGTTCGACGACCGGATCGGGAACGCTTTCTTCGCGAGCGCTCAGACCGGGGTGACCGGGGGAACTTCGACCGTCTTCGATGCCACCAACCAGGTGGTCGGGGTGAACGTCGGGGGCACGGCTTCGGGGCTGAACGTCGCGAAGCTCGAACGCGGTCGCAGGATTCTGCTCTCCAACGAAGTCGCGCTGGAGGATGAGCCGATCTTCGTCGGCATCACCGCGATCGATCACGAGTCCCTCCTGAATGAGATCCAGGTGATCTCGCTCGACTTCAATCGCGAAGTGGCTTACGACGCGAATGGCATCATCAAATCCTGGCGAGGTTTCAACTTCATCCATTCCGAGAGATCGTGGATCACGACCACTGCGACGGATGATCAGTCCGGGCAGTCCCGGCAGTTGCCGATGTGGGTAAAGAGCGGGATGTATCTGGGGGTGTGGAACGAGATCGAGACCGCGGTGGACATTCGCGCGGACATTCAGGGCCGACCCTGGCAGGCGTACACGAAGATGAGCGCCAACTCGACGCGGCTCGAGGAAAAACGTGTCGTAAAGCTCTGGAGCCGCTGAGCCGATGATTTCCTACTGAATTTCGGAGTACTGCCATGGCGATCGACCTGACGCTGAAGTCCACCGCGATCACGAGCCGCGAAGCAAGCCCGCGTGTAGCGGTCAATCCGGGAGCCGGAGCGCCCGGTGTCATGCGCACCGTGTACGGCTACATCGCCTCCGTCACCGCATCTCTCTCGGCGACTTCCGTGATTCGCTTGTGCGAAGTGCCTTCGAATGCGATCGTGCAGTCGGTGAAGGTGACGAGTGGCGCCCAGACGGCGGGCAAGTTCAACATCGGGGTGTACCGCAAGAACGCGGACGGGGGACTCGTGGCCTTCACGAGCTCGGATGCGTTCTTCACGACCGATCTTGACTGTGCGGCGGCGGTGATCGATCAGGAATGCGTGATGAAGGCGACTTCCGCCAATACGCTGGTGAAGCGCAATCAGCCGCTGTGGCAGGCGATCGGCATGGCGGCGGACCCCAAGACCGGGCTGGACATCTGCGCGACCGTTCACACGACCGATGTCACGACCGGCACGGGGGCCTTGGGCGCACTCGTGCAGTTCACGGTCTAGGAGCAGCGCACATCGCTTCCAGGTTCTACGGGGTGAACGTCGGGGCGATGCAGCCCAAGGACGTGACGGAGGCGGCCTCGACCAATTCCACCGCGGTCGAGCTGCAGGTGGATCTGTCCAAGGTCACCGACAAGCTGCAGGTCATCCAGGCGCTCACCTCCATCCTGAGCTATCTCGAGACCGTCGAAGGCAATCCGATCGGGTAGACCATGGCGATTCGTACGCCGACAGTCGTGTATCAGCTGGACGGCAACGTGAACCTCGCGCGTGCCGTGTGGACGGGCTTGCTCAACGGGGACACCGGAGCTCCGGTGGAAATGGGCGACTGGGCTGACCGGACGGTGCAGATCACCGGAACTTTCGGGGTCGGGGGATCCATCAACATCGAGGGCAGCTGCGACCTGTCGAGCGAGACGCCCACGTATTTCATCCTCTCCGATCCGCAGGGTAACGCGATCACCAAGACTGCGGCCGCGGGTGAGGTGTTCGAGGAGTCCCCCTTGCTGATCCGCCCCAACGTGACTGCGGGAGATGGCACGACGAGCCTCACCGTGAAAATGGTTTGCCGCAGGAACCGCTCGTGAACGACTCCACGATGACGCTCTCGGAAGCCCAGGCGGAGGCGGCCAAGTGGGGCAATCTCATCCGGGCGTTGAGCCGGCTTCAGGAAGCCGCCGAGACGATCGGGCAACTGGATCGCAACCGTGCGGAACGTCAGGCCCAGGTCGATCAACTGGGCGAAGAAATCTCAATGGCGAATGAGCATCTGACCGAGCTTCAGCGAGCCGTTACGGAGGCTGAAGCCCGCGCCATTGAGATTCTGGACGAAGCCCGTACGGGGGCGAATGAACTGCTCTCACGAGCTCAGACGCAGGCCGATCAGCTCCTGGCTGATGCACGGGCGAAGGCGGATCAGGCGGAAGCGGACTTCGAGGCGACGCGCTCCGAAATCCAGGCTCTGCAGAGCCAGCGTGCGCAGACGGAAGGGGCCGTCTCGACAGCGCAAGCCCGTCTCGCGGCCGCTCGGGCTGCGGCTCGCGCCGTGATCGAAGAGTAACCCGTGCCCGCGAACGTCATCCTTAACCCTGGCGCTGGCGGGGCGACGCTTGCGACCGATCAAGTCGGCGGGGTCGACTATCAGAAGGTCAAGATCACCTTTTCCACCGATGGGGCCGCACCGGTTTCGGTAGACGCGGCCAACGGGCTCCCGGTATCGATAGCCTCGCTTCCCTTGCCTGCCGGTGCTGCGACATTGGCCGGACAGGCGGCGATCAACGCAACCCTCGGCACTCCCATGCAGCAGACCGGCGGGGCGGTCTCGGTCACGAACTTTCCGGCCACGCAACCGGTGAGCGGGACGGTAACGGCGAATCAGGGAACAGCGGCAGCGGTTAGTGGGGCCTGGCCGAGTCTCGTGACCGATGGCACGCGCACCGCGACAGTCAAAGCGGCGAGCACGGCTGCGGTGGCGGCTGACACGGCGCTCGTCGTGGCGATCAGCCCCAACAACAACTCGGGCGTCACGATCCCCCCGAGCATCACAGACAGCACCGCGACACCTCTTGCGGCCAATGCCTCGTTCACCGGAACCGCGAACCTCTTTGATAGCTGGAACGCCGGGAGCCTTCAGGTCTATAGCGATGCCAGTGGCTCACTCGCGTTGCAGTGGAGCACGGACGGGGTGAATTACGACTTCGTGCAGACCTTTCCGTACACGGGTGGAATCCCGATGGACATCGGACTCTATGGGCGCAGCCGCCGTCTGCGTATCGTCTATACCAATGGTCCAGCCGCCCAGGTCATTTTCCGTCTGCAGCTCCTCGTTCGTAATGTTTCTCCTGCGGGTGATGCAACTTCGCTGCGCGATCCCATCCCGAGCAACCTCATGGCGCAGGCGACGCGCTCGCAGCTCATCGGGCAGACCGACACGACCGGGAGCCTCTACGCACCGGTCAGCGTCAAGGCGGGCGGCGTGACGCCCATCCCACAGGATGGCGCTTTGGTGGTCGCCGAGCGCTCGGGGGCTTTGGCGATTCTCGTCGATCAGCAGGCCCAGATCCTTGCGGAGCTTCGCGCGATGAACCTTCAGCTTTCATCCCTTTCCGGCAACACCGTGGATGTCTCGACGTTCCTGTCCGAAATCACTGTGCAGTAGGGGCGTCAGATGGCACTTCCGATTTCAGTTCAAGTAGGCCCGCAGACGGTTGCGGACGGGGCTACCGCGACGGCGCGCGGTGGCAAGACAGCCGAAGTTATGGTCAGCGAACTGCACGGGCGGTTTTACGAGCAGGTCTATCGCGGCAACGTCTATGGCAACGGTACGCTTGCCCTCACGGCCCTTAGCGCCAATACCATCACACTGACTGCGAGCACGACGCCGATTCTGGGGGTCTGGAATCCAGCCAGTTCGCTCGTCAATCTCGTGATTTTACAAGCGACGCTCAATGCCGGGATCAACAATACTGCGTCCGTGGGTCCGGGGGCTTTTGTTTGGGCGAGTTCCAATGGCAATGCTGCCCTCACCCTCGGCACGGCGCCCTTCAATCACAAGACCCTCACGGCGGCGGGCTCGGCAGCTAAGGGACTTGCGTTCATCGCGCTCACTGGATTGACCAACAATCTCGTCGTGCAGGAATCGGCCGATTTCCCGAGTCCAACTATCATCACGACGACGGCCATACCGACCACGGTCACAACGCCCAGCGTTTCCTATACACAGAATGTCGATGGCTCGTTCGTCGTGCCACCGGGTGGGGTGTTGGCACTGCTGAACACGGTCTCGACCACGACTGTGAGTGTTACGGGTCGGCTTCTGTGGGAGGAGGTTGGACTCTGATGGCTCTCAAGCCTTGGTGCTGGTGGTCTCTCGGTGTTGTTGGAGATGGTACTTCCACATCGGTGACCTTCAATCTGCTGACGGATCCATTTGTGTTGGGTGCTGCTGCGGCTCCCGGAGGTCAGACTGCGTTAGCTCTCACCTTTACAGTGGGGTTATCCAACTTACCTTCGGCTATCACGGTCGATTCCTGCAGCGATGGGCAAACGGTCACGCCCACACTTGGGGCACTGGGAAGCATCACTTTCTCGTGGCCGGTTGCGGTTCCAGCCGGCACACACGTTTCCATGTACGGGCATTTGGAATTCTGATGCTCGCCTGGCTCATGGTAATGGGCTTCGCCGCGCGCTCAACTTCGCAGCCCGCCACGACGGGGAGTGAATTCATCATCCGGTGCCGGCGGCGCGGCCGGCGTTGAAAGTGTCGCTCGCGGGTCCAAGGCTATCGCGAATAGCCTGGAGCCCCCATGACCAGTGAAGTCAGCATTGCCAATCGCGCCCTCACCCTCCTGGGCGCCGATCTCATCATCGCGCTCACGGACGACAACAACCGCGGGCGCACCATGAACGCGAATTATGCGGCCATCCGGGATGCCGAGCTCGACCGGCACCGCTGGCGGTTCTCCATTGCTCGTGCAGTCCTACCGGCAGATGCCGCCAAGCCTGCTTTTGGTTTCGGCAACCAGTACCAGGTGCCGAGTGATTTCCTGAAACTCATCGAGGGCGGGGACCTCACCACGGGGGCGGATCTGACGGACTACCGCACCGGCTCGTCCGCCTTGTGGTCGCGCGAGGGAACGAAGATCCTCACCAATCTCGGCTCACCGCTTCACATCCGCTACATCGCCCGCGTCATCGATCCTTCGCTTTACAGTGCTTCGTTCTCAGAAGCCTTCGCCGCACGACTTGCGGACGAGTGCTGCGAGCGGATCACCCAGTCTGACTCCAAGCGCCAGATCTGCATGCTCGCGTACAAGCGCGCGATCCGCGAAGCGGTTCAGTCCAATGCGCTGGAGGTGCCGGCGGAATCGCCAGCTGATGGTGAATGGATTACCGCACGCGCGCAGTGAAATAGATGCGCGCCTCACCGATCCTCAATGCCCTGAACGCTGGCGAGTTATCGCCGAACATCGATGGGCGCACGGACCTTCAGAAGTACTTCTCCGGCGCCAAGCGCATGGAGAACTTTTTGCCCTTGGTGCAGGGACCGGCACAGCGCCGCGGCGGCTCGCGCTACGTGGCGGAGGTCAAGACTTCAGCCAACCGCAGTTGGGTGCTGAAATTCGAGTTCTCCGCGACTCAAGCCTACAACTTGGAGTTCGGCGATCAGTACGTACGCTTCTACGTCAACCGTGGCGTGTTGCTGGTCTCAGGGGTCGCGGCTTACAACAACGCGACCAACTACGTGTTGGGGGATCTCGTCAGTTCTGCCGGCATCAACTACTACTGCAAGGCCGCGACCGTTGGCAACGCCCCACCGAATGCGACGTACTGGTATCCGCTCACCGGTTCGATCTACGAGATTCCCTCGCCCTACGCTTTAGCTGATCTCACCAACACCGACGGAACCTGTGCGCTCAAGATCGAGCAATCAGGAGACGTGCTCTACATCGCGAACCAGAAGCGCACCTATGTGCCGCGAAAACTCACCCGCATGGGCACGACCAACTGGCAGTTCTCGGTCTATCAGCCCAACCAGGGCCCGTTCCTCGAGAAGAACTCGACCTCCGCTACCACGATCTATGCCTCTGCTTCTACAGGCGCCGTGACACTCACCGCTTCCGCTGCGCTGTTCGCGGCAACTGATGTCGGGCGTTTGGTGCGTCTTCAGGTCCAGGACCTCAACATCAACAACTGGGAAGCCACTCACGTCGCCTATGTCATCGGGAATCTCGTGCGTTTCGATGGCAAGACCTATGCGGCGGTTAACAACGCGACCTCGGGATCCGTCCCACCGACCCACGAACAAGGCAATGCCTATGACGGTCAAACGGGCGGCTCGGTCCTGTGGGCGTATCAAGATTCCGGTTACGGCATCGCGCGCATTACCGCGTTCACTTCCTCGACCGTGGTCACGGCGAGCGTGGTTGTTGATGAACTGAACGGGTTGAATCAGCTTCCGGCGAATGTCGTCGGAGCTCCGAACGCCACCAAGCGCTGGTCACTCGGGGCCTGGTCGGCGACGACGGAATATCCGGCGGTGGTGAGGTTCTTCCGCAATCGCCTGTGGTGGGGTGGAAAACTTCGTTTCTGGGGCACGGTCCCGAATGACTACGAGAACATGACCGGTGACTTGTTCGGTCAGGTGACGACCGATTGCGCCATGTGGTTACAACTCACCGCCCAGGACGTGAACGACATCCTCTTCATGCAGGCTGCCCAGCGATTGGTGATCGGTACCGGCGGGGGAGAGTTCACGTTCGGGGAGAACACCACCACCGCGGCCTTGGGCCCGGCGAATTACCGCATCGATCCTGCGACCAAGAAACGGGTGCGGGCAGTACCCCCTCTCACGGTAGGTAATTCCATTCTCTACGTCCAACGTGCGGGCCGAAAATTGCAGTCGCTGGATTATCAGATTCAGAACGACTCCTTCGTCTCGACTGATCTGGCCGTGCTGTCGGATCTGATGACCCGTACCGGCATCATCGACATGGCCTATCAGGGGGAACCGTATTCGATCATCTGGTGCGTGCTCTCTAACGGCAAACTCATCGGCTTCACGTACGACAAGGATCAGGACGTGACCGGCTGGCACCGTCACCCGATCGGGGGAAACGGATTCGTGGAGTCGGTGGTGGTGAGTCCGACGCCTGATGGCGCACGCGATGAGGTGTGGATCCAAGTCAAGCGCACGATCAACGGAGTGACGAAGCGTTACGTCGAGTACATCGAGCGGCCCTGGGAATCGGCGGATGAGGACGGCACGGGAGGGGATCCGGCTTCCGCCGCCTTCTACGTCGATGCGGGCCTCACCTACAGCGGGGCTTCGGCCACGGTCATCAGCGGCCTCGATCACCTGGAAGGTCAGACGGTTCAGGTGCTGGTGGATGGCTCGACCCAGCCTGACAAAGTGGTCACGGGAGGCGCCATCACGCTCGATCGGGCCGGGTCGGTCGTGAATGTGGGTCTGCAATCCACCGCGCGGATCGTCACCATGCGCCTTGAAGCAGGCAGTGCGGACGGAACGAGCCAGGGGAAACTCAAGCGTATCGACAAGCTCGTCGTGAGGTTTTTGGATACCGCGATGGGCAAGTGCGGACTCTACGGCGGGAAACTCGATGACTTCTTCCTGCGTACGCCGGCAACTCCGATGGGCGCTCCTGAGCCCTTCCGCTCGACCGACATCACGATCGACTTTCCGGGGGACTACGAGCAGGCCGCGCAGATCGAGATTCGCCAGGAGAAGCCTGTTCCGATGACGATTGCAGCGATTATGCCGCGGCTCAAAACTTACCCATGACCTTCGAGCCTTTCAAGCCCTGGCATCTCCTTGCGTTGGATCCGCTGGGCTTGCCTGAATCCGTCGGCACGTTCGTACATGTCGGTTACGGAGAGGCGCTTGCTTCTCGAGGACCGGCATACACGGCGTGGGCGGATGAGCACATTCTGCTATGCGGTGGCATCGCGCGCGATGATCACCAACAAGGCTGGCTGTGGTCGTTCGTCGCGCCGGTGGCGAGTCGGCATTTCCTCACGCTCCATCGCTACGTCGTGCGGTTCCTCTCGGTGTATCCGATGCCGCTCAAAGCCACGACGGAAAAGCGACTCGCGGTGAGTTGTCGCTGGCTGGGGTTGCTTGGCTTCGAGCGCACGCAGGATGAATGGCCGGCCTTCATTCCCGGTGGGTCGGATCACTACGTGTACCGGAGAGGGTAGATGTCAGCAGCACTTCCCTTTCTCGTCTCCGGCGCCGGCTCGCTCGTGCAGGGGCAGGATGCCAACACCGCGGGAAATTACAACGCCCGCATGCTGGCCATGCAGGCGCACACCGCGCAATCGCAAGCTCTTGCGGATGAGCAGACGCAGCGCCGGCAGGCGCGGGAAGTCTTGGGCGAGCAGGCGGCATCCTTGGCTCAGGCCGGAGGTGGGTACGGTGGAACGACGGCGGGCGTGATCGACCAGTCGGCGGTCAACGCAGAGCTCGACGCGCTGAACATCCGCTATGGCGGGACGATGAAGGCGAGCGGGCTACTCGCTCAGGCCGCAGCTGCACGCTATGCAGGAAAGGCCGGTCGCACGCAATCCTACTTCCTTGCGGGCTCGGATCTTCTGAAGGGCTACGCTGCGAAAAAGGTTGCCTAGTGGCTCAAATTCCCACGTACGACCAGCGCACGAATGTCTCGGGTGCAGGACTCGGGGCTGGACCTGATTTGCCGGCGAGCAGCGGAGTCGGTGAGGGCTTGCAGGATGTCGGCTCCGGCATCCAGTCGGTCGTCAAGGCAATTGATGTCGTTCAGGAACGCGACGCGGCGACCGCGGCGCTCCAGACCCTTTCTCAGACCCAATCGCAGGAAGCACAGAATCTGGAGGACCAACAACTCAAGGCCGCACCGGGAGCGCCGAACTTCACGCCCAATTTTCTCAGGGACTTCGATACGCGCTCCAAGCTGATCGTCCAAAGCGCCCAAACCCGAGAGTCCAAGCAGTTCATGCAGGAGCGCATGTTGGCTCTGCGTGCGGAACTGGAGCACAAAGCAAGATATTTCGAGGCGGCATCCCGAGCACAGAACAATGTCTCGGTGGGCGAGAAAGCGGTGGATTCGGCTGCGAATGAGCTGGTCAACAATCCGATGCTCTTTACTCAACGCCTGGCGGAACGCAACGCGCTCTTTGATGCGATGCCACTTGAGCCCGCCACGCGGCAGAAGCTGAAGGATTACGCGCAAAGCGAGATGGCGAAGTACTCTGTCATCGGTCGCATCAACCTCGACCCCACCCGCATGCTCATTGAACTGAAGGCTGGGGATTCAACCGATCCGGCCGTCAAAGCCCTCACCCCCGATCAGCGGCTGGAGCTCGAACAGCGAGCCAAGATCACCATCAGCGCGCAGTACACGGACCTGGAGCACGCACGGGAACTCGCAAAGCAACAGCTGGAAGACCGCCAGAAGGTCACGCAGAACCAGTTGCTGCAGAAGATGAACGGAGGGCAGCTCTCCGCCAATGAGGTGTTGAATTCTAACTTGAATCCCTTCGGCTCTGGCTCGAAGGATGAGTTCATCAACATGCTGAAAGCCAAGGCGGTGAAGACCGATCCGGCCTTGTTCAACGAGCTTTTCGCCCGCGCTCATTTGCCTGACGGGAGTCCGGGCAAGATCGTGGACGAGAATCAGTTGAATTCTTACGTGATTGATCAGCGGCTCAACATCGAGGACTTAAGCAAACTCCGGGGAGAGATTTCCGGCAACAAGACCACTGACGGTGAATCGGAATCGAAGCTCAAGAACGGGCTCTTTGAGGTCGCCAAGTCCACTCTCACGCGCAGCAATCCGCTGATCGGCTTACGTGACCCGATAGGCGATGAGAACGTGCAGCGCTTCACCTCCTGGTTCATGGGGGAATACGCCAAGCAGCGCCAGGCGGGGAAAAGTCCGCAGCAGCTCTTGGATCCTGAGAGCCCGGACTATCTGGGCAAGAGACTCAAGAGCTATGTCCGTACTCCTCAGCAGATCATGCAGAGCACGCTCGAATCAGCGACCCAGGCGCCGGCCACGAATGCTGTTCCCCGCAAAGTCGGGGAGTCCGCGGCTGACTATCTGGCACGGACGGGGCAGTGAGCGGCCAGGATCAGTTGAGCGCCCTGCAATCGGCCGGCTATTCCTCGGCCGAGATCAGTTCCTACCAGGCCACCCGCTCTGCCGCCTTGCTGAACGGGGGGTTTTCGCAGGATGAGGTCGCGCAATACTGGGGAACCCCGCCGTTCGATTCTGGTGCAGTGCGGGATCACTTCGCGAAGAACTTGAAGGCCGCCGGCCCGCAGTTGTCCTTCGGGGATTACCTCGATGCGGGCTGGCAGATGTCGGTCACCGGGCTCATCAAGCGCCAGAAGATGCCCGACGTGCTGACGCCCCAGGATGCCCCGCTGTGGGGCCGTATAGCCTCCCAGGTCGCTCAGACGGCCGGGGACTTGCCCGCCATGCTCACTGGAGCTTGGGCGGGTGGTGAGGCTGGTGGGCTCGCTGGAGGGCTCACAGGGGCTGCCGTGGGCTCCATCGTCCCGGTGGCCGGTACCGCGGCGGGAGCGGCGGTAGGGACTGTGGCAGGGGGGGTAGTGGGGGGTGGCTATGGGGCCTTTGCGCTCCCGGCCTTCCTGCGCCGGGTCATGGTGGATTCCTACACGAAGGGCTCGGTCAAGAGCGCATCCGACTTCTGGGGCCGGACCGCCGCGGCGTTCCTGGACGCCCATCATGCCGGGGAGATCGGGGCGCTGACGGCTGGGGTCGGGCGGGTCGTGGGGGCTGCAGCCGCTCCGGTCATGAGTCCTGTGATCGCGCGTACTACCCAGGCAGCCTCCGAGATCACGACCATGGTCACGGCCGGCAAAGCCCTGCAGGGCCAGCTCCCCGAACCGCAGGACTTTGTGGAAGCGGCCATCCTGGTCGGGGCGCTGCACGCCTCCGGGATCGGGGCGAGTTTCGCCAAGGACCAGGCCTCCCGGCTCGCTCGCAAGATCGGGGACACGTATGCGGCGACTGGAGTGCGCCCCGATGAGGTCGCGGCTGACGCCGCGGTGGATCCCACGATCCGTCAGGACATCGCGAGCGATAATGTCGAGATCCCGGCCAAGTATGCCGCGGCGGCGGATGCGTCCGTACTGCCGCCCAAGCCAGTAGAGGTCATCGCACCTAAGCCGATGCAGGAGCAGGCGACCGCGGTTGAGGGCTCTACGCCCAATACGCTCGCGATCAAGCCGGAAGAGGTTACGGCGAAACCCACGGAAGAACCACCGGCAGCCGAGCCTGGAAATACCGCACAGGACCAAGTGCTGGAGCGGATCTCACTGAGTGAGCCGGCAAAGAAGGCCACGACACTGGATCAGGTCTACACCGCACTTGTGGATGACCTTCACCCCCTGAAGCAGCTGACGCAGCTCCTGGCCGGCGAGAAGCCGCTGGAGATCAAGGACGACCCCTACCTCCTGGCTCGACTCACGCGAGGCTCCACCGGCAAGGCCGATCACTTCCTGGAATATTCGCCCTTCGAGTTCAAATCGTTCAAGAACGTCGGGGAACCGCTGTCAAAGATCCTAGAACCGGTGAAGCAGGATCTGCAGGGGTTGCGTGCCTATGCAGTTTCACGCCGAGCACTGGAGCTGGAAGCGCGCGGGATCAAGACCGGGGTTCCACTGGAGGCGGCTCAGGAGACTGTCGCGCAGGGCAAGCCGTACGAGAAGACTTTCGAGCAGCTGAAGACCTATCAGACCCACACGCTCGAATACCTGCGCGATTCGGGGATTCTCTCGGACAAAGGCTTCCAGAAGATGCAGGAGGCGAATCAGGACTATGTGCCGTTCTATCGCCTGATGGACGAGCAGGGAGGACCGAACGGGCCCGGCAAGGGTCTCTCGGTACGCTCCCCGATCAAGAAGATCGCAGGCTCAACCCGCCAGATCGTGGATCCCCTGGAATCGATCATCAAGAACACGTATCTCTACGTGCAGCTGGCCGAGCGTAACCGCGCACTCTCCGCGCTCGCTGACCTGGCCGATTCGGCAGGGAAAGCTGGGAAAGAAGTGATGATGCGCGTGACCTCGGAGGCACGCCCGGTCAAGGATGCGGAAGCCACACAGTTCATGAAAGAGAACGGCGTGGAGTCACCCGAGGCTCTGCAAATCTTTAGGCCCAAGACGATGGGCTTGCGCAACGATGAGATCGCGCTCTATCGCGATGGCGTGCGTGAGGTCTACCAAGTCTCCCCTGATGTCGCGACCGCGGTCAGGGCACTGGATCAGCAGTCCGTGGGACTGGCAGTCAAGATGATGCGGGCTCCAGCTCGCTGGTTGCGAGCGGGAACCACGATTGCGCCGGACTTCACCGCGCGAAACTTCATCCGCGATCAGCTCACCGCGTTCAACTTAGGCCAACTCGGCTTTCAACCCGTCATCGACAGCATTCGGGGACTGGGGTCGCTATTCGCGAAGGACGCGGACTATCAGAATTTCTTGAAGTCAGGCGGGGCGAATTCCGCCATGGTCGCGATCGATCGCGACTACATCGAGCAGAACATCTTCAAGCTCGAACGCGATACCGGGTTGATGAGCAAAGCCTGGAACGTAGTGAAAAGCCCGCTGGAAATGCTGCGGGTGGTCTCTGAACTCGTGGAGAACTCGACACGGTTGGGCGAGTACAAGCGTCTGACGCAAGGAAAGGTTGATCCGCAATCGATCATGCAAGGTGGCATGAGCGCGCGCGAGGTAACGCTGGACTTCCAGCGCATCGGGGCACAGACCCGATCGCTCAACATGATCATCGCGTTCTGGAATGCCAGCGTGCAGGGACTGGACAAGACCGTGCGGGCTTTCAAAGACAAACCGATGGAAACTTCACTGAAGCTCGGGTTGTCGGTGACGTTGCCCTCGGTGCTCTTGTGGCTGCACAACAAGGATGACCCGCGGTGGGGAGAAATCCCGAACTGGCAGAAGAACCTGTTCTGGATCGTGATGACCAAGGATCACATCTACCGGATCCCAAAACCGATGGAGCTCGGCATCATCTTTGGAAGTCTGCCGGAGAGAGTCCTGGAGGCTTACCACGGTGCCAACCCGCAGGCGTTCAAGGATCTGGGTTCCTCGCTCCTCCAGGCTATGACGCCGAGCTACGTCCCGACGTTCCTCGTGCCGGTGGTGGAACAGTTTGCGAACCGTTCCACCTTCACGGGTAACCCCATCGTCCCTGCGTCCATGGAGGGCATCTTGCCGGAGTACCAATACACCGACTACACCAGCGAGTCGGGGAAACTGTTGGGTAAATTCGCCGCGACGATGCCGGGGCTGAAGGACACCTCGTTCTCATCCCCGGCGGTGATCGAAAACTACATCCGTGCGTGGTCGGGGACACTGGGGATGTATGCGTTGAAACTGGCCGATCAAGCGCTGATCTCCACCGGCACGGTCCCGGATCCGGTGAAACCGGCTTCCACGCTGGCGGACATTCCGGTCATCAAGGCTTTCGTAATCCGTTACCCGTCCGCGGGCGCACAGTCGATCCAGGACTTCTACGACGCGTATGAGAAAACCAACACTAGGCTGAACACGATCAAGTTCCTCGCCCACAGCGGGGATGTTAAATCGGCGCTGGATCTGATGAAGGTGCAGCAGAGCGAGAACGACATGTTCCTTCTCACCGGGATTAAGGAGGCGCTTGCGACGCAGACCAAGTACGTGCGCCTGGTGAATCAGAATCCACAGATCACACCGAGCGAGAAGCGCCAACTCATCGATGGGGTGTACTACATGATGATCCAGTCCGCCAAGCAGGGGAATGAGCTGATGAACCAGGTTCACTCCCGGCTCAAGGAGCGCGGAGTTCCTATGGAATCCACGGCCAGCCTGCAGTGAAGCGTTGATGACCGAGAAACACCATCCCGCCTCCAGTAAGGCTGCCAGGACGCGTACGACGCGCGCCATGCGGCATCAGGAGAAGATCGTGGTAGCCGAGAGGACCACACAGCCGCGCCGCTCTACGCAGCCCACGGGCTTTGTGCGCGGCGCGCGGGTACGTCAGCGTTGAAAGTGTCGCTCATGATTCGGATATTTCGCCCATGACTATTACAGCCTCTCCCTCAGAGCAGTCCTACGCGGCAGATGGCATCTCGATCGTCTTCGCGATCCCGTTTCCCTTCGATACTGCGGCGGACCTGAAGCTCACGAGCACGGACGCGAGCGGCAACATCCTCACCCTCACGACGGGCTTTACGATCTCAGGCGGAGCGGGCTCGACCGGCAATGCCACGTTCCTCGTGGCTCCGGCTTTAGGGCTCACGATCACCATCTACGACAACCCCGCCCTCACCCAGCCGACCGACTACGTGTCCCTCGATGCTTTCCCGGCCGAGTCCCACGAGCGGGCACTGGATCGGGTGACCCGCATTGCCAAGCGCCTGTATCAGCTCGTGCAGCGCTCAGTGCGGTTCCCGGATGGGGATGTGAGCACGGACGGGGTCCTGGGTTCAGTCGCCAATCGCAAGGGGAAATATCTTTTCTTCAACGCCGTGACGGGTGCAATTGAGTACGCGGTAAACATCGTCACGACGACGCTCTCACAGTCGATCATCGGGCAACTCCTCAATCCGCAGACTCTTGCTGAAAGCAATGCGGCGGTGACGCCGATCAATTATTTCCGCAGAGAGGGAAACGTCCTGCGCTACGGTACGAACGTCACGCCGGGCACCACAGACATGATGGCGGCGATCCAAGCCGCACTCAACCAAGCCGCTCAACCGACGGGCGCCTCGGCCTATCTGCCGGCCGGCACCTATCTCGACACCGCTCAGCTCACCATCGGCTCCAACGTGCGGTTCTATGGTGACGGATCGTCCTCGATCATCAACTTCTCCAGCACTGCGGCGGCGGATGGGCTTGTCGGCAGCAATGTCACCAACAGCTCCGTCACGGATATCAAGTTCAACCAGACCGGCGTCATTGCGGCCGCAAACTACTTCGGCCTCGTGGCGTTTCGTGCCGGCTCAAGCTTCTGCAAGATCGAGCGCTGCGAGATCACGAATCACTACACGCAAGGCATCGTTCTCAACGGCACCTCGAACTGCCGGGTCGTGGCGAACTACGTTCACGCGGCCAATGCTGCGGCGAACGGCTTTCAAGACTCAAGCGATATCCGTGTGGATGCCACGAACACCAACGGCAGCACTGAGAACATCGTCGAATCCAATTACTGCTTCGGCACCAATACCTGGTTCGGCATCGGCATGGAGGCGAGCACGAACCCGAACCTCTTGCTCTCGAAAAACCTCATCGCGCACAACCGCATTGGCCAGCACGTCGGATACGGCATCCTTGCGTACACGCACACCGCTGGCGACACGTATGACGAGATTAGCGATAACTACGTCGAGAATATCCAGGGAACTGCGAATGGCGGCACCAGTGGAAATGGAATCTATGTCGCTCTGATGACCGGCGTCACGGTAGCCAACAACATCGTCGTGAACTGCTGCGTGGCCTCCTCTAGCATTTTTACTCAAGCTGGAATCAGTATCAACACTGCCGCATCCGGGGCTCCCAATTCCATTGTGGGTAATCAGATCCTGGATATGGCGCAAGGCAATGCGAGCGGCATCAACATCTGCGGGATTCGCATAGATCTCACGCCCCCTGGCTCTTCCATCACCGGCAATACGATCAGTCAGCAAGTAACTCCGAGCGGGCTCACGATCGGCATTCACATTCCTGGAGGAAATTCCGGGCTCACCATCACCGGCAATACGCTGAACATTCTCAACACACTGGCCGGTACCCGCGGGATCTTTCTCTTCGCCGTCGGGGCCAATATCTCGAACATCACGGTCAACGGCAATACGGGGCTGGGGTGCTCGAGCCGCGGGATCAGCTGCGAACAGTCGGGGGGCTTCACGGTCTCTAATATCACGATCAACGGCAATACTGTTCAAGGCGGCAGTGCCGCTTCCATCCCGATCAATGTCGGCAACAGCGTGAACGGCTCGGTGACGGGAAACACCGCTCTTGCGACCACGGTGGCGGCGCTCAATGTCAGCGCTTCGACCGGCATCACTTACACCGGCAACCGCCTCTCTACGACCGGCACCAACGCGGTCACGACGACTGGGGCTTGCACGGGGAGCCTGTTCGATGCGTCGAACCTACTCACGGGGGCTGTGAGCAATGCGGCTACGGGCTTTACCATCCGTCAGTCTGGGATCGTGATGGTCGCTTACAGCGCGAGCATGACCTTCGATGCAGCGGCCGGGAATGAGTTCGACATCACGGCGACCAACAACACGGCGTTCACGATCAACGCTCCTACGAATCCCACGACCGACTGCCGGATCACGGTGAAAATCCGCAACACGTCCGGTGGCGCGCTCGGTGCCGTGACGTGGAATGCGGTTTTCAAGATGTCGGCATGGACATCGCCAGCTACGGCATTCAGTCGCAGCATTGACTTCACGTACGACTCGGCAAATTGGATCCAAGTCGCACAGACCGGCGTGGATGTGCCGAATTAGTCATGGCTGACCCGTCCGACTCCGCGATCCTCGACACGCGCTTTCCAGGCTTAGCGTGGATGCCGCGCTGGACGCGCAAATACTGGACGCCGAGCACGGCGCTCGCATTTGCCGTTTTCATATTCAGTGCGGGCACTTGGTGGGGCACCTACAAGACCGCGCCCGATGTGCAGGGGCTGCACCGCGATCTTTCGGTGATTACTACGGCGATGCGAGATGAATGCGTGAAGCACTGCCTGCTAAAAAAGGAAGATCTCACTTTGCTTGAGTCGCACGTGCAAGATCTGTGGGACTGGAAAAAGCGGATCGACTCCGAAGGCAATCTCACGTTGCAGACGATTCCTGAACCTCAACAGAACGCTCCCCAAGAGGCGCGAAAGGGAAAGGTGAAATCGAGATGAAGGGAGTGTTCCATGCCCGACGAAATACCCAACCGCCTGGAGGCCGCTCTTGCGCGGCTCGAGGAAGTCGTGAAGACACGCATCATGCAGCCGATGAGTCACTTGCGCCAGGTGATCAAGTGGCGGCGCGAACAGGGCGGATTCGATGAAGATCATATTGCCATCGAGATCGAGAAAATCGCCTTTCGCGATCTGGGCCAGGAATTGCGCCGTGGGTTATCGGTTGGCGATG
>Ga0209488_10002006_pt1 | contig 17137 bp, 12 predicted proteins | sample Rivendell_Oct201_8_FD_188349 | JGI IMG/M metagenome (GOLD analysis project Ga0209488, IMG submission 188349) | Vadose zone soil microbial communities from the Eel River Critical Zone Observatory, Northern California, USA -... | ecosystem: Environmental > Terrestrial > Soil > Vadose zone >...
CGGCTGGGTGAGAGTGGTGTCCCAGTGGGCAGTCCATGGTACGAGACCTTGGAGAGGAGAACGGGACCCGGGAATGCGGTGAAGTAAAGTGAGACTTCGATCAGCGTCCGTCCGGCAATCACGGATCACAAGCCGGGAATTCGAATTCGACCCCAAGGTAATCAGGCCATCAGCAACTTGACGGTTACAGCCCACCTTTCCTTTTCTCCTCAAGGGTAATTTCAGTCAGCACCGGGCATACCGGTTGCGCGCGCCACTTGGCAGTCCTATCTTTGGGCAAAACTACCCTCCACGTGCAAATTAGGCGTCGGAAAGGGCAAGTGAAATGCAAACACCCGGGCAGAACGTACCGTAAATTCCCCACGCTGCCCGTTTGCTTCCCGTGTGGCCAAGTTCCCAACTGAATGGCGGGTTTGTGTCCGAGCCCACGCAGATGGTCTTCGATTGGTGGAATAACAACAACTAGCTTACCGTATTGTCTCTAGTTGAAAGTTATATTCTGGAGGGACTTGCATACTCCCGTTTACGTCTCTTCTCTCACTTCCCAAGGTCAAGTATTAACACACCGGTAGGCGCGCGCTGAGTTTCCTCAAATGGTTGCTCAGATGATGGATGGTCAACCGCGACCTGTGCCACATTACAGGGGTCCATCTTGAGTTTGGATGCGACCCAATAAAAGAGACGAACGAGGACGCCCGAAGAATAGCCACTTATCACCCCTGCAGAGCCCTTACTACTACCATCCACGCAATCAAATTGAGCAATCCTCCCGCGTCGACCAAGAGATGATGACCTCGACGGCAATCTATCTGAACAACCACTCAGCAATGGACGATGGCATTGCGATAACGAACACAGGCTATTTATCACCACGAAGCGGATTACCTACCGTCGAATCTGGAGCCACATATGACAGTCGGTTCGGGATGGCCTCCCTGGACGTACAGCAGCAACATAGCCTGGAGATGAACGTGAGTATTTGATGCTCGTCCCAATGGACGTTCCCACACGCGCAAGTATTCTCCAGGTTAAACTCCTTGCCTTCGCAGATATTTGCACATGGGCTGTTAGGGGACGTCGTCTCAGAGCACTATCAAATCCCATTCACACCCAACCCGCCGCAGCCCGTGACTTTTGACTTGAGTCGTTTCAGTCGGAATGTACACACCCCGCACGCTCCACCAGGGACAAATGGTCACAGTGATGCAGATTACAAATTTGGGGTGGTAGGCCATTCAATCCCTACGGGAGAATCGTTCTCGGTGTTTCCAGGGCAGCGCCCCATGTCGGATGGTACCCAGAATTCAATCCCCCCACACTTGCCGAAAGCCGCGTATGCCAATGGCAACATCGCTGCGTCAGACGCGGGCTTCTTTGCGGGCAAGGATACCTCTCCACGTTTCAACGGTGCCAACCCAACCGCGTTTCCTGTCGTTTTCCCCGGTGCCTCGTCGCTAGGCGTTCGTCCTGCACAACCATCCTCGTCTACGTTTCCGCCGTATCCCCCCAGCTGCTCCTCGACACCTCCTTCCGTTTTGCATGGACTCGCGTACGAAGAATCGAAGCGCGAGCCTTCGCGCCCATTTCTTCAGAATCAGCACAGTGCCCTGAGCTCTACAGAACCTCTGGAGCGGCCTGCCGCACACCCCGGGCCACCAAAGGAGTGCGGCTCTCCTGATAAATCCGTCCGCACCCTGCGGAGCGTGCGCACGCGGTTCGGGGACGTATATGCGGAGCATGAGCTTTACACAGACCGAGTTGGGGGCCGTTGGGTGTGCCAATGTGGCTCGACGTTCGCGCGCGATAGCGACTGGGAGAGACACGCTATGCACTCCTTGTCGCACAGTGCCGGGGGTGGATTCGACTGCAACATCTGCGACATCTCCTTCACACGGTCAGACGCCATGTTCCGTCACCGAAGGAAGAAGCACGGCGACCCGAAACCTAACATGTTGGGGTCAAGAGAGCGGGAGGATGAACACCCGCGCTTCTCGCGGGATAGACAGTTGCAGACGCGATTCCCCACGCCCAAATCTCGCGGTCATGCCTTTTAGGGCTATTACTATCCCCGTATCACCTGTATCTGTTCTTCTGTTATTTACGTCCTAGGATCCTAGCTCTTAATGACAAGATTACGCCACTAAGTTGATGCGACCTTATAGGAACTATCTCGCATCAAGAACTATCTCTACTGACCGATCGGCTTTTCGCAATTGACGATTGAGCGAAACAAACATGGATTCTTCCTCGGTCACGGAGACTTCTTCCGAAACTGCCGGAGTGGAACATTAAAATTGCACCGCCCCCTTGTGTTGCGGTGCGCAAGAGTGACGAAAGGGTGGCATAGCCACTGCCTCGTGTCGGACGATTTACCATATCTTTAAGCGCCAGTTGCACGTGTGAGCGTCTGGTGACAAGTCGTCTCCCTCAATTCCCATAATTGGTATACGATCTTCCCTGGTAAAGAGTGCACCACAGAATCGACGGAGAGCGAGTACAGCGTCGTCGGGTATAGACGAAGGATGAACTGCTTTCTTACAGCTAGGCGCACGACATGATAATAAAAAGGCAGGTACGGAAGGCCCTACTTCCCAACATACCTTTCCTCTCAACCCTTTTCTTCAGCCACCTCTCCTGCTCCTACCAAACGCGCCTTCCTTGATTTCAGAGGTAAGTGATGATTGCTCCATTTCGCAGCGGGATTACTGACTCGGACTTGAGTGTAGTATGTCAGTTGGAGGAACATCATCAAATCAAATTGAGCAAGTAAACGAAACACGTGAACAATATGCCCACAACACCTTTTGGAATACGGGTCACCAACTACTATCTCCTAGAGACGTTGTTGAAGGAAATGTGTTTCACCAGGACGTGAGTGTAACGGTGTGCAATGTGAACATTGTGTTGACGCTTGTACATGTGGTGGACCAGTTCAATCAAATTCTCAATGAGAGTGTTGGACAGGTCTTCGACGTGGAAACACACAATTGGGGGTGCACGGAGTCCACCGTGTTTGAAGCTGGCTGGGGCCTGGTTCCCACACCATTACCAGGCACGAATGACGTCTCATTGTCACTGGGGTGGGAGTTTAGCCTGGGGGAGAGCGGAGAGGCGAACCTCCAAAGGACTTGGGAGGGAGAGGGGACCGCGACGTCTTCGACGGCGCTATCCGAGGTGCAATATGAAAGCGCCACATCATCCGGAAGCGTGTTTGGATCGCAGCAGGCGGAGAAGAGAAGGTCCAGGAAGAGGGAAGAAGGCGGTTACTGTGATGTGTGCAATCGTCAGTTCAGTCGCACGAGCGACATCCGGCGACACAAGAAGACTACACACACAAAAGAAGTACACGCATGCTCCCAGTGCAATATTATCTGTAGCCGAAGAGACGCGTTACAAAGGCATATACGGGATCAACATGTCTGAGTTGAGGGCGGGCGCGAATCAGTATGGTAAGTGGCCACATCGTGCCTCAGACGTACCAAATGACGGCTGACGCATCTCCCAGGCAAATCCATGAACCAATTTTACCACTTCTTTGAACGAATTGTCGCGCCTAGTGCAATGGGATGGTTCTTCAGGTTGACGGCGTTGACATCTGGACATCAGACAAATACTATGAACCGAACACTGTGCTTGTGATTACATAATTCACAATTTAATTGTCTTCGATACGATATGCCCTAATGTAATACAGCACTAGTCTTATGCTGAGCTGAGCAAGGCACCCAAGGCCAGCGCATTCCATTGTCTATGGATTGGACACTTTGCGTCAGCGAGCGGATTCGGATGAGAAATCCTCGCGAACTGAGGGTATGGTCCCGTTCCTGAGTGTGTAAAGGCGACAGAGTCAGCTTGATTACCGATTCTCCGAGTCCGCGACGTCCTTCGGCATCCGAAAGCAAGAAAAGAGGTAATGACAGTATTCATTCCATCATAAAATTTTTAAGAGAGATCGAGTGATTGCGGAGACGAGGGGAGGGGGAATGAATAATGCTGCTTTATTTCCCATCACATATGGCTCAGGGTCGGATAGTACATAGATGAACGGACGTCGCACGTCAGATGGGTAGGGTAAGTTTGGTTTATACAATGTCTGAACTTTACATGAAAGACTGGTATGCTATCGAGACAAAGCCCGAGGGAGGGGTTGAAAACGGCACACTTCCTGGACGGTCTTTCCCCTTCGCCTGTAACGGATACTGTACCTCCTCTTCCCGTCCCTGACGGGAGTGATGCATGGCTGGTTGCTGCCCCGCTACCCGCAGATAAAGTAGGTCCCACGCTTGTAATATTGCTATTGACGGGTGGTTCTCGAGACGTCCCCGTCACTTCCGACTTGGACCTGAATTTGACGTTACCCGCAACGCGGAGATCGAGGTGGAAAGTGGCACTTCGATAGCGCAATACAGTACTGTTCCAGTCACGGCCCCGATGCGGAGAGGTTCTTGCAAATCTACCACACGTGAACGCGTGAACTCCCATGAACCCCGAGAATCCTGAGAAAGCAGATGTCTACTTCACTGACCACACTTAACGCTTTGATCACAGATACGCAAGCGGAGGCGGGATCGGGGCTCATAGGCGTGAGATGCAACGTCTGCAAAATACCATTAAGCCGCGTGAGCGCAGTGATACATTGTGAAATTACTATCACGAATGGCGTACAAGGGCAACAAGGCACTCAAACAGAAAAACGTGTTCGGGTAACACGAGAAAGTAACGATAGGGTGAGCCAACCCCTGGAAGTGCCGTCGAGCTGTCGTAATGTACTGTAACCCAAACATGTCATGGCAAGCGAGAAACGTGGCTGCCAAGCAACAGCTTACTACTGTACGTGCCCAAACGAAACAGGGGACAATCAGACAAGAAACCACAGATATTTATAGACGCAATATCCCACCTGCTAGTACTGCCATCGTGTACTGCTGCAACGTACACGAACCTCGTAGAGTAGGAATTATAATACCTTCACGCCAGTAAGCACGTCTTGCTCTACTGTAGGACAATACAGCCGTTAAAGATAAGGCATCGTCAGGCGGGTGTTGGTAATGTTGAGAGCTAATTCCACTGCTTCGCAAAGAGCCACCGTGTATTTCCAGTTGATCTAGAGGATTTTGAGAGATGCGTCACTGTAATCTCATCCCTACGATGAAGTGCACGACGACATCGTGTTTGGCGTAGACAGGCACCAACGTATGCATATGCCAGAGGCAACTATGAAAACAAATGGCGCGTTTGATAATGTCAGTAAGCTCAAGTTTGTTGTTAGACGCACCAGGAACTGGTGCGCGCACGTCCCATCCCGCTCACGCGTCATCCGCGAACGACAGGCCGACCTTGGGCTTCTTTCTCTTCGTCTTGACTTTCAATGTCGAGCCACCGACACGAGATTCCGGGTCGCCCTCGTCGCCAAGGCCATCGCCAACAGCCTTCCGCTTGGTCGTCATCGGTCTGGACGAGGAAGAGGGGCCAGAAGAGAATGAGAGGGTCTTCTTCTCTTTGGCCTCTTGTTTCTTCGTCGTCTTTGGGTCTTTCGAATCACCCGAGGGTACTTCAGCAGCCGGCGCTGAAGGGTCAGGTAGTAAACTAAGGCCCTTTGCTTTGATATTAAAGAAAGGAAAGAAAGAAGTTATTGACAATCCTGTGATGGGATCCCGCCCCCACTCACCTTTGCGTTTCTCGTTCTCGACCTCCCACGCACTCAGGTGTTTCCCCTCCTTCAGCACGACGACTTGAGGCGCTTCGTCATCCCCGTCTTCATCCCCGCTTCCAGGATCACTCGCAGGACGCTCTGGGATGGGAGGCCGACGAGGTATGGGTGGCCGGCCCGAACCGTCATCCTCGAATTCCGGGTCCTCGTCGCTATCTTCGTCCGGGACGCCAGAGACGCGACTCTGAAGCTTGCGCAAAAAAGCGGGCGTGTGTTGATTGTAGGTAAGGCGAGAAGAAAGCTGGTGTTTTGTTGGTTCTTTCGGAGCCATCGACGTCGTCAAGGTCGTGCAAGCGGAAAAGTTCGGACCGGCCAGAATTGTTATTACAACCAATCACAACACAATCTATAATGCCTTTCTCTGCTTCCACACAGCTCCTCTTCCAAGCGCCCCTTGTTCTTCGCCTGCAATGATTTAATGCGAAAGCGCCTTGATCTTGACAATGATCGCTACAAAAAGAATAAATGCAATGCGCGCCTGATGAACAAACCAATCACATACACTGCGGGTCGAGCCCTTGGTGCGGAATCTGCTCTTGCAGACCGCCGCAACCTAGAGTAATCTTTTGGTAAGAGGAACATAGCTGTGAGGTGAGTAACTCATACCCTCTTTGGTTGTGCCCAGATAGCCATACTTGGGTGTGAGCTGACGCTCGAGGAGCCAGGTGCCGAACTTCGAACCAAGCTGTGGAGATACCAAACTCAACACGAGTGAAGGATCGAGTGACAAAGCCAAACATACTCCGGTCTTTCGGCTAAGCGACTCGACAACAAGCACGAACGGGCTCGAGCCGATTTTCCTAATCGTCTGTGTGTGACATATTGGGGACTGGACAACTCCATGACATGGTGTACGCGCACCTGCTCATCAACGAGATTGAGCGTAGGTTTGTTAACGAGGCCAACGTCCAGGCCCTCCTGGCGAACGCGCAGAACCGCATCATAACTGCGATACAGCAGGTCGCCGTACGAGACAACGTATCCGTCCTTACCCTCGAGGACGATCTCATCCTTACCGGGCTCAAATTTGTAGTCACCGCCGTAAAGCCTCTCATCTGAGTTGGGCTTGAGGAGGTACGGCACCTTTGCACGCGTGGAAAAGACGAACCGCACGCCACGCTGGAAGAAGACGCGGTTGATGATTGCTTGCATTTGCAGGGCGTCTGCGGGGAAGTACAGCCAGGACTGCACGTCATCGAGGCCATTGTCGGCGAAGAAGGAGTTGATCCCGAAATGGCAAGTGTTGTCGGCCATTTCATCAACTACAAGAGGAGTCATCAATGGGGAGACGTGGGGGATGGTATGAATTACACACCGCCAGAGTGTGAGAAATGGCAGAGTACGTTGCAATTGTTCAAACGCGCCATGGTGATCTCAGAAACGACCATCTCAAGGAAGGCCGAGAAAGTGGAAAAGACCCCAAACTTGTCGGGTTCGAAACCAAAGCCTGCCGCGGCGGAAAAGTTTCCGCGTTCCATGATGCCGGAGGGAACAAATACTTCGGGATGTCTTTGGTGAATCACCTTCAAACCAGTCGAACCCTCTAAATCGCCTGGGGAACTAGAGTTTCAGTATGAAACAGTCTCGCAGTAAGGATGTTACGGACTATCAATGACCATGACCTTCCGTGCGGCCTCCTCTTTGGACAGACCATCAAGCACCTTGCTGACGGCTTCGCCGAACACTACGCGATTCGCATTGACCTCGCGCGTTGAACCAATGTGCAGATATGGGACCGAGGCAGGCTTGATATTCAGGAGAATGTTCTCAATCGCGGCGTATGTGTCTGCCGAATAACCGCGACGTTTGAAATACGCAAGCGCGCTCTTAACCGGAATCACATCGTGACCGTGCGTGCTTCCCTCGATATCAGGAACTCCTGGAGCCATGACACGTTTGGATATAACTGTTTTCACGCGTCATTGATGCATCAAAGGGCAGCAACAACCGGGACCTACTAGCGGCAGGGCCTTGGTGGGTGATTACTTTGACAAATGCCCCCCAGAGAGCATCGATATCTTCACCGTCGACAGTGACCACCTCGAGACCGTGGCCGGCGAGTGTCTTTTGCAAGTTATAGCCCTTCAAATAATCGGATGGGTGTCCGGCGATGGTGACGTCATTGTCATCGATGATGATCTTTACGTTCAAGTTTTGTGCAGCGGCCAGTCGAGCCGCCTCGGCGTCGTTACCTTCCTGCTGCGAGCCATCGGAGCCAAGACAGTAGATGGTCTTGTCGCGATTGGCAAGCGCGATACCATTGATCAAGGGCCACAAATGCCCGAGACGGCCGGAAGAGAATTTGACGCCCGGGGTGAGTCCGAGCTCAGGGTGACCGGGAAGTTTCGAGTTGGCCGCGCGATACTGCAGGAGGTGTTCTGCGGGGAGGTGGCCCTCCAGCGCTGCGAGGAGATATTGTGTCGCGACGCGATGGCCTGGGGAGGTGCATCAGCGGCGGAAAAGTCGCGGGATAAAGATGATCACAGACCAGCCTCATCGAAGACGACGGGGTAGTGCTTGTCGGATGCTTCAAAGAGGGAGAGAAGGATGCATAATTCGGGGACAGTGTCATAGGCGCCACCTAAATAGGGAAACCGAGGATACAGTAAGTATTTATCCACTGAAGAACAGAGGCGAAGGGTCGGGTAGATCACAAGGACGAGGACCGAGATTCGACCGATTCACTAGTCGATAAGGCGGAGAGACTGACCAGTGTGTCCACTGACGCCCCTCGCGGCACCAGTAGAGGTGAAAAGGATGATAGCGTCACGTAAAAGCTGAATGTTATCCTTCAGTATCTGCCTTTGCTCAGCGGTGAGCTGTGGCTTGGAAGGATCGAGTGTCAGCCTGTATGCGTGTGGGGTAAGCGTTGGTATCGCAGAAACGAGGCTCTCGCAACTTTTTATACTGCTTGAGATCGATAGGGAACTTGGCTGCTGCGCCTGACATGGTGGATGGATGATATCAGGAGTTGTCGTCCTGAGAACAGTGGGTCTTATGATTGGCTTTTGGGTGCAATTGTGATGTCACTTCCGGCATGATCGGGCGGGCGGTTCCACGAACGTTGCTCCCTGCTCTCCCACAGCACAGGCGTGAAAGGCCCTATGGGATCTCCGGCGTCGCATAACGCCTCAAGCGCGAGCTTCAGATATACGTATCTGACTTGGCGAGGTAGCGACGACCTTGTGAAAATGGACTGCACCGGAAACGGTGCTTTGGGTCCATCATGATATTAGCGAAATGGCGCCTTCCAAGCCACTCGTCTCGACTCTTGAGGCGAGAGTTTTCCACGGAATATGACCTATGCTTCCAGGTTGTATGCGACTCGCTAGTTGTACGCTGTAATTATTTTTTCATGGATACTGCCAAGCCCTTTTTTTTTTTTCGCGGCGCGTTGTGCCGACGACCCTTGAGGTGAGTGACCACTCTCCTCCACGAGTCGGATTGGCCTGATTTCCGCGCATACTGATGCGATTATGTTTTCCACCAACTTGGCAACTCCGCGTTGCTGTACCTCCCACTGAGCTTGCGTGGCATACACTCATTGTCCCACTCAGAAAGGAAATATTCGGGAATCGCCTACTGTGCACTTGACGCGGGCTACGCGTTGCAAACGAGAGGGTGTGACTGGGCGAGCCTTCACGGCCGCGGTGAGACAAGGTGATTTAGCACAGTCACATTGATGTAGGTCCAGACTCCTGATAACTGCTGGGCCGTTCGTGACACGAATTTATGGTGCTCCCAATCTCCCGGCGCAGGACAGAGCACAGTCAGTACGAGCATATTTCCGCCCGTACATCCACAAGCAACATCAAGTGGAAATAGAAGGTGGCCTAGCTTTGGATGCCGCCACCAATCAACAACTTCAATTTCACGAAGGGTATATACCACAATGCTAAATTGCATGAAGGTGTAATATAACGCTCTTGAGAGTTCAGCCAGACACCCCCATATAGGAATGTTATCTCGAAATGTAGAAAAGACCAGACCGCTGGTACCCGAACAACGATAAAAGGCCGGCCATGAAGGAAAATGTTTAAGGGGGGTGATGTACCATCTTGTGCTGTGAGGGTACAACCTAGTCGCACCACGGAAGCGTCGCCGGCAGCGGTGTCCAATGTATCGTAGTGGCCGGGGGTACACCATGCGGGCCTGTGGGCACAACCCGCTCCTCGGCGACACACACGACCTATAGAATGTAAAAGCTCCCAACGCACTGGTAACCCGACACACACGTACCTCACCGATGATCAAGTTGGTGCACTTTGAATTCAATTGGGGGTTGTTGTGATAAAGCACTTTGAGCCCGATGTGGTGCTCATTGGCCACGCTTATACAGGTGTCATTTTCCTCGACAGTATGGGTACGATCGCACTTCAGTTCCTGTGACTCCAGACACAAAGGTTGCCCTGGAACAAGGTTATCGCAGAGCGCGTCGATACCAGGATTCAAAACTGCAAGTTGATAGCTATGAAAGGATTAGGGGGCGTCCAGAAGGTGAAATTATGACGCACGAGGGAACTTCGTTCGCCCCAGAGATTTCATAGCAAGTGTCACCTTCTTGAATGGTGTACGTGCGCGTGCACGACGTAGCGAATACTGTCGCGATTAAGGATGAATAGAAACAAGCTGGAGAAGGGCACATAGCTCACCAGACGTGAACACGGACGAGAAGAGCAAGGCAACCAGTGGGATATAGAGCATCCTTACGAAAGCAGGGGTGTAATGAATGTAGGCAGGACAAGAGAGCGTGGTCAATCGAAGGAGAGACAGCCTTCACCGCGTCGGGCGAGGGGGGAGCAACAGCGAGAGCGAGAGCGACAGAGGGAAAAGGGAATCTAACCCGGAGAAATCGGGTGATCGGATTTTATATTTCCAGCCAAGACCAGAGCGAGGATACGGACTGTTCATCGTCTTGGCAACTTTATTTCTGGAATGGAGTGGAGGTCTTGGACTCGGGAGTAGCAAGACCGCGGGAAAGCGAACGTATCCGATTCGGTCATTGATCGAAGGCAACCTCTGCCGGATTCCTCGGATTCGGGACAAAAGATATAGGTGCCTTATATCCCCCAGCCCTTCATTCAAAGGCTCTCCCTTGCAAGTTTTACAAACCGGGCGTTTTCGGATTCATCATTGATGTTCCTGAGATTTATTTCAAAAATCGCAAGCGGTTTTCTGCTTCGATTCCATAAACCTGTATCGTCTATCCCACGGATTCGAATCCCCGCACTGTCGAGCCTGCAAGTAAGCCCATCACGGTGTGCGAGCGTTAATCGTTCTCTAGAACGCAGAATACCTTTGTTTTTTACTTATTGCTAAAAGACAGGTGGGAACACAAGAACGTATGCAGAACCTAGACTCGGATGCCAAGAATCGGGGCACACTTGCAGCCGTCATCAATTAATGGTCGCGGCCAAGACCCCACGCCAGTCGGCGTTGTTGCCCGGCACGGAGTGAACTTCCGCTACTTTCTCTTTTCATTTCAATACGGAAACTACGAGCTAGAGAGACTCGCAGGTGTTGGCAGCATATAAAAGTTTCACACTGATCCGACACCCCTCTGACACGTCACATATTACCTCGGATCCTCGGTCAGTGTGTTTCCCGAAACACCTGTTGAATAACTCAACAAGATTTGCGTGTCTCTTGTGCGGAGGAGACTATAGAGCTCCTGGTAATCGTCTCTTACCTGACCGAGCGAGCTGTGAGGATGGTGTCCGCATGGCCCCGCAGGTACGATCGTATTCAGCGATCAAGTGCCAACCACCAAAAGTTGATGACCCTTTCTCGGTTATTAGAAGGATAATCGGCTAGTTCCGCGATGTGTCATGGTGGATGATTGATTGCTCTGCACCTTGGTTTTCGCTCGCAGGGTCTACGTCTACTTGGGCTTCCCTCGGACATGTCAGATCGCAGAGCGGGGCCTGCCGACGTCGCCTATCCCCTGGGCCACTCGGACGAGGTGAAAAAATATATAGAGAAAGTTGATAGAAACCATGGTGATGCGACATAGACAGCCTGTCTATGTCGCATCGCCATGATTGAGTGAGTACCAGGCGCAAATGCAGGCTGATATGGCGGTAAGGCTAGTCTCACTGGGAGACTACTGCGTATGTTCTCGTTGGTCAGAATTTTATGGCCCTTTGTTATTTAGACAATAACTAACGGATATCATAACCCACAGACTCCAGAACCCCAATCGAACCTTTAACCGTCTGTCCGAGGGCTTTCTGTTACGTTTACTTTTGATCTCCCCACGAGCGTCGTGAAATGGGTCACGACTCCCAACTTTAACTGACCTGACTTGACCTTTCCGTGACTCGATTAACGGTTTCACCCCAACCTCACGCCAACCCGCGCTTGGGAGGAAGGCCGCGGTGATAACACATTCTTATTTAGATGCATTCTGCCACTCGGTGGTCCCCCCATGCATTCTATGAAACGACTGAGCAGCCTGAGGGCCTTCCGCCTTACGAGAACCTCCTCTCGCGTTGCAGTTTTACCTGCTCTTTCTTGCCGCGCTCGCCAAAACCATAGCGTCGTGGCCAAGACCTCATATGCTACCTTACCAACAGAGAGGGATCCATACCAATATCAAGTCGGCTTTGGAAACCGCTTTGCAAGCGAGGCTGTGTGGGCATTCTTTCGCACAGGTCCGATCTCAATTACGGCGAGTCTAGCTAACGATGGGAATTGTAGGCCTGGTGCTCTCCCCGATGCTCAGAATTCTCCCCAGAAAGTCAGATATGGCTTGTACGCAGAGGCGGTACGTATCCCGACTCTCGCAAGTCATCGTCATCAGACGAACGGAACACAGATGACAGGGACCTCTTTCATTGCACCTCGTGCAGAGAACAAGACAGCGTACGTTGGCTGCGACGAGTTTTCTCATGGCGCTGACTATCATCAGTTGGTTATACCGCATTCGACCATCGGTAGCGCACCAAGGGTTCACTCCACTCGCTCTTAATCCCGATGTACGTCTCCACTTTATTTACCTCACTATCCGTTCACATTTATCCTTACATAGTTGGAGGCTGAGTTTTCTCTCATCAACCCACGTGTTCATGTCTCCCCAACTCAACTTGCATGGCATCCATTCGCAATCCCGCATGAGGACTCAGGCGTAGACTTTGTGCGTGGTTTGAAGACGTTGTGCGGTGCCGGTTCGCCGGTTCTGCGAGAAGGGCTGGCTATACATATCTATACAGCCGATAAGTCCATGGAGAACGAAGCATTCTGCAATAACGACGGTCATATGCTAGTTCTGCCACAGGAGGGTAGGCTGGATGTCCAGACCGAGTTTGGGAGGTGAGGTGTAAGCTTCTCTGTCAATGAGCAGACACTAACCGAGTACATAAAGGGTAATGGTACGCCCAGGAGAGCTCTTTGTGATTCAACGTGGGATAAGGTTCAGGGTGGGACTCCCAGATGGCCCTGTCCGCGGATGTACGTCATGCCAGGAAGCGCGACTGCATGTGATAACGAACAAGATCTGCTTTCGCAGACATCCAAGAAATCTTCGGTTCGCAATTCGAGTTGCCTGAATTGGGCCCCCTCGGCTCTCACGGTCTTGCCAATCCGCGCGACTTTGAGTCTCCGGTTGCGAGCTTCGACGTTGACCAGTCTCCCTGGGAGAGTGAGTGTTGGTACTTGGTGACGTGATGGTCGTTTTCCTGACGTTGTGCGCTCATGCTTAGTTGTTTATAAGTACGTCATGACAGGTGAGAACTTTATAGGGACAGCGGCTAATGGGCGATGCCCAGACTTGGGGGGCGGCTATTTTCTTGCAAACAACGCCACACCCCATTCGACGTCGTCGCATGGCACGGAAAGTTCGTGTCTCAGTTCCGCTATGTGTTGCGCGCGTGCTCTTCTTCTTGCTTACTTGGTGCCCCAGCTACGTACCCTATAAATATGCGTTGGAGAAATTCGTGAACGTTGGCAGCATTTCGAAGGACCACATCGACCCCTCCATCTTCTGCGTGTTGACAGCAAAGTCGAAGACACCGCACCACTCTCTGGTGGACTTTTTGATCTTCAGCCCGAGATGGGATGTTTCGAACCATACGTTCCGGCCGCCGTTCTATCACCGGAATAGCTCGACTGAATTCATGGGTCTCTTGTATGGGGAATACGGAGGTCGCAGTGATGGATTCCAACCAGGTGGCGCAAGCTACGAGACTGGGTTCTGCCCACATGGCGGTAGTTCTGCATTCTGGAGGAATGTCCGCCGAGTGTTGACGGATTTTGAATAGTGTCATATGAAGAATTCAAGGCTGCCACAGAAGCGGATTTGAAGCCAAGGCGAGTTCACGAGGGCACCATCGGTGAGTCTTGAGGCGATGGTCCTCCTCCGCTTGAGTCCTGACGCCCCGAAATTTGTACCCAAGCGTTCATGTTTGAGTCAAGCCTCATGCTTCCCCTCACCGACTATGCGACGAAGCGCTCTGGTGTACTTCACCGTGAGTTGAATAACTCTTCCTTGAGTGGCAGCTGACCTTTGCGGGATCCCAGAGCACGAACCACGAATGTGGGACGGCCTACGTGCACAGTTTCCGGATCACCTGGACGAGGTGAATGCGGAGCTCAGGACGGTTGGCATACCAGAAATCAAAATGAACACAGCTTAAAGCATGCGATGATGTAATAAATAACGCTGTGAGCCTCTAATGTGAAAGTAAAATGAGATACCTCTTGTTTCACGTCAATATCCCAATCGCATATCCCTCAGATTCCCTGGTGACCGGGCTCTCCTCATTCTTGTCTCACCGTTGCCGACGATTCTTACTGCAATGCAGAGCTCCGCGTGCCGTTCACTATGTGCGTTTTTGCTAGGCCGACTCGTCAATGCTTCTCCCTGCTAGAGCTACTCGGTATGGAACCATGCCGTCACATCCCTTTCTGTTTTCAGGTCCGATGGTACATACATGACGTGCGCCTTGGTGTTTGTCCGTACAGCACATGACCAGTCTCGTTGACTGGTGCTGAGCTCGTAAAAACCTTGGCCCTCGGCACCTATCGTTTCGGACCCTACTCGTCTAAGCATGCCTCGGTCCCGTACTCTCTTGTCAGTGTTTCAACCATAAGTGGATAGTCGTCTAACGACCACGGTGAGCCTGGCTCCGATAGGTGCCTCGGCCGTCTTCTATACGCCTTGGGTCCCGAACTGCTTGACTCTGTCTTTGTTGCACATCATAGAATTCTTCATCAGGAGATCAAGGTAGATCTGAGGGGCGCATGGGCCCAAGGGGTCCCCTAGGACTATACTCCTGTTTGCCGACGGACGTGAAGCGATGTTTCTCCTCGATTTTACGAACGTCTACATACGAGGCTTCGAATAAGTGGAGAGCGACGCACGATCCCCCTGATGTTTGCTTTCTCTGTGGACACTGCAGGACAACAACGCTTTGGCTGGCTGATAAGCAGCTGGAACAGTGGGACTTTGAGCCTCTACCTCCTCTGCCAGGTTGAGTTCAGCCGAGGTGTGGTATGTCCCTTGCGGGGAGTGGGTAATCACCAAACGTGCTGCTTTCGTCACCAATAACCCCGAAGGAAAGCAACGAGACAAAACGTATCAAGTCCAGTGTGTCAGGGGTTGTAGAAGATTTCGGTTAAAGAGGACGGAAACCCACGGAGGGAGGATTTCAGTGCCAAAGAAGTAGCTTTTAACAGGTGTTAGCTATACGACTTAGTCAAAGACATAAGAATGTCGTGCGGATAAAATATCATAATACTGACACGACTCTCGGAAGTCGTTGTCGGTTGCCAGTGAGAATTGCGGACTGGTTGGTAGATTTTCTCGAACCGGAAGCATACCTTGCACTTCGATTTTCCAAACCCAATGCTTCTGGAGTTGCTCGTTTCCGATCCGCGAGTTGCCTAAAGGAAGTGGTTTGATGGGAAGCTACTGACGTGTGATACTAGTGGCTGTAGAACATGGCTGGCGACACATGTTGGTCCGAGTCCTTCTCGTACTGGTAGCTCAGAGAGACTGGAGCGACTGAGTCCTCGCTTGGGGCGCCTTATTTGTCAAATCATATTGTCACGTAACTGGCTGGTTAACGATTAACGTCAGGTTGCAATACTGAGTTTTCAATTAAGAGGTTATCGTGCGCTCGTTGTTTTCGTCGTAATATAACCACAGCGAAAGCGGATATCTACCCAATCAAGCACCAAAAAATTTATACTCTACAACTACTTGTCATGGGCCTTTACTCGAGCTACACATGAAACCTTATACATTCGTATGCAGCGACTCACCGTAATTGAGTCAGATTATCTAGCCTGGATCATCAGCTCCCACTTTTGATCCCCTGATCACGAATTGGCTAGTGTCTTCGTTCACAGCGCACTTACACTAGTACTGCAGCATGCTGAGATATTATAGCGAAAAGACGTATGTTGCGCTCGCGTGGATGCGTCCGTCAAGCAAATGAGCCATCAAAGTTCACAGGATTCATGCAAAGTACATTGAACCGTCTGTTTTTTAAGCGCCAACGGCAGTTATACTGGGAGCTACCCAACCACTCGTCGACGGAATCTTCAAACCCCTTGTGATGAGGTGTTCTTTGGTATGACGCATCCCATCCGGGGTCATAATATCACCAGACCTACGTGACTTGGCGTAGCTACGTGTACCAAGTTTGCTTCTCGGGATTGAGATGGCAGACGACAGATGGCCGTATCAAGCTTGAGGACCAATGTCGTAGATGTGATATGAGATGAGTGGAATTATTTTGTATATGACATGTGTGAAGAATACAAATGTGATTGACTATTGGTCACGGACGATTGTTACTTGGATGTGTGCCCGTGTCGTGAACCTGCATAACTTTCCCGCATCATGTTATGATGCCCCTAAATTAGCGTGAATTTTTTCACTACGGGAGGCCTTGTCAGTGAGAATTTTATTGAGGGCAAGATAAATGAAAGGAAACACGGCTTCAGAGGACCGAGCTCGACACGGGACTCGTAGGAGGACCTTCGGACGGCACTTCCTAAATTGTCGGTATGGATCATCCAGAGAGGGAAAAGTGAAGAACGATGATGGGACACGCACCTTTGGAGAGTAATGTAAGGAGAGGAGAGAAAAGAAACAAGATTATAAGCTGAGAGGGAAATTTGAACTTCCGACTGGGTAAATTCAGATAACATGCCAATTCGATAATCCCCGTCCCTCTTCAATCCTCTCCCTTTTTACTTTACCCATCCTCGCTTTACCGACCCTCCCCATACCGACGGGGAGTTGTAAATGCCCTTTTAATTAGACAACCAGAGTTTATTGAAGCAGTGTCCTTGTGTTGTAAAATTTAAAAGGTGAGCATTCTGATTTTGATTTCATCATCGACCTGCTATGTGCGACCGAGGGGTTACCACAACCAAAAAAAATATTACATTCTCCTCTCCTTTTTTTTTTTTTTTTTT
>Ga0209488_10002008_pt1 | contig 17131 bp, 11 predicted proteins | sample Rivendell_Oct201_8_FD_188349 | JGI IMG/M metagenome (GOLD analysis project Ga0209488, IMG submission 188349) | Vadose zone soil microbial communities from the Eel River Critical Zone Observatory, Northern California, USA -... | ecosystem: Environmental > Terrestrial > Soil > Vadose zone >...
AGTAGTTGAAGTCGATTGCGCCGGCGATCGCGGGCGTCGCAGCGGCAAGCGGCACGCCGACGAAGACCACTGCGAGAAGGATCGCCATGCCGATCCGGTCCTGGCGGATCGGGAAGAGCTGCTGGTCCGCGGCGTAGGTGGTCTTGAACTGTCCGGCTTCGCGGTAGAACATGATTCGCCGTCAGACCCGGTCGATGCGCCGTTCGCCGAACAAGCCCTCGGGGCGCACCAGGAGGAAAGCGAGCGCCAGCACGTAGGGAAACCAGGACTCGATGCCGCCGCCGACGTGCGGGCCGATGTAGACCTCGGCGAGTTTTTCCGATGCGCCTACGATAAGCCCGCCGACGATGGCCCCCGCGATCGATTCGAACCCGCCAAGGATCAGCACCGGCAGCGCCTTCAGCGCGAGAAAGGTAAGCGCGAACTGCACGCCGTTGCGCGCACCCCAAAGCAGCCCGGTCACGAGCGCGACGAATCCGGCGACCATCCACACGATCACCCAGATCCTGTGGAGCGAGATGCCGACGGCGAGGGCCGCCTGATGGTCGTCGGCGACCGCGCGCAGCGCGCGCCCGGTGCGGGTCTTGTTGAAGAACACCGCGAGCACCGCGACCAGCGCCGCCGCGATCCCGGAGGCGACGAGGTCGAATTTGCTGATGTTCATCCCGGTATTGCCCATCACCCATTCGATCGGCTCGTCGGCTATGCCCAGGTCGAGCGCGTGGACGTTGGCGCCCCAGGTGAGCTGCGCAATGCCCTCGATGAAGAAGGCCAGGCCGATGGTCGCCATGAAGAGCGTGATCTGAGGCTGGTTGACGAGCGGGCGCAGCACCAGCCGCTCGGTGAAGAACGCGAGCGCCACCATCGCGAGAAGAGCGAGCGCCACCGCGACCCAGAACGGGGCGCCCATCGAGATGAATCCTACGGTCGTCAGGGCCGCGAAGAAGACCATCGCCCCTTGAGCGAAATTGAACACGCCCGAGGCCTTGTAGATCAGGACGAAGCCAAGCGCCACCAGCGAATACATCACCCCCGCCAGCAGCCCGCCGATCAGCACCTCGAAGAAAAATTGCATGCTAGTGCGCGACTCCCAAATACGCGTCGATCACGCCCCGGTTGTTGCGCACCTCGTCGGGCGTGCCGTCGGCGATCTTGCGCCCGTAGTCCAGCACGACCACCCGATCCGAGAGGTCCATGACGACGCTCATGTCGTGTTCGATCAGCACGATGGATGTCCCCATCTGGTCGTTGACGTCGAGGACGAAACGGCTCATGTCCTGCTTTTCCTCGAGGTTCATTCCGGCCATGGGTTCATCGAGTAACAACAGCTCCGGCTCCGCAGCAAGAGCGCGCGCGAGCTCGACGCGCTTTTGCAGGCCGTAGGGCAGCCGGCCCACCGGGGTCTTGCGGATGTGCTGGATCTCGAGAAAATCGATGACCGCCTCGACTTTGGCGCGGTGCTCGAGCTCTTCGCGCCTCGCCGGCCCCCAATAGACTGCCTGCTGCAGGAAATTGCATTTCATCTTCAGGTTGCGCCCGGTCATGATGTTGTCCAGCACCGTCATGCCGCGAAAGAGGGCGATGTTCTGGAAAGTCCGGGCGATGCCCTGGCGGGCGGCCTCGTGAGGATCCACGTTGCGGCGCTTGCGGCCCTTGAAGGCGACCGTCCCTTGATGCGGGTGGTAGACCCCGTTGATGACGTTGAGCATCGAGGATTTGCCGGCGCCGTTCGGGCCGATGATGGCGCGGATCTCGTGCTCCCGGACATCGAAGGAAACGCCCTGGAGTGCGACCACCCCGCCAAAAGCGAGCGAGACGTCGTCGATCTCGAGGATCGCCCGGCCGATTTTCCTGCCTCCCATCATGTCAGGCGAAAGGGGTTTCAGGCCGCTTTCCTCGCCGCGGCAGCGCTGAATGTCTTCGCCTCCACGATCTGCAGGTCGGCCGACACCGTTCCGGTGCGGCCGTCCTCGAAACGCATCTGCGTCACGACGAAACAGCTCGCCTTGTCCGAGTAGAGAGCGTCGACCAGCACGGCGTACTTGTCTCCGATGTGGCGGCGCCGTACCTTGCGCGTGCGCGTGAGCTCGCCGTCGTCGGCCTCGAGCTCCTTGTGCAGGACGAGGAAGCGCCGGATCTGCGAGTTGGCGAGCGTGGGGTCCTGGGCGAGATCGCGGTTGGCCTTCTCCACGCAATCGCGGACGAGATCGAGTACCGCGGGCTGCGAGGCGAGGTCCGCGTAGCCGCTATACGGCAGGTTGCGCCGCTCGGCCCAGTTGCCGATCGCGGCCGTATCGATGTTGATGAACGCGCAGACCTTGTCGCGCCCCTGGCCGAAGCACACTGCTTCCTTGATGTAGGGGAAGAACTTGAGCTTGTTCTCGAGATACTTCGGCGCGAACAAGGTGCCGTCGGCGAGCTTGCCCACGTCTTTTGCGCGGTCGATGATTTTCAAGTGGCCCCGGGCATCGAAATAGCCTGCGTCACCGGTGTGGAAGAAACCCTCCGCGTCGATCGCCTCGCGCGTCGCGTCGGGCCGCCTGTAGTATTCCTTCATGAGACCCGGGGAGCGCACCAGCACTTCGCCCGAATCGGCGATGCGTACCTCGACCCCGGGCATGGGCGGGCCCACGGTCTCGAGCTTGACGTCGCCCGAGGCGTGCATGCACACCGTCACGCAGGTCTCGGTCATCCCGTAGAGCTGCTTCAGGTTGATGCCGATGGACCGGTAGAAATCGAACAGGTCCGGGCCGATCGCCTCGCCGCCGGTGTAGGCGACGCGAATGCGCGACATGCCCAGCACGTTCTTGAGCGGTCCGTATACGAGGATCTCGCCAAGCCGGTAGAGCAGCCGGTCCTTGAGCGGTATCCCGGGCTTGCCTTCGAGGATTCCCATCCCGACGCGCTTGGCGACGGCCATGAAGCTGTGGAACATGCGCCGCTTGATCCAGCCCGCATCCTCGATGCGGATCATCACCTGGGTGAGGATGCTCTCGTACACGCGCGGCGGCCCGAAGTAATAGGTCGGGCCGATCTCGCGCAGGTCGGTCATCACGGTGTCGGGGGACTCGGGGCAGTTGAGGCAGAACCCGGCGATGTGCATCTGCGCGTAGGAGTAGAGAAAATCCCCGACCCAGGCCATGGGCAGGTAGCACAGAATGTCGTCCTTATCGGTGAAGCCGTCGAAGGCCACGAGCACCCGTGCCGTCTGGATCATCGCAGCGTGCGTCTGGGATACGCCTTTGGGCTGACCGGTGGTGCCCGAGGTATAGAGAATCACCGCGACATCGGAAGGCCGGCCCTTCCCGAGCTCGTCGGAGAAGAAGTCCGGATTGCCCTGCGCGAACCCCCTTCCGGCCGCCTGAAGGTCCTCGAACGCGGTCAGCTCCGCCTGCCCGTAATGGCGCAGCCCGCGCGGGTCGTCGAAAAAGATGTGCTTCAACCGGGGGCACTGCGGCAGGACTTCCAAGAGCTTGTCGACCTGCTCCTGGTCTTCGACGACGGCGAAGCCGATATCGGCGTCCTGGAGCACGAACGCCATTTCGGCTGCGACGGCGTCCTGGTAAAGCGGCACGGGCACGCCCCCCAGGGCCTGCGCGGCCATCATGGCCCAATACAGGCGCGGCCGGTTGTCGCCGATCACCGCGAGGCGGTCGCCGCGCTCGAATCCCCGTGCGGCAAGGCCGCAGGCGAGAATGCGAACCTCGCCCGCGATCTGAGCCCAGGTCCAGGTCTGCCAGATGCCCAGGTCCTTCTCCCGGAACGCCGGCCTGTCGGGCCGCACTTTCGCCTGGTGCAGCAGCAGGCGCGGAAAGGTGTCGGGCTGTTCCGTCACGGGGTCCTCCTCGGCCGCGCACCGCCGCAACCTTGCCGCGGTCCCAGCCGGCGAATCTTACACCCCCAACCGCTTAACGCACTGAAACGAAAGGGAACCGATTTTGAGCACGGACGGGGGAGCGCGTGAGATCGAATCACAGCGCCGGGAGGCACTGTCATTTTCACGAGATCGGATCACTTTAGCCTGATTTTCTATTACACTTCGGAGACAAAAGAACCCTCTCGGGTCTGAAGATTCGCGCCGTGCGGTAATTCGTTGGGGGGCAGCGCTTCATCCTGTGACGATCGCCAATGCATAAGATCCTGATCGTCGAGGATGTCCAGGTCGTTGCCGATCTGCAGATTCTCATGCTGATTCGAGCGGGGATCGCGTTCGAGTCACGCCGCGTCGAGACGGCCGAGGACTTCGCGCGCCAGATAGAGCTCGCCGTTCCGGACGCCATTCTTTACAGCGCCTCCATGCCGCACTTCAGCGGGTTCGTCGCATCGGCGAAGGCGCAAAGCCTTTGCCCCGATACGCCGTTCATTTTCGTCTCTGGAACGCACAGCGAGGAAACCGCAGCCGAAACGCGCAAGCGCGCGACGACCGATAGCGTCTACACGACGAGCCTCGCCGACCTTCCTGCGACGTTCGATCGCGCGATCAAGGAGGCCGAAGAACGCAAAAAAAGAAAGGCGCAGGAGTCCGCGATCTCGCGCCTGTCGCGCATGTACGCCGATCAGACCCGGGAACTGGAGCAGCTCTATGTCCAACACGTCACCCTTCGCAATCTGAACCGGTATCTCAGGGCCAGCGTGACGGCGGCCGAAGTCTACGCGACCATCGAATGTTTCGGCCCTCAATTGTTCCAGGGCACGAACGGCAAGCTGTATCTTGCTCATCCTCCGGGAAAGCACCTGGAGCCGGTCGCCAGCTGGGGTGACAAATCGCTCAGCGGGCAGACGTTCGCGATCCAGGATTGCTGGGGATTGCGCCAGTCGCAGCCCCATCGGGTCCGGGATCCGAAGTCCGAGTTGCTCTGCGTGCACGTCACTGCGGATTCGAAATCGGCGCAGCCGTATCTGTGCGTTCCGCTCTTCGCGGAGGGCGAGACGCTCGGGCTGCTGCACTTGCGGTGCGTGGAGGAGGAATCGACTGCTCCGGCAATCGCCGGCTCGATGGAGTCCTACTTGAATCTGGCGGTGGCGCTCGCGGAAGAGACCAGTCTTGCGCTCGCCAATCTGAGAGCCCGCGACAGCTTGCATGAACAATCGATCCGGGATTCGCTCACCGGCTTGTACAACCGCCGTTTTCTGGAGGAGTACCTTTTGCGCGAACTGGCGCGCGCGGACCGCAAGAAACATCCCCTCTCCATCGTCACGATGGACATCGATCACTTCAAGCGCATCAACGACGCGCTGGGCCATGGCGCGGGCGATATAGTCCTGCGGCGCGTGGGCCTCCTGCTGCAGGGATTTGTCCGCCAGAGCGACATCGCGTGCCGCGTAGGCGGCGAAGAATTCTCCGTGCTCCTGCCCGAGGCGTCGATGCAGATCGCGACCCAGCGCGCGGAGAACATACGCAGGGCAGTGCAGGAGCTCAAGCTGAAATACGAGGATCACACTCTCGACGTGATCACCATTTCGCTGGGGGTCGCGGCTTTTCCGGACCATGGCACCACTCCGGCGGCGCTCCTGCGCGCGGCGGACCAGGCCCTGTACGACGCCAAGTATCGGGGCCGCGACAGGGTGGAGTCGGCGTGATCGGCCATCCGCGCCTGCGCGCAAGACGTGCCTACCCTCTCCCCTTAGACTTTCCCGAATCTCGGTTATAATCCCCGCTCCACACGCGCCTGTAGCTCGGCTGGGCGAGGGGGGGAGAAGCTGCGGGCACACTCAACGTGCGTCCGCGCCGCCGAGCGCCAGACCACGGGTTAGGTGGGATTATCGCGAATGTTCTATGGACATTCGCGCCGCCACGGCTTGGTTGTGCCGAACCCGGATCCACAATTTGGAAATCAAAGCGAACACCGAATCGCGAGAACGAGACCGGCTGCAGACCGGCCGAGTCAGCGGTTGTGGGCCCACTGCGGTTTCAAGCCGAACGCCGCCGCGCGCTCGTCCTCGCGCGGCGTGACCAACCCGTGGAACTCGCCGACGATCAACTGGAGAAAGTTCATGACTGCAAGAACGCTGCTTGTCCTAATCGCCCCCCTGCTGGTGACGTCCGGCTGTGGCGCCACGATTCATGGCACGGTGCTGCTCGTTGACAGCCGCCAGCAACCGATCGCGAACGAGAGCCCGAAGGGGGCAGTGGTCAACATGATCAATACGACCGCCGCGGTCGAGCAGGCTTCGAGCTCCGCGACGGTGGACGAGAAAGGCGAATTCGAATCGTCCAAAGGCAGCATCAAGCCCGGCATCTACAAAGTGGAGGCGAGCCGCATCGGCTACGAGACGCAGACCGAAACGGTCGAGGTCGGCACCTTCTTCGGCAAGAAGGTCCAGTTCAAGCTGCCGAAGATCCAGGAGGCCAAGCGGAAGTCGATCAAGGGCTCGGCCACCGACGAAGACAAGATCATCAATCCCGGCGAGGTCAATATCCAGCCGCCCGCGATGTGAGCGGACGTTATCCGCCGCGCTCCCTAAACCAAACGCCATAACCGAGGTATCACCATGGCCACAACGCACCCGCGTTTTCTTCCCATCCTGCTTATCACCGCCCTGCTCGGCGCGTGCGGCGAGCGCCTGGACATCGAGGTCAAGGCGCGCATCGACGGCCAGCCCGCGGCACAGGCGAAGGTCACCGTAGATCGCGAGGAGCTCGGCGTCACGGACGCACAAGGCGCGTTCGCAAAGCGCCTGCGCAAGAAAGCCGGCACCGAGGTCGAAGTGACGGTGAGCAAGGAAGCGCCCGGCTACCGCATCGATCCATGGAAAACGGCCTTCCTCGTGAAGCTTCCGAAGGGCGATGAGATCGTCACGTACCGCGTCGAGGCCGATCTCAAGGCGACGCGCTACGTCACCGTGCGCGTGAGCGAAGCGGGTGCGCCCGTGCCCGAGGCCGGGGTGACGGTCGACGGCAAGGAGGAAGGCGTCACCGATGCCAAGGGCGAATTCGTGTACTCCTATCGGACGCAGCCGGCGAAAGGAGCCGAGCTCAGCGTCGCCAAGACCGGTTTCAGCACCTACCGCGCGACACGTCAGCTCGATCCGGGCCAGGTGGTCGAAGTCGCCCTCAACCGCCAGACCGTCGTGGCGATCAAGGCGCTGACCGACGAGTACGGACGCACGGGCGGGGTGCCGGGCCTGAGCGTGAGCATAGACGGCAAGACCGTCGGCAAGACCGACGCGCAGGGCAGCTACACGTACGACTACCGCGGCGAGCCCGGCAAGAAGGCCGTGATAGCGCTCGCAGCGCCCGGTTACGTTCCCGCGGCGTGGAAGACCACGGTCAAGCTCGAAGGGCAAGTCAACCTCCAGCGCTACTTCTACCCGACCACGCCCAGGCCGATCCGTATCGGCATCTACCGCGTCGTCGGCAACACGCCGGGCGTGGACCTGAAGGAGCTCGCGGCCCAGGCCGGGCAGACGCTGGCGACGCAGCTGTTCAAGTTTCCGGCGTTCCGCGAGGTGCCCTCGGAGAGGCTGCAGGCCGAGGTCAATCAGCGCAAGCTCAGCATCGAGCGCATCACGACCAAGGGCTGGCAGGACACTCCACTGCGGGCGACCGTGGATATGATCGCGCTCGGAAGCGTTGCCAAGGATGACGACGGCTACCTGGTCGAAGTCAAATTCCACACCGCGAACGGCAAGATCATTTTCTCGGAGATCGGGCGCACCCGCAGCGCCGGCGGGATCAACGGCGCGGTGCGCGACATTGCGAACAACGTTATCGAGCGCTTCCCGCTCGAGGGCACGATAGTCGCTCAGGAGGATGATCGCTACCGCATCAACATCGGCAAGAACTGGCGTATCGGCCGCGGCACCGAATTCACGCTGACCACGCGCACGTTCGGTGAGGGCGGCAAGGTGGCGGGTTACCGCGAGATCGGCAGGATAGAGGTCAAGCGCGGCGAAGACGCGAGCTCGCTTGCCGAGGTCGCAACGCTGAAGCAGGGCGAGAAGGTGCAGATCGGCGATCGCGTGGTACGGCGCACCGGACGCGAAAGCGACGAGGGCGATCGGCGCACGTACTTCCTGCTCAGCGCGAAGGGCGGCGTCGGCACGGACGTCAACCCGCTCGCGGGCACCAGCGTCTACTTGAACGGCGAGTGGGCCGGTGCGACGGGGACGAACGGCCAGGCGGAGGTCCCGCTGCGGCTCGGCCGCAACTATACGCTCACGCTGTACCGCCACGGCTACCAGCAGCTCACCGACAAGATCAGAGTCGACAAGAGCGGGGAAGCGCGCGAGTTCTTGCTCGCGGCCAACAATGTCCTGTTCAAGGTCGACTCCGCGCCGTCTCAGGCGACCGTCTACATCGACGACGAGCAGATCGGCAAGACGCCGATCACCGGCGGCAAGCAGATCACTCTCGGCTTTCACAGCGTGCGCCTCACCTACGGCGAGGACTACCGGGACTTCTTCGAGGTCATGGAATTCACCCAGAAGGAGGAAGACCGCACCGGCGAGCGCCGCATCGTGCTGCAAAAGGATTTCCTCAAGATCGGCGAGCGCGAGCGCCAGAAAGGCGACATCGAGGGCGCCATCAAGGCCTACGCCTCCACCGAGCGCGAGCACCCGGACTACGCCGAGGCGCACCGGCGCCTGGGCGACATCTACCTCGACGAGAAGGAGGACTACGACCGCGCGATCGCCGAGTTCGAGTCCGTGCTGGCGCTGCCCGAGAACCAGCAGCTGATCTACAAACAGTTCGCGGTCACCTTCACCAACCTCGGCCATGCGTATTGCGAGAAAGGCAACCGCCTGGTGGACAGCGATCGCACCGCCGCGTCCACGTACTTCGCCAAGGCGATCAAGGCGCTGCAGACCGCCAAGCAGAACACGCGCTTCTTCCCGAGCGCTGAGTACGACGAGGCGGTGCACGACACCTACTACTACACGGCGCTGTCATACCACAAGCTGTATCTCATCACGAAGCAACCGGCGGTGATGAACAGCGCGAGCCTCGCGTGGCGAGAGTACTTCGACTTCTTCCCGAAAAAGCTCGAGGCCAATCCGGCCTTCGTGCAGGCTCGCGAGGGGGCGCGCCGTTACCGCGATCAGATCCAGGAACCGTAATCGCGGCGGCCCGAAGGCGATGCATCTCCGGCGCTCCGTGATGGCCCTGTTCGTCGCGCTCGCGTTGCCCGCGGCTGCATTGCCTGCGGTCGGCGAAGAGCCGGCGGCGGCGAGCGCGGGCGAGCCGGCCGGGATCGAGCCGGAGTTCGTGCGGCCGCTCGTTCCCATCGCCCGCGGGCGCAACGACTCGAACCCGGTGTGGTCGCCCGCAGGCGACCTGGTCGCATTCGAGCGTTCGCGCGGCGACAACAAGGAAATCGCCATCGTGCGCACGAACGGCGAGATCGTTCAGATCATTCATCAGCAGTCCGCGGTCGCGCCCGGCCAGAGTCGCTTCTTTTTTCCCGAGGTCGTGGAGGAGACCAGCTACAACTCCGGCATCAGCTGGTCGCCGGACGGCAAGCGGTTCGTGTTCATGAGCAACGGCGGCGAGGGCAACTACGACCTGTACCTGCGCGAGCCCGACGGCCGCATCGCACGCATTACGACCCACAGGGAGAAGGACGGACACGCGCACTGGTCGCCGGCACGCGACCAGATCGCGTTCATCTCCGGCCGCAGCGGACAAGGCGACGTCTATTTGCTCGATCTCGCCACGAAGGCCACGACCCGAGTGACGCACGGCGAGTGGCCCTATCTCTACCCGCAGTGGTCGCCCGACGGCAAGCGGCTCGCGGTCATCCAGGGCATCAACGAGAACCACGACGTCTACGTGCTCGAACCCGGGCGCATACCGCCGGTGCCGCCGAAACCGTTCAGCAGCTGGCGTTACGACGATCTGCGGCCGGTGTGGTCGCCGGACGGCAAGCGCCTCGCCTTCTACAGCAACTACAACCCCGCCGACGATCCCAAGACCTGGGCCATCGTGGTCGTTGCCGCGGACGGATCGGACCCGACCCAGGGCGAGGGGCTCGCGGCGCGTGTGGTGGCGACCGACGTGATCCCGGACATCGAGCGCGGGCCGGCGTGGATGCCGGACAACCGCCGCATCGTGTACGTGCGCAACGAAAGGCAGGCCTATAACCCGATCTACATCGCCGACGTCGACAGCCGCACGAGCATGCTCGTGCGCACGGGGACCAAGATGAACCACGACGTCACCTGCTCGGCGAGCGGCGTGATCGCGTTTCGAGCCCAGGTCGACCAGTGGGACCAGGTGTACCTCGCGAAGCTCAAGGACTGACGCCGTGACGCGCCGCGGTACCTGCCATCGCCTGTCATTCGCCTCGCTGCTCGCGCCGCTGGTCGCCCCTTTGCTCGTGGTATCGCTCGCGGTGACGCTGGTCGCGAGCGCGCCGGTGCGTGGTGCCGACGACCCGGTGGCGGCGGCGATGAAGCTCTACGAGAAGCGCCGCTACGAGCAGGCCGCGCGCCTGCTCGAAGACGCGCTTGCGCGCCCCGATGCCGAGCGCCGGCCGCAGGCGCAACTCGTGCTCGGCATGATCTACCTGCGCAACGCCGATCTGCACGAGGCGCTCGGCCGCACCGCCGCTGCGGCCGAGCTGGAATATCTCGACAAGCTGCTCAAGACACGCACCGAAGACCGCAGCCGCTACGCGCGGCTGCACCTCGCGGAGGCGCTGCTCGCGCGCGGAAACGCGGCCGCGGCGAAGCGCCATTTCGAGCAGGTCCGCGCCGACCCGGGTATCGAGAAGCGCTACCAGGCGATCGCCAGCGTCGGCCTAGGGAGCGTCTTGTGGGCGCAGCGCGACGCGGAACGGGCGCGCGGCCTTTGGACTGCCAATGCGGCCGGCGCAGGCGGAGCGGCGGAAATCGCGCTGGCGCGCGCCGCGGCCCAAGGCGGCGCCCAGCTCATGGACCCAAAATCGTTGCGGCGCGTAGCGGACGAGGCGAGCCGCACACGCGAGTTATCGCCGCGCACGCGGCGCTATCTCATCGAGATCTATACCGCGACCGGCGCGCCCGACAGGGCGCTCGCCGTGGCGCGCGCAGCCGACCTGGGAATGGCGTCCTACGTCGAGAATTTCAAGGCGGTCAAGGGGACTGCCAAGAGCATCAACCTCTATGACCTCGCCCTGTTCACGGACCTGACGCGGCTCTATCGCGAGCTCGCGCGGCGTCAGCTCGAGCAGGCCGCCGGCGACGCGCGCATGAAACCGAGCGCGGAATACTATCTTGCCGAGGCATTGAGCGATCTGGGCGCGAGCGACGAGGCGTCGACGTACGTGCAAGCCTTCCTCGCCCGGCCGCAGGCGCCGGATCAGTACCGCCAGCGCGCGCTGGCGCGTCAGGCGCTGCTCGCGCACCGCCAAGGCCGGCGCGCCGAAGCGGAGAGCGCCTGGACCGCGATGGCGGAGCAGGGCAGCGACCCCGAGGTCTTGGCGGACATCGTGCTCGGCTGCGCCGACGCCCAGGCCCAATGCGGCAAGGTGCTCGCGCGCGTCGGCCAGGTGACCGAGGCGGGCGACGGCCGACGCTACCAGCGGCTCAACTTTGCGCTCGGCAGCTACTATCTCCGGAAGAAGGACTACGCGCGCGCCATCTCCTACATGGAGGCCGGGCGCGACAAGAGCAACAAGAACAAGATCGAGGCCAATGACCCGGAAATGCTCGCCGGGCTGGCCGAGGCTTACTACCGGACCAAGAAATTCTCCGAAGGCCTCGAGATCTTCTTCGAGATGAGCAAGGAGTTTCCCGTGGTGCGCCAGATTCAGGAAGCGATGCAGGGCGTCTACTCCATGGAGCAGCGCAGCGCCGGCGACGTGAAGATACTTTGAGAAAGCCGCAGGACGAATCACAACTGTCGGAGTCAACGAGCGAGGAACTTATGAAACGGATCCTTACTGTTACGGTAATGGGCTTGGGCGTCGCCATGGCATCGTGCTTTCCGGCGCATGCCGCGCCGAAGGGCGACGGGCGTCCCGACGGCGGCAATCTCAACTACAGCGAGTACGGCCGGCCGGCGACGCTCGACCCGATCACGAGCAACGAGACGATCTCGCTGCGCATCACCGAGCTCGTGTTCAACGGCCTGGTCGGCATCGACGAGAAGCAGGAAATCGTGCCCGAGCTGGCCGAGCGCTGGGAGGCGTCCAAGGACGGCCGCGTATTCACGTTCTTCCTGCGCAAGGACGTGAAGTGGCATCCGCGCGAGGGCGAGGCGCCGCGGCCGTTTACTGCGGACGACGTGGTGTTCACCTACAACATCATGATGCACCCCAAGACCATCACGCCCCTCAAGGTGCGCTACGAGTTCATGGAAAAAGTGGAGAAGACCGGCGACTACACGGTGGTCATCACGCTCAAGCGCCCGATCCTGAACGCGCTGGCGAAGTTCAGCTTCAAGATCATCCCCAAGCACGGCCCGGCGAACCCGCAGTACCTCACGCGCGAGGACCGGTTCGCCCACAGCCCGATCGGCACCGGGCCGTACATGCTCCAGACCGTGACCGGCGACGGCGAGGTGGTGCTGGTCTCGAACCCGGACTACTTCAAGGGTCGCGCGCACATCGACAAATTCATCGCCAGACCGTTTGCCGACCAGAACATCATGGCCCAGGCGCTGATGTTCAACGCCATCGATATGATCGTCCTGGTCAATCCACGGAACCTCCCCGAGGTGCAGGGCGACAAGCGCTTCGTGCTGCAACCGTACAACGCGTTGTCGTACTCGTTCTTCGGCTACAACGTGCGCAACCCTTTGCTCGCGGACCGGCGCGTGCGCCAGGCGATCACTGTTGCGGTCAACCGCCAGGAGATGCTCGACTCGTTCTTCAACGGCCAGGGCACCGTGATCTCCGGCCCGTTCGCGCCCGGCAGCTGGGCGTACAACCTCGACGTCAAGCCGTTGCCGTTCGGCCCGGAGCGGGCGCGCGCGTTGCTCACGGAGGCGGGTTTCAGGCCCGGCGCCGACGGGATCATGGAGAAGGACGGCAAGAAGCTCGTTCTCTCGCTCAAGGTCCCGATCGAGAAGGAGAGCGAAGCGGTCAAGCGCGTGGTGCTCGCGTTCCAGAATTATCTAAAGAGCGCCGGCATCGCGATCACCGTCGAGTTCAAGGAATGGCAGGCGTGGAAAGAGGACGTCTTCCTCGAGCACAACTTCGACATCATGTTTGCGTCCTGGGTGTTCGACGACTCGGCGGACATCTCATCGCTGTTCCATTCGGCCGAGATCGGCGACTGGAAGAACAACTTCGGCGGGTATTCCAACCCCGAAGTGGACGGGCTGATCGTCGAGAGCAAGCTCACGCTCGACCACGAGAAGCGCCGGACGATCAACCGCAAGCTTCACGCGATCCTTGCCGAGGAGCAGCCCTACACTTTCCTTTGGACGCTCACCAACTACAGCGCGTACCACAAGAAGCTGCGGCGCGTGCAGATCCACCCGTACAAGTTCTTCTCGTTCGCCGACGAGTGGTTCATTCCCGCCAGCGAACAGAAGTGACGCCGGCTACGGCGTCATCCTGAGCGAAGCGAAGGATCTGCTTTACGTAAAAAACAGATTCTTCGTCGCTACGCTCCTCAGAATGACAGGCACCGGAGGATGGGGTCCCCGTGAAGCTCGCCGCGATCAAGCCCGTCACCCTCGTGCTCGTGCGCGAGCTCGGGATCACGGCATTGCTGCTCTTCGGCGTGAGCGTGGTGGTGTTCGCCATCCTCTATCTCGCGCCCGGCGACCCTCTCAACGTCTTGCTCGAGGGCCAGTCGCCCAGCTCGCAGCTCGCCCTCGGCATGCGCGAGGCGCTCGGCGTACCCCGGACCTGGTACGGGCAGTACGCGGCGTGGTTCGGAAAGATGCTGCAGGGAAACTTCGGCAACTCGATCCGCACCGGCCTGCCGGTACTGCCTGAGCTCGCGCGCGTCGGCGTCTACACGCTCACCCTCACGCTCGGCTCGCTCGCGCTCACGCTCCTGATCGCGGTGCCGATCGCCGTGCACGCGGCCGCGCACGGCGACACCGCCGGCAACACCGCGGCGACCATAGCAGCGTACGTCCTCTCTGCAGTGCCGGTGTTCTGGTTCGGCTACATCGTGGTCTACGTCTTCATCCATGAGTTCGGCATGTTCCCGCTGATCTCCGGAACGGCGACCAAGCAGGAGCACGCGTGGCTGTATTTCCTCGTGCCGATCTTCGTGCTCGGGATCGCGAGCGGCACGCTCTCGGAAATGATCCGCCACCTGCGCGAGGAGCTGTCGCGCGTACTGGCCGAAGACTACATCCGCACCGCGCGCGCCAAGGGCGCTGCGGTGTGGCGCCATGCCTTCAAGGAGGGTTTCCTGATCCCCGTGACCGAGATCATGAGCGCCAAGATCCCGTTCCTGCTCGGCGGTGCGGTGATCGTCGAGCAGGTGTTCAACTGGCCCGGCATGGGGCGCATGGCTTGGCAGGCAGCGCAGGACCGCGACTTCCCGGTCATTATGGGCATTGCGCTCGTCGCAGCAGCTTTCGTGCGCTTCGGCAACCTGTTGCAGCGCGTCGTCTTCACCGCGGTCAATCCGCGCGCGTCCAGGGAGTAGACAAGGCGTATGCGTCGCTACGTCCAGACGCCCGGCCCTATCGGGGAGTTCTCGGAGCTCGCGCTGCGGCAGCGGGCGGGGCCGCTCGATCTCGTCTACGTGGCCTACGGCATGCTGGTGGTGGCGGTGGTGGTGGCTTCGTACCTGCTCGGGGCGTTCGGGTGGCTGCCCTACGATCCGCAAGCAATGGACGTCGGCCTGATCAACGCGGCGCCGTTCACCTCCGGACATGCGCTCGGCACCGACTTCCTCGGGCGCGACCTGCAGGCGCGGTTGATTCTCGGCATCCAGGCATACTTTCTCCCCGGACTGCTCGCAATCACGATCTCCGTCGTCGGAGGAAGCATTCTCGGCGTCCTGGCCGGGTACCGCGGCGGTTGGTTCGATACGATCATCACCTACTTCGACAACCTGCTCGACTCGTTCCCGCGCCTGGTGTTGATCCTGCTGGTGATCGCCGCATTCAAACCGGACATCTATTACGTCATGGTCGTCGTCGGCGTCACCGGCATGCCGGTGATCGCCAACCTGATCGCGGGCAAGATCGCATTTCTCCGGCAGAAGAGCTTTATCGAGGCCGCTCATGCCCTGGGCCTGCCGGCGCATACGGTCATTCTCAAGCATATCCTGTGGTTGAATTGCCGCGCGCTGCTCGTGATCCAGGCTACCCTGGGCATGGGGGAGGCGATCCTGGTCGAGACGAGTTTGAGCTACCTCGGCTTCGGCGTGCAGGAACCCACGCCTTCATGGGGCAACATGGTCCAGGCCGGCGCAAACTATTTCCTGCAGGGCAACTTCTGGCCTTCGACCGCGCCGGCGCTCGCCATCCTCGCGACCATCCTCGGATTCCAGTTGCTCGGCGACGGGCTCAACAACGTCCTCGAAGGCAAGCGGAGGAAGTGATGGACGCGCCTCTGCTCGCCATCGATAACTTGCGCACTTATTTCTATTCGCGGGCGAAGCGCGCCTTTATCCGCTCGGTGGACGGCGTGAGCCTCGGCGTCACGCGCGGCGAAACCCTCGGTATCGTGGGCGAGAGCGGCAGCGGCAAGAGCGTCACCGCGCTCTCGGCCGCGGGCCTCGTTACGGCCGGGCCGGGCGTGATCAGCGGCAGCATCCACCTGCACTCGAACGGCGTGCGGCGCAACCTGCTCGACGGTCTGGAGAAATACGCGCGCGTCACGGAGCAGGAAGGGCGCGTCATGGCAGTGGAGAAGGACGAGCGCGGCTGGCGCAAACACTCGGAGACGCTGATGGCGGGCGTGCGCGGCAAAGAGATCGCCATGATTTTCCAGAATCCGCGTTCCGCGCTGAACCCCTACTCCACGATCGGCAAACAGCTCGTGGAGACCATCCGCCTGCACACGAACTTGAAGGGCGAAAGCGAAGCCAGGGAACGCGCGGTCCACTGGCTCGAGCGCGTGCGCATCGATTCACCCAGGCTGCGCTTCGACAACTTCCCCTTCGGCATGTCCGGCGGCATGTGCCAGCGCGCCATGATCGCGATGGCGCTCTCCGCCGAGCCCTCGCTCCTGATCGCGGATGAGCCCACTACTGGCCTCGATGCCACCATCCAGTCCCGCATCGTGGATTTGCTCGCCGAGCTCAAGGCCGAGACCGGCATTACCACGCTCCTCATCAGCCACGATATCAGCGTGATCCAGCGACTCTCGGATCGCATTGCGGTGATGTACGGCGGCACGGTGGTGGAGACCGGTCGCGCAGCCGAGGTGCTCGCGCCGGAGGCGACGATGCGCCACCCGTATACCGCGGCGCTGCTCGCCTCGATTCCGAGCGCAGAGACGATACGCCGGAAAAGCTATCTGCAGGCGATCGAAGGCGAGGTGCTCGATACCATCGAGGTGCCGCGCGGTTGCCGCTTCTACGGTCGCTGCAACCGCGTCACCGAGGCGATCCGCGAAAACTGCGCCGGACTGGAGCCCCCGCTCGGCGAGGTCGCCCCCGGTCACAAGGTGCGCTGCTGGCTGTACCCGGCGGCGGGGAAAGCATGAACCGCACCATTCTCGAGGTCACCGACCTGCGCAAGGACTACAAGCAGCGTCGCGGCTTGATCTCGATGCTGACCGGCCAGGGGCGCGTGATTCCGGCGGTTGACGGCGTGAGCTTTTATCTCAGGGAAAACGAGACCGTCGGCCTCGTCGGGGAGTCCGGCTGCGGCAAGACCACGATCGGACGCACGGTGCTGCGGCTGACCGACCCGAGCAGCGGGCGTATCGTGTTCGACGGACGCGACATCACCACCTTGAGCCGCGCCGAGCTGCGCCCCTTAAGGCGCGAGATGCAGATGATCTTCCAGGATCTCGACGCGGGACTGAACCCGAAGATGCGCGTTCGCGACATCCTGCGCGAGGCGCTCACCGTCTACGAGCGCCCGAGCGGCGCCGAAATCACAAGCCGCATCCACGAGCTGCTGGAGCAGGTGAGTCTCAAGGACACCAAGCTGGCGAACTTCCCCTCGGAACTTTCCGGCGGCGAGAAGCGCCGCGTGGGGATCGCGCGCGTGCTCGCGGTGCGCCCGCGCCTGATCGTGGCCGACGAGCCCACGAGCGCGCTCGACATCTCGATCCAGGCG
>Ga0209488_10002009_pt1 | contig 17123 bp, 22 predicted proteins | sample Rivendell_Oct201_8_FD_188349 | JGI IMG/M metagenome (GOLD analysis project Ga0209488, IMG submission 188349) | Vadose zone soil microbial communities from the Eel River Critical Zone Observatory, Northern California, USA -... | ecosystem: Environmental > Terrestrial > Soil > Vadose zone >...
TAGGAAATGTGCCATGCTGCCAGAGCTTCGCGAAGGCCCAGTCTCCAAACATCGCCAGAGTCCGGGTGTGCATGATGACTAAGTAGGTAGGAAACTTTGCCGATTGTTGCCGGAGAATCAGTAGTTATATCGGCGTGTAAGAACACCGGTTCTGGAACGTTGGGACCGAGGCCTTGAGGCTGACATGGCTTAGGCCTGGGTGAAAGAACTGCGCGGAGAGTGTTGTATACTGTAACTTACTGGTTCAGCTCAATTACCTAATTAGTAAAAGCGGGGGACTCGGTTTCCCACGGTTACCCGAGTCTCGTCATCCACCATGTTAATACACATCCCCCCTCACAGAGGCGAGACTAAACCAAGACCCCCCAATGCGCCAACAGCCAAGCAACACACGGCGAACCCAAACCAAGCACGGCCCTCCCAAGCCACCCGATCCGAGTCGACAACCTCCCGACGACCACCCCCACCAAGTGACATCATTCATGGCCCAACTGAAACAGAAAGGGGGGTTCTACAAACTAGTGGAGAATACTTGGGAACAGGTCTTAGCAAAAGAAGGTGACATCCCAAAAGGCTAGATACACTCTCGTGAGATCTTGGTGGGTATAGGAGGTTGCCCCCAGGGCGGTACCATGACTCGATTTCCGCATTACCGGGTGTACGTAGATGCATTTTCCCTCACAACCGACCCACGAGGCCAGCCACAGCGAGCCATGCAGGGCTGTTGTTCATCTCCTGCTGCATAGCACTTATTTTTAGGAGTAGTTAAACTGTTCAAGACAAACTAGTAAAAGCGATTAGTGGCCGTTACTAGCCCTTGTTGGACAATTTAACAGCGACACTAGTACTGGGGCAGCGGTGGATGTAACATTTCTACGATCTCTTCATCAACCGAAATGCCAGCCGTGGATAAGCTTGAGAAATCCATCAAACACCCTCAAGCGATGATGACACTTTATATGGGTTCATCCTCTCACACACGATGACCACAACCGTGACCATGTTGGAGAATGACAATCCTATGCAACATACAACCATGAGAATATCAGAGACACGACTACTACTAGTAGAGACCGAGATCATGAGTTTGAGATAAAGCTGATAGTTTAAGACTACCGGCACTGCACTCCTGTCTTCTGTGCCGGGGTCCACCTCTGGTACGTTTTGCACTGGACTCGGAACTGAACACGTTCCACATCAACAAGTGGCTGCTGTGGGCGGTTTCCACTTGATATAACTGCAAGTACGATCTGAGTTCAATACGGAATGGCACGGGGGAACAGAAGGCGTAAACCCTTCGGTCGAGAATATCAATACAATCCCTACACGCCATCATATGGATGTGTTCAACACCGACTCCGAGTCGGAGCTACAGTTAGAAACAAGACGCTCATGCGCAGAATATCAAATTACTGGGCCCTGTTGTCGTTGGTTTTCCTCAATATCCCTTGAGAGTAAGTTGTCATCGCGCGCCTCCTCGTCCAATCCCTCTGCCTATTTGCCAACTTGAACCTGATCTTGTACGTAAATGAAGCACGGCGGCCAAACTGCCCGCACGCAATATGAGAAAAACAAGGAACGAGGAAGGAAAAGGCCAGTGGGGACGGCCGAAGATGCTCGCCGGGAAAGCCTGAGAACAGTGCAGTGAGAAGCACTGTCCAGACTTGGCATCCTTGCTGTGCCACTGTCATGACATTAGTCCTGTGGCCACAATGCGCGACGAGCGGTTGCTGCTTTCTGGGTCATAGCCTGCTTGACTGATAACGCCGGATTTACTAGAACTGGCATGGCATGGCGTGCCCTCATGGGGTGTGCCCAGAGAACCGGAAAAGGAACGCCGGCGTCCCGCTCATTTCCCCTTCTCCGCGGCGACATCAGACAGCGAGCATGGAAAGAAGAAGCACAGTAAAAAGAAAAGATGATCAAGTCAGGAGGTCACGACGAATGGAGGACAAAGTACAGGATGGGAGTACCAGCCTCCGAGTCAGCCTTGGCATGGCATAAGCAGCAGAACTCATGCGCGCCGCCGTCCCATTCTTCCGGCGTCTGTGCGGACGTTGGAGACTTTGGCACCCGCCAGGTGTATGTCTCCGCGATTTCTTTCCGAACTGTTGGTTATCATGGGAAGACCAAGGGGACGGTTCGGAGGTGGGTACTGATTGAGACTTTGCCTCTCTCTGTCCGTTATCTAGCCACTCAGTCGCCAGACAGACTTCGATTCGAGAACGGTGGTGACGGACCTGTTGAGTCAGGAGATAACAAGGCTTCTATACTCAGGTCCTTGGGCGCTGCGCAGCACCTCACTGGGCTCACTCCCTTAATTGCACTACTCATATGTGGCGTAGTGCTGTGTGGATTACTATATATAGTAAGGGCGCCCTGAAACATGCCAATTACGTCATTACAATAAAAATAAACGTAACGTACAACTTTTGTATTCGCATGGAGGAATGTCAGAAACATTTTTTTTTTACACAGACAAGTCCCATGATAGTCTTACATAATTACTTGGTATCAAGATCTGTTGAGGCGGTGAGTAGGAACTATTAATTAACCGGAGAAATTGCGAAGACGTGAGCCAAGAATCGATGAGAAAAGGTCACGGAGAAGCTGGGGGAACATCGGTTGCTCGTGCCGGGTCGGTGAGCTCTATCTTGCCCATAACGAGTTCCCTCTTCGGGTCGCTTGTAGGGCCAAAGTCTTTCGACTTGAACGGGAAGAGGCGCACAACGTACTGTGAGGGACATCAGTCATCGCAAGGTTTTCGCCGCGAGGGTAAGACTGCGCACCATGATCACCATCCCAGGCATTTCAAAGCTCGGATCAAATACAACGCCGGGTTCTCTCTGAAACTCTCCATTGAGCTTGATGCGCCAGCGAGTCCGTGCGTGTCGCTCGTTCGGGGTCAGCTCCTTTGTGTGACCGTCGAGTTCCCAATGAGCTTTTGCGACCACATTTGAATTGTGGAACGACTTGCGGTCCTTGAGCGTTAAAGGGCGGACTGTCGCTGCACCGTCTCCAAAGCCCATGACCCTCAATAGTTGTACATTGATGACGTGTGGCACGGTAAGGAGGTCGAGCGCTTCGTGGTTTTCACTTGTGAGGACAAGGCGTAGTGGTATGACGCCATTTGCCGGATATGAAACCTGAGGGAACCATGCAGGTGAGCGAAGGTGTTGCACGACGACAAAAGATGACATACGGGTATGATGAGCTAAATGGGAGCAAGCCTAAGTCATACAGACGACATGATTCAGCTCTGTGGCTCACCTTGCATTCCACCTCGACATGAACCCGGCGGAACATGACGCCCCTTACGACTACACTTGGGAGCTTTTGCTCTGCCCATGGTAGGTTCGCGGGGAGTTCGTATGGAAGACTAATTGTGGTTGAAGGGGGAGACGATTGTAACACTGAGGGATCTGGAGGTGGAACATAAGAGATTACTTGTCTCACCCTGGAATTGAAACACACAATAAGAGAACTTTCATGACAGGAAATGGAGACCACGAACCCAACATTCGGTGTGAGACGCCCCTGACGATAGATTGTAACAATGAGCTGAAATCTTGGGTTGCTCCCAGTGCTATTGCCATTGGTTGATTGATGTCCATGGGATGATTCAGCTACCGACGAGCTTGAACTTGAGGACGGAACTGAAGCTGTAGGAGGCGCAATAGCAAAAGGCCAACGAAATATTCCGTTCGAGACATGGGACTGATCGACTCGGACCTGCTGCGATAATAAAATACGCTTGGTCTCAAATGATGGGATAATAGGGTCGATATCGAACATCTGGAGCTACGAGAACCGGTTCAGGTGCGATCACTACAAGTAGGAAACTGACTCACCACGACGTGCATGCTTTGCATGCCGCTCAAATCGTTAAGAGACAGTGCGATGGATCCCTTCAGCTCTTCTCCGATGTAGAAGAGGGGAGGATCCTGGGCGTTTCGCGCATGACTCATGACGATGATGAACGCATAGTTGCGTCCACGAGACTTCAGGATGTATTGATGCACAGTACCCATGGGAGACGGAGGGTATAAAGACACATCCTCGACCTGCTCGTGTGTGTGCTCCGTTGGTATAAAGGCAGGATCCATGGTATATTCAGATGGAGTAGAGAACCTGCGTAGAATAGCGCTGACACCCGATGACGGCTTTGGACCAAAAGGTAAACTGAGGCGATGTGAAGGTGTTGGGATGGGAGGAGGCATAACGAAGAGAACAGCGCAGCACGGTGATGGGGTCGGGGAGTCATAATAGACCTTGCTTATAAGATACCCAATGAAGCGCTTGACATGCCCACGTTCGTAACGTCATCCTGTCATCAGGGACGAATCACGGCAAGAAAAAAAAAGCTGGAAGAAACAGCCCCGATGCTGTTCATTGGCACAATTTGGCAGTTTGACAACTAGGTACAAGCAAGATTCACAATTAGTAAGCTCGCATATTGTATTCAGTTCCACATCCCCGGGTCCCAAGAGCTGTATTGGCTGTGAAGCTCGAACAGCCTCACGGTGGATGAAACTAGGTTCCAGGGAATAGGCTGACTATCGCAGTCTGAAGCCCGCCGCCCAAAGATGATAGACCGGTGAGAGCAGCTCTATTCAAAGGCATTGCTCTGGTGGGTAATCTCTGTCCGCGGTACCGGACCCATTGGGAAGACCACCATGAAAGGAACTTCGAAATGCAGCCCAGACGAGAGGTGGGGCTGAGGTGGTCGGAGAGTGTTATGCTTCGGCAACACCCGTAACCCACAAAAGTATCCGACGAGCCACAGGCCTAGCCCTAGCACAGCTGGAGAGTGCACAGTTGCCTCTCAAACGCATGTTCCGTGTCTTGCCTGTCTCGCGACAGGCATCTTCCAAAGGAAACAAGGGAGTTGTCCGTATTTGCCGTCGAGTGAGATCTTTCCTTCCCGTCGTCACCTTACCCACGTTCAAGTTCCGTCCCTCCCTCATCTTAGCGACTTGTCACGGAAACAACAGATGCAACTTCTACCCCTCCTGCCTCCTCTGCAACACCAATAAAGAAGGGAAAGCGCCTACTTCCTAGACTCGTGTTTTATACCACTGCCGCGACCGCAACTTTCTATATCGGCAGCGCGTTCGTTGCGTACAACAACCCCTCCTACCGCGGTTTCTTCCAGCACCACGTTCCCTTCGCTCCCCAAATTCTTCAATATGGAGAGGACAATGATTGGGACGTCCTCACCATTGGCGACGTTATCGTGAAAACCTACGACGGTGTCTCGGGGGCTTACTCATATGCGCGCAAGCAACTGGGCTACTCGGTTGATGAGACCACGGCCAAGGCCCAGGAAACCAAAGTCCCTTCAAAGGCAAAGCCAGAAAAAGCGGCCGCAAAGACAAAGCCTGATGAGGTTAAGAGACGTGTCCAAAAACCGGTAGATGCGCTCAAAACTAACATTGTATCCGATCAGGGTGTTAAAGCCGCAGCATCCATGGCGCGGCCTCACGGCATCCAATTCACACCGGGTGTTGAGGAGCTTGTCCTCGAGGCAGAGGCGGCACTTCAGGGCAAACCGTTCAAACAATCACCGCCGAGCACCCAGTCTGAGGCGTCAATCACACATGATCAACTAACGTCGGCAGTAAAATCTGAACCCCAACCAAAGCCGGGCTCAAGTGAGACAGAATCTACCGAAGTTCCGTTGAAGAATGTCTATAACGCCCCCCTCCCCCTTGGACATGAACCGCCACCTGGCTTCACCAGGCCTGTCCCGCCCAAGCCTCCAAAACCATTAGCGCCTGGAGAGCCGCTCCCACTTGTCGCACCCGCCGTCGAGAGACTGCACTCCTCCGAGCCAATCCTTTCCCACCTCGCTGGTACGATCGACTCACTCGCATCCTTCCTCAACGCGAATCCTGCTGCTTCCAACAAGGCACGCGGTGTACTCGAAGTGGCCAAGAACGATCTATCTTCATTGGCCCAAAGCTTCGAACGCCACCGAGAAGAGGAGAAGATAAAGTTGGAGCAGTCTCTTGATGAGCAGACCCGAGAATATACCCTCAAGTTACTTGAGCTGGAACTCCAGGCACAGGACAAGCTCGAGGGTCAGGAGAGCGACTTCCGTGCGTTCTTTGAGGAAGAGAAGGCTCGTTTTTCCAAAGCATATCGCGAGAAGCTCGAGCAGGAGTTACGCACCCAGAGTGACATCATCAATGAGCGGTCTGTCCCTCCTCCGTCTGCATTGCGCTACAATACTGACCTTCCCCCTAGTCTGAAGGAGGAAGTTGTCGCACAAGGGATTGAACTCCAGCGCCGCTGGATCCGCGAGATCAAGATCCGGGTAGAAGAAGAGCGCGGCGGTCGCCTCGCCAAACTTGACGAGCTCGCCGCAAACCTGAAGCGCCTCGAGCGTGTCGCGCTGGACAACTCGACCTACCTCGACGAGAATCTGCGCATCCATGCGCTATGGTCCGCCCTGCGTGCCGTCAACACCGCCATCGACGCGCCCGTGCGCCGGCCCTTCCGCGACGAGCTGCGCGTGCTCCGCCACGCCGTGGCTGCGCGGGACAACGCGGTCGTCGGTGTCGTGCTCGAGGCGCTCGAGGCGGGCGACGCGCCGGACATCGGGGTCGAGCCCCTGGCGGACCTAGCGTTGTGGTTCACGACGGGTGTCGCACCCGCCGTGTCGCGCGTTGCGCTCGTGCCGGACGACGGTGCCGGCGTGCTCGCCCACGTCGCGTCGCATGTGCTGTCTGCGTTCGCGTTCCGCCGGCAGGGGCTTGTCCCTGGGAATGACGTGCTGAGCGTTCTCGCTCGCGCGGAATATCATCTGAATGAGAAGGACTTGGACAGCGCCGCGCGCGAGTTGAACCAGCTGCAGGGGGCCGCGAAGGCTTTGTTGAAAGACTGGCTCGAGGCTGCACGGCGGCGGCTGGAGGTGCAACAGGCAATAGAGGTACGTCACTTCATTCTACATGTCACCGAAAGGGACACTGATAGCCGATTAATTATCCGTAGGCTGTACACACCCAGGCTACCCTTGCGTCGTTGCTTGTCGCGCAGGGACTCTAGATACATTCATAACAATAAAAACAATAAAACTTGTTGACTCCTGCAGATTTTCTACGACTCACAATCCCTGAGAGAGGTTAAAATACATTCTTAGACCCAACTGTGTGTGAAAAATAGAACAAGAGACGAGAAGAGAACTATGACCGGGAAATTGTTCTACATTGTCGGTGGCGGTGGCGGTGGCGCAGAACCAGGATAGCTCGTCGCTTGCAACGCACATTCGCAAATAACCTGAGCTCTGCGGACGACCGTTTGGGTAGTTTCTCCCGTCGCGACCCCGGGCCCCGGCGGGGGGCGCAAGACCTTGACGAGGCCGGGAAAGATGGTCGCGCCGACGCGATCGAGCTCGCCACGCTCGGAGCGCCGACAGCGCTTGGCGAGTTCGACCTGGCGCGGATAGAGCGTGCTGGCGAGCTCGGGCACGAACGAGCGGTAGAACGAGTCGGCACCCGGGCCAGCGGCGGCGGGCGCGCCATGCAGCATGCGCGAGAACTTGTATGCGCCTTCGAGGACTGCGCGGGTGCCGAGCGGGTCGTCTGGGGTGTCTCGGAGGAGCGCGGCGAGGGTGGGTACGTGCTCTTCGAATATCATTCGGGTTGTCTCGGGCGCGACGTTCTCTACGGCGGCGGAGAACGTTTGGCGTCGCCAGACTGCCGCTACGGTAGGATCTCCTGCAAATGCAAATAGGACCCAATGAGCACTCGTTCTTTACTTACCACCTTTTTCAAATGAATGACGAATGACGAGATGGGGAAAAATGTACGTAAAGGGGGATGAGTCTGGTAGGTACTTACGTGCGAAGAGATGCTCGTGGATGTGCGTGAGCTGGATGTTAGCCTCTGCGGAGCTCGTCACGATCAGACAGTTGATGATGCCCTCAGAAATAACCTCGGCCATCGCGTGCCGTAGCAAGCTCTGCACCATCATCGGCCGCACGTCCGTGAACAGCGCCGTCTCCCCCGTGGCCGTCAGGTCCGCCAGCGCCGCGTCCTGCAGCGCCGCCGCGGGTGCAGGCGCAAGGCGCAGCGCCTCCCCTGCCCACCGATTGATCGTGCGCTCGAGCTGCGAGGCCGTGTTCTATGTGCGTGCGTGCATTGCGTGTGCGCGCGGGCCCACGGGATAGTGAGTAGAGCCCACGTGGGTAGGGTATGGTAGGTAGGGTAGGTAGGTAAATGGTCGGTTAAGTCAATACATTACACAGGACGGTCACGAGATGGGGCGTACCTTGATGGAGAAGTCGTCGACGGAGCTCCCACCCGCGGCACGCGGGCCCGAGAGGGGCACGACGCCGGAAGGTGAGCCTTCGAGCGTGGCGATGCGTGCTTGCAGCCGGGCGATCTGCCGCTCCTGCTCTTCGAGCTGCGTGCGCTGTTCCTCGACTTTTTGATGCGCGATTGCCTGAGTTGGGGAGGGGGAGGGGGGTGCATTGAATCAGTAGAGGCAGCCAAGTCAGCGGAGGGGGGGAACGGGAAGAATGGACGCACGAAGTTGGTCAGGGCATATCGATACTGTTCTCCGGATACGTTGTCGATCACGGTAGAGTGGACTGAAGGTGCTGTCATCCCGGGGTCGTGAGGAGTACTTGGAAAGGATTGTTGGACTTTGCGATGCCGTTAGAATGGTTCTGGAGGAAATAGCGGTTGATGGGCACGGCAGTACCGAAAGTCGCGGCTGTGCTCTCGGTTACGGGCTCTCCTGATCTGATCCTGACTGATCACACAGCATCGCTTTTATGCATCCGCAGTGTCCGTCTGGCCCTTCGGAAGTCCTCCGGAACCCACGCCATCAACATCTCTAATTTGCCACTACCCGATGCACATAGCGCTATTGTATTTATTTACCGTACAAGCTCTCTACGCCGAATTCCCCGCCACTCCCGCGGTCCAGCTGGTTGAATGGGTCACGCATGCTACCAGTTTTCGCTCGCCAGAGCTGTGTGTACAGCGCCTTCAATCTTTGCAAATCGGCGTCGAGCGCCGCAATTTTGTTTGCGAGGGCGACAAACGAAGCATTTTGTGCCTCAAGCGTGGTAGAGATCGCTACGCGGTCTTAGTGATGTTTACCGACCGATGAGCTAGTGTTGCTTACCTTGGGGCGTATATTGCGCCTGTTGCGCAGCCGAAGTAAGCTTTCGTTCGATTTGCTACGATGCATGAAACGATAAGGTTGCTGAAACACAGAAACTCTCAAAGACTTGCCTCGATGGTTTCTTTGTACGATTGCAGACGCTTGCGCATTTGGTCCGTTATCCGCATGAAAAATCTACAGAGTATCATGTCACCCCCAGAAGTATGTTTTTCTAGGAGCAGGGAACGTACTCGAGAGGAAAGTTCGCGTGGTTGCGTAGATGTGCCCCATGCTGCTGGGGATTCCGGAAGCCGTCAATGATGTGCACTGCGACGATTGTGTCCTGTGCCGACTGATCCACTTTCGCTTTCAAATCACGTGTGTTGAGGATATCATTTCGAAGAACAGTAATTGCATTGATCAAGTCCTTATGATCGGACTCAATATATAATACGACACGAGGAGAAGCAACCCACCTTGTGAACCTTACGGATCAAATCTTGACCTTTAGTTGCTTCTTCTCCGACCTTACGTTGCTTGAGATCTTTGCTAATCTGAACTCTCCCTTGGATATATGTGCTGGGAACAAGTTGAAGTGTAGCGAAAGCATAAGAATAAAACAGCATACTCGATTTCTTCGAAGGTTTTCTTAATATTGTCGGGAAGGTCGTTAAACTTTGTGGACTTGGCGAACGGAGGCTGTCCAGATGGCGCCGCCAACTGCTGCATAGGCGAAGTCGACAATCTGAAACGTGTTTACCGAGGAGTCCATCTAATGCACCAAAGTTACGAACCCGAACCTAATGAAAGATTAACACTGATTCTCCCTGAATCAGGGTGACTTACCCAGTTGACGGTTTGGCCGGGTTGATGAATGAGCTCAGTGCGGAGCTTGATAGACATATCCTTTGTCAGATGATAGAAAGACAAGAAAACAGACGCCATACGCTTGTTGCGTTTGATTCTGAGTGGGCGCAAGGAAAGAGCCGAATCCTGTGCTCTGTTGTTGTTGCTGTGGTGGTGGTTGCTGCTGTCCGAACAATGAAATTCCGAGTCCAGTCCCAGTCTGAGCTTGGCCGATAGTCGTACTACCACTCCCAAACGCTGACTTTGGTAAAAGAGGGTTCCCTGAGTTCCACGCGCCGCCGCCAAAGGCTGTAGTTCCTCCTGTAGAAGACGGTTGGGTAGTTGACGAACCAAACAGGCTTGGAGCACCACCGCCTTGATTCACGGGCTGCTGTTGTTGCTGCTGCTGGGTCTGCCCAAGATTCCCAAAGAGAGACTGCGTAGGTTGGGTTTGCTGTTGGGTTTGCTGGCCAAATCCAGAGAAGAGTGACGGTTGGGTCCCCGTTTGTCCCGTTTGACCGATAGCGGTGGCCTGCTGAGCATTCATGGTATTGGGCGCGGTCGCGGCTTGTTGTCCAAACATACTGTCACGATTGGAATGGACAACTCCGGTGAGGTGATCGGGTTAAAAATGCAAACTGAGGATGACCAACTGGGGGTTCCCGACCCGAGTGAATCAAGACGCGTCGAGGCCACGTTCGCAGGAGCACGTGATCCGCAATGTTGGATGACGTAATTTTGGTTTCTCTGCTCTGCTCTGACTGATTAATTGGTTTGCGGCTACTCACTTCAGCTCAGGCTCGATGTGCTGTACTAGTACTTCAGTTCAGTAGAGGTTCTATGTATATCATCACCTCTTTTCACCGTCCTTTTACTGGATCACTCATTAGCGTTAGCGAGTTTTACGGCACATCTCGCTTACAGAAATGCGCGTCCCCAAGCTTGTCCGCGGCTTTAAGGACCAAGTCTATACTTGTGCTTCTTGGCTTCATTACATCTTTACCAAGCTTCACTTTCTTTCTCTCCCACCCAGGATCGGCTTGCAGCCCGCGGCTGAGATTGTCCTTCCATTCACCCTTGTTTCTGATTCCGCTAGCTACCCACGGGTTAATCATCACTAAATCACTTATATCTCCACCCCGTCACTGTCTTCTCAATCGGTCGCGTTCTTACTGTCGGGTACCGGACACCCTCGACTGCCTCTGTCTACCCCCTCCCCCTTGATCATGGACACCCAAGCCTCCTCACAACCGTACCACATTGCCAGCCGTGTCATCGATCGAGAAACACCATTCGCGCCTCGAGTTTTCAAGGCAGATATGTCAGCTCCGTCTCATACCTCTTCCCCGTCCACGACGAGTTTGCCGTACTCGACATCGTGCATACGCAGCCAGCACCACTACTGTCTCCCGAACGGCAGTGGAAAGAGAAAGGATCGCCCTTGGCTTTCGCTTCATATGAACAGCCGTTCTCCAAAGCCGGAATACCTCCCCATGTTTATCGGAAAGGACATCATTTCTGGGGTAGTCGAGCTTGACCTCGCGAAACCAGAAACTATTCGCGAGGTGAAAGTGACGGTCCGTGTGGTGTTTCCACCTTCATCACTTGCATATCGCGGTCCTCTCATGTCCAAATAGTTCACAGGCGTGACAACTCATCTTAGCCAGGAACCACGCCCTTTTCTTGAATTGTCACAGACCCTTAAAAAACAGTCGTCAGGCAAACTATCGGGGAAGCTTTCACTTCCATTCACTTTCGTTCTTCCAGATGACGTGACTATTGATGAATCCAATTGGGCTATGGTGTACCCTCTTCCACCTAAATTTCACGAGAAGGGATTCATGTACATCGACTACAAAATCGTGGTGACGGTCCGACGTGGGATGTTTTCCGTGGACAGTTCGTAAGCTTTAGAACCCTTTCACCATCTTTTCCTATGCCTCACACTTGTATAGTTTGATGACATATATCGCCTACCTGCCTGAATCAATAGCTGGGCGTCCTTCCGCTCTTCGAGAACAGGCATATCTAGAGGGAAAGTCGCTGGCACCGCCGATGCTTGATCAAGGCGGATGGAAATCGCTCTCACTTTTGGAAGCTGTGGGTACAATAGCCCCCAACGCTACTGTGACTGCGCAACTATCTATCGCAACACCAGTACGACTCTTGCTAAAACTAAGACTTTTGATCGGGGCTTATGTTTGCTTCATCTGGATTAGTTGTCATTTGCGCTGGGCACACCGATACCATTATTCCTTCACTTGCATGCTGACAAGGCTACACACATTGAATTCAATTCGATTGATGTTCGTCTCGTCCGCACTCTCGTTACGCGCGGCATTAGCGGCGGCGTGTGCAGGGCTGATGTGGCGCGCGGCGTTTTCTGGCCGGCTCCTGACCACTCTCCTCACAAGATAAGATTATGGGGCGAAGTCATCGCTAGCCGTCGTCTCACCCCGAGCTTCCACTTTTCAAAATGTTCTGTCCGGGTATAATACGCTCTTTTTCTGCGCTCTGTATACGAACGAACTCATTTCGTCTGGCAGTACTCGATCGCGCTCTATCCTAGAGAGGCGCATGAACAAGCCAAGCGTGAGCCGCTGGTGGAGGAGGAGGTTATGCTGACGTTGAGCAACGCTTCAACCGTGGTACCACGCTCACAAGCACCTCTCGGAGTTATTGCCTCGGAACTCGAGCTTCGGTCCACGGTGCCTTCACGGTTCTTTCCCATGGACTTTGGGATGATCGTTGTCTGATACGTCTTGCGCTCGCTTATAGTTTGTCGTCTTGTTTTTTTATTACTCGAACAGTCGAGTGGTACCGTAGATTCAAACTCTAGTATTTTTGCATGACTATGCTTCGACCGCGATCACATGATCAACATGCAAAACGCCGTCGCTATAAACGAAATTACAATCAAGATTCTCTATATCTGCCAGCCGACACACCGAGATTCGTACACCATATGGATTGTTGGGACAACATGTGATGATTCCGCCAGCGGCGGACTCATGCAACACCAACTCTGCAAGTAGCCAAAATCCGTCTCTAAGGCATGTATTTATACCTAGCTCCCTCTGGTAACTCCATCCATCCATCCACTACCATTCCCCTTATCATGGAGCATCATACCGAGGAACTGCCGGAATACAGTCCCGCTTCAAGACACTCAGCAACGGGCACTGGATGCTTCAATCACGAACATCACCATGTGCTCCCTCCACGATAAGAACGGGTCACGCGTGGCTCTCCTTCAAAGTGAGGAGCAGAGCCGCGGATCCGAAGCACGCGCCGCTGTTCTTCGAGGGCGAGGGCGATACCGTCAAGGGGGAGGTCCACCTCGACCTACGCAAGGCGGAGACGCTCAAAGGGCGCTCAACCGTCACGGTATGTGCTTCGTCTCTTTCTCTACTAGCTTGGCGTTCATCCGTCTCTGCCCCATCTCGCCACACAAATAATACACACCACTGACACTCCCCCTTTTTCTGCCCATCATAGATCCGCGCGGGGACAACGGACGTGGGTAAGGAGGAGGAACTCTTCTTGGACCTTTGCTTCCGTCCTTCCATCTTCCAACGTCAAGTCAGTTGACAAAGACGGCGATGTGCGCACAGGTTGTCGACGAGTTTTGCGGTTCCCACCGTGCTCTGTGCCGGTTCCGCCGGTCCCTATGCGCGCGCTCGCGTATGCTGAGGGTCGGAGGATCCGCGCGAGGTGACCGCAACACAAACCGAGCCAAAATACTCGTTCGCAGCTCGCGATGGCAACTCCCGTCGTCTCCCACTTCTCTCTTAGCCGCTCTCGATCTGGTCCCAACTCACGGCGTGTGGCGTCCTTGTCTTTTTCGCCAGTTCACATACGCGACCAATTCTCCCGTCCCGCTGCTCCTTACGCTCCGCCCGCGGCATGGACGTGCAAGCGCTCGACCCATTCGCAGGCGCGTCCGATTTTACGCCTCCTGCGAGCAATTGCGATTGGCTCGCAGGCCGCCGAGGAACGCGGCGTGCGGCGGAGCAACGACACGTTCGTCTCGAGCGTGAAGCTGGCGCCGCGGCAGAGGTGTCTGGCCGGGACGCGCTCTCCGGTGAGGTTGCAGCCGCGGCCGCGGCTGCGGGCGACACTGGCAGGCGGGCTCTGAGGGGGGGCTCTCCGTTCCGAGGAGGTCGAGGCAGTCGTTCGCATTTCCGCGGTTTGCCTGTAGGGTGGGTTATTTTCTCCTCGGAGATATTTTGGCTCCAGGCCATGTGTCGCCCCATGCCAAGACAAACCGAAGAGGGAAAAAATAGTATTCCGTACTCCATTGCATTGGTATAGCCGCAAGTACCCTGTTTCGTCCCTGCGTCGGCGCCCGAGGGCCCGCTCCTCACCGAACGTGTTACGATAACGACCGGGTGTCATACTAAGGTCGCAGATGCCTCCCAGTCACGAGATCGCAACGGGGGGAGATTATAATGTAGCAACTGCAGTTTCCTTGAGAACGGCTACTGGCATCTCTGTGCATCGATTGGGCTAACGCCAAACAATGTCAAACACTACCAATCTCGCCTTCTCGCGTTTTGGCGTCTCCCTTCGCTTGCTCTTTCCTGTGTGATGAATCGGAATTTTCCTGCCGGCCTCTCCATCTCCCATTCCTCTTACCCACCCACTCTGCGATCCACTCTCGGTCCTCTCGACGCTCATGTGGAAGAGTCCAGCGGGTTTCTCAGCGCAGAAGCGCAAGATATGGCCATAGCGAGATATGGCATTGCCGGCAGAGTCTGGTACACACCCCTCTCCACCGTTTCGTGTGGTCGCCTTGCGCCGACGGAAATATGATGTCACAGGGAAGCTGCATATGCTATGATGCTTTACATTCGCAACCCCGCCGCGTACGAATTTCTTCCGCCGTTCGACTTTGGGCCGGGGGGTGTCGCGGTGGAGGTCGGCGCAGGCATGGGGGCCGTAGGACTCACGCTCGCTGCGGCAAACCCGGACGCGCGTGTCATCCTGACAGATCTACCAGAGGTCTGTGCACTGCTCCAAAACAACGCGCGTGGATACCCTGAGGTCGAGGTACGACCACTGGCGTGGGGCTGCGCGGCGCACGCGCGGGCAATACGAGACGAGGTCGGTTTCACGCCGATCTCGCATATCATTTGTAGCGATCTGGTGTGTTGAGCGCTACCCCTTCCTTCCCGCGTATCAAGCTTTCAGGAAGAAAAGTGACGTGCGATAGGTATACTTTCCTGACCTGCTGGCGCCGCTGCTACGCTCGTTGCTGCATCTCACCACGCCTACACCGACGGGAGCTTCTCCGCAATTGGTCTTCTCGTACAAGATCCGATCTCTGACCAAAGAGACGCCGTTTTGGTCTGCTTTCGGGCTTTGGTTCACGTTCGCGCCCGTTCTTTTGCGGGTGCGGTCGGAGGAGAACAGTCGATGGGAACGTTTTGACGTTGGTGGAGATGGGGAGGATCTTTTGTTTGTAGCTCGGCGCAAGAGTGAATCGTTCTCTTGGGCTGTGCCGGAGGATAATGGGGCATTGTTACGGGGTGTGGGCGCAGAGGGAACGGAGGAGAGGAAATGGGACGATACGTTTGAGTTGCTGTTGTTGATGAGCGTCAATTAATATATTAACCGGGACTCGGAGATTGCGGGAGACCGGTCATCGGTGACATGTGAGAGACGACGTATGCTCTGACTATCTCCTCCTACCCGCCGCTCTCTATGGCCGTACAATCAAAGCAGGCACCGCCAAAGCAACTCACTTCCTTGGGATATGCTCTCGCAGGAGCCCTCGGTGGCTGTTTCAGCAATGCGTAGGTACAACTTTGGGGATGACAAACGCTCCGTGAACTAAATGAATCATCCTCTTTACTCCACAGGGTTGTCTACCCTCTCGATACGTGAGTTGTCGAGTGCCAATCGCGGGCTTTCACGAACGACGCTGACCCGGCGCGCAGGATAAAGACCAGGATCCAGGCCGACTCTGCCAACGAACGCTCAATACGCGCGCTGCTCAAGCGCATCCTCAAGGAGGAGGGCATCGCGGGATTCTATCGCGGCTTTGGCGCGACGATGCTCAACACTTTCTCGATGCGTGCGTCCAACTTTGATCTTTCTGCTCTGCTCATTTGCCGCTGTCGTGTATGAACGCAAAAAAATAGAATACGCCTATTTCTTCTTTTACTCCCTCGTCCGCACGTCATACATGAAACGCCTCGCCGCTCGCCGCCCAGCGGGCTCGGGCTCACATGCCGTACCCCTCTCGACCGCCGCCGAGCTCGCACTGGGCGCGATCGCGGGCGCACTGGCGCAGATATTCACCATCCCCGTGTCAGTCATCGCGACGCGCCAACAGCTCGGGGTGCCCAACAATAAAGGCAAGGGTAAGGGCAAGGCTGGCGAGGACGGGGAGGAGGAGCACGACGGCTCGTTCTGGAGCGTCGCGCGGGAAATTGTGAAGGAGGAAGGCGTGACGGGCCTCTGGCTTGGCCTCAAGCCCGGTCTTGTGCTAACCGTGAACCCGGCGATCACATACGGCGTGTTTGAGCGCATAAAGGGCGCCGTGCTTGCTGCGCGCGAGCGCGTCGGCGAGTCGGGCACCAGCCTCGGCCCGGGCTTGTCGTTCGTCCTTGGCGCGACCAGCAAGTCGCTCGCGACGGTGGTACGTGTAATATGTCTCGTCGGTTTTAGGTCTTCTCTGTTTATCGCGCGCGCGTGCGTGCGTGTGTAGGTGACGTACCCGTATATAATGGCCAAGGTTCGCATACAGACGCGCAAGAAGGACGCGGAGGAAGGTCAGGACGGTGAACTTCCGCAACCGAACGGGAGTGCGCGGCGTCCGCAGAACGAGGGGGCAGTCGATATCCTGACGCGTGTTCTCAGGACGGAAGGCTTCTTGGGGTGGTACAAGGTGCGTTCATGCTGCTCGCTTTTAAGACACCTGATGTTTGCTGATGGTATATTTGAAGGGTATGGGTGCCCAAATCCTGAAAGCGGTGCTCTCACAGGGAGTGCTGTTTATGTCAAAGGAGCAGTTTGAACAGTATGCGCTCGCGATAATGGTGCTGTGTTACCGTCTCAGGGCATCGCGGTGAGACCAGGGAGGAATAATAGTGTGGATGTATTTGTGATTGCACAAGGCCCCTTATCGCAATTTCCCACACCAGACGCACACG
>Ga0209488_10002010_pt1 | contig 17114 bp, 17 predicted proteins | sample Rivendell_Oct201_8_FD_188349 | JGI IMG/M metagenome (GOLD analysis project Ga0209488, IMG submission 188349) | Vadose zone soil microbial communities from the Eel River Critical Zone Observatory, Northern California, USA -... | ecosystem: Environmental > Terrestrial > Soil > Vadose zone >...
GGCGAGCCCAGTCCGGCACGAAGACAGTGCGGTATCGTACAGACACAACGTCGGCAGCAAGGACTGACTACTTTGCTACCGCCCTTCTGCAACGCATTTAGGGGACGGATCATCACCGTTGACCGCGAGCGTCGTCCCAGTGTTGTGAGACATGATTGCATCTCCTTATCGGTTCAATGATTGACGTTCTGGGCCTGATTCATAATCCGTTCATGCTGAGTCTCGGTGACCGCGTCCGTCGGAAACATGGATTCGATACGCAGCTCCTGGGTAGCAATTGCCTGAGGCGTGGCAAGCGTTGTCAGCATCGAAAAATAGCTCAAGGTCTGCCCATCCTTCATGAAGCGGATCGGGATGACAGGCAGATCCGAGGGTGCCCGCTGAACTTGTGGAGTTCGCCACTCCGGCTTCGTCCCAGGGTAGGCGAGCAGCGCGCAGATGAGATCTTGTGATTTCTCATCAATGACCCTGCCCACCGATTCCCGGTAAACGCGCTGAATCAGCGTTCGCGCCACCTCCTCCCAATTCGCAACGAAAGGTTGCATGCCAGCCGGGTCGAACATGAGATGCAACAGGTTGCGCGGCTGCGGTCGCGCCGAGAGGTTCACGAAGCTGTTGAAGAAGCGCGGCGCGCCGTGTTGGTCTGGAGCACGTTCCAGTACCGATCCATTACGATGGCAGGATACGGTTCATGCTGTCGCAGCATACGGTTTCGCGCCTCGGTGATGCCGCGCAGCTCTTGCTCATCCCAGCTGGCATCCTCGTACATGGGCGCGTACCCGGCCGCAAGCAGGAGCGAGTTGCGATCTCGAAAGGGAATCTCCAGCGCCTCGGCTATGCCGATCAAGGTCGCACGGCTCGGAACGCTGCGGCCGATCTCGATGAAGCTCAAATGGCGTTGTGAGACCCCAGCATCGAGTGACGCCTCCATCTGGCTCTTGTTGCGGGCACCCCGCCACTGGCGCAGCAGCGCTCCGAGGTCATTCGGCTGAGTCCTGTTCTTCGATTTGGACATAGTGTTTAACGAGCTCATGAATCCGAAACGTAATATGAGGTGCCCGCCCCTGCTTGTGAAGGCGCGTCCTAGAATGCGACCGGGCCGACAGACCCGTACCAGTGGGCCACCTTCGATGGATCCTTGTGCCGAGACATGAGGCGAGATCGGCAGACCAACCGACTTGAGCAGGAATCTCAACGAGTCGCGTACGGCGGCGTCGTCATCGACGACGTACACCATCGCTGGTTTTCCTTGCATCTGCGTGGTCACTGTTCGCGATCCGTCCGGACCATGCGGTTGTGGGGGAGGATGCGCAGCCGCCGGACTATGCGACCCGCACGAATCGCTTGCGCTGAAATCTGCTCTAGGGCCGCGCGCACGTCGGTCAGATCGGCAGAATCAGTCGCCAGCAGGCGTGCGCTTGCCTGGGCGTAATTGGCGATTGCCACGAGCGGCTGATTGAGTTCATGCAGGATGTCGGTCGCCATCTCTTCCATGCGCACGTGCTCCACTCTGTCGCTTCTCACGCGGCGGCTCTCCAATTGGGCGGTCTCCACTTGCACGATATCCTCTGGAGATGTCGCAGAATTTGATGATATCTTCTACGGCCTCACGGGAAGCACACGCGTCAGCTGAAACGCGGGTTGCAAGCCTTGAACGCGCGCGTAAGTGACCCCCACGTCAACCGTTCGCCGCGGAGCACTCACCGGTAAATTCAGAATCGATTCACAAACGAAACGGAACTCAATGGAAACCTCAGAACTTATCCAAGCCGCTGCAAATATCGCCGGCGCGATGGCGGCAACTCAGTACGGCAAATTCGGTGGGATGGAAGCATCCAGAATCACGGAACTCGCGACGATTGCAGTGAAGATCGCACGGGCAATCGAGACCGAAGCTCGTAAGCTGCCATAGTTGTGCAAAGGGCGACGAAAAGTCACCCTGCGAGCCGGCTAAACTTCGTCCTTCCTTGACGGCTCCGGGTTGGGCGACTCCCAGTTGGGCCTCGTGGGAGGCGCCGCTTCGCGCTCGACGAGAAGCCGTAGCGCCTCTCGGATCACTTCGCTGGCGTTGTTATACAGGCCCGAGGCGACCTTGCGCCGGACGTATTTCTCTAACTCAGCCGTAAGTGAGACGTTCATAGTTCGCCCAGAAAGCTTAACATACTTTAGCAAAGTCTGTTATTGCCGTCGGGTCTCCCCCATCAAGGTCTGCGCCGATCTAGTAAAGGCGGCGTTTTCCTCCACCGTATAAGATTTGCCGCTGGGTTTGGATCGAAGGAAGTAGATGACAAGAACAGTGACAGGAACGATTCGGATCGGCATCGGCGGTTGGACCTACGAACCCTGGCGGGGAACTTTCTACCCCGACAAACTCCCGCAGAAGCGCGAGCTCGAATATGCGAGCCGCCACCTCACGTCCATCGAGATCAACGGCACGTTTTACGGTTCGCAGAGACCGGAGACCTTCGCCAAATGGCGCGACGAAACGCCGGATGGCTTCGTCTTCTCTTTAAAGGCCCCGCGATACGCCACGAATCGCAATGTGCTGGCTGAGGCGGGCGGCACCATCGAACGGTTCTTCGCCAGCGGCGTGATGGAGCTGAAGGACAAGCTCGGTCCAATCAATTGGCAACTCGCGCCCACCAAGGAATTCGAGCCTGCCGACTTCGAGGCCTTCCTGAGGCTATTGCCTAAGGAAATAAAAGGACGTGCGGTACGCCACGTAGTCGAGGTTCGACACGACAGCTTTCGCTCTCGCGATTTCATCGCGCTGGTGCGGGAGCACGGCGTCGCCGTCTCAATCGCGGGCGAATCCGCTTACCCACAAATCGCCGATGCTACTGCGCCCTTCGTCTACGCCCGCATCATGGGAACGAAGGAGACGGCAGAATTGGGTTATTCCGATGCCGCGCTTGATCTCTGGGCCGCGCGGGCGAAAGCCTGGGCCTCCGGGGCCGTAGTGGCCGGCCTTGACTGCATCGAACCGCCAAGCAAGGACGGCGAGCCCCGTGACGTCTACATCTATGTAATCAGCGGCCACAAGGTGCGCAACCCCGCTGCAGCGATGGCCCTGCTCCGGCGCCTCGGCTGGCATGCTCCCCTCGACGGCGAGTGAGGGCTGTCTCAAAATTGCTTCAGGTCCGGTAGCTGCCGTCGATCCGATCGAGCTTGCGCAGCAGCGCCGGGCCAGACGAACGCCGTCGCGGCGGCGCGCCTACCCGACAGCGCAACGAGATGGGTTAGACTTGTCCGATGAAACTCCAGGGAAAGATCGTTCTCGTGACGGGTGGCAATTCAGGCATTGGCCGGGCGATCGCGTTGCGTGCTGCCACCGAGGGCGCGCGGGTTGCCATCACCGGGCGTGACCCGGCCAAAGGCGCACGCGTGCTCGCCGAGTTGCAAGCGGTCGGCGCCGAAGCGGAGTTCATTGCCGCCAGCCTCGGGGAGGAGGCCCAGGCGGCCGACCTGGTCGCGGGGGTCGCCGCGCGCTTCGGCGGCATCGATGTGGTCGTGAACAACGCAGGCTCCAGCACTCGATATTCGGATATTCACGCCGAGGACGGACCGGGCGAGCGGCTGCGCAAGGTGATGCGCATCAATCTAGATGCCGCGTACCACGTGGCCGCCCACGCGCTGCCGCTGCTGCGTGCGAGGGGCGGCGGATCGATCGTCAATATCTCCTCCACCGCCGCCGTGCATGGCACCTGGGGCACGTACGGCATCGCCAAAGCGGCCGTGGAGGCGCTGACGCGGGCGCTCGCCGTCCAAGGAGCGCCGCATCGCATCCGCGCCAACGGCATTTCCCCCGGTTGGATCACCACTGACGTGACCACCGGACACGAGGAGGTGGATCGCGCCGCCTCGCTGTTCGGCCGCATGGGCACTCCTGACGAGATCGCTCGCGCCGTGGTATTTCTCGCCTCTTCGGATGCAAGTTTCGTGACAGGGCAGACGCTGATCGTGGATGGCGGACTGACCATCACCGATTACGCCTCGCTGCCCTGGCTCGAGACCGAGGGTTCATGGAAACTATTTCCGCACATGCAGCCGGACTGTGGGTAGTTCCACATGAGCGACCTGGGTTCGCGAATGACAGCACTCGTGACGGGTGCATCGCGCGGCATCGGCCGCGCGATCGCACGCGCGCTTGCCGCACGCGGAGTGCGGGTCGCTTTGCATTACCACACGAACGAAGAAGCGGCGAAGGAGGCGCGCGCGCAACTCGCCGGCGACGGGCATTTCCTATGCTCCGCGGATCTTGGGGATGCGGCTGCGACGGCACGGTTGTGGCGCGACGTCGTCCTGGCGCTTGGTCGGGTGGACGTCCTGGTCAATAACGCGGGTATCTTCGCCGACCATCCGCCCCTCACTACGGATTTCACCGCATGGGAGGCGGCATGGCAACGAATCATCGGAGCGAATTTGCTGGGCCCTGCAAACCTATCACTGCTCGCTGCCCAGGCAATGGCTGCTCAGCCGGAGTCGCAAGGTCCCGCTTGGGGACGCGGCCGGATCGTGAACATCTCATCGCGCGGCGCGTTTCGCGGTGAACCCGATACGCCGGCCTACGGCGCGAGCAAAGCGGGTCTCAACTCCCTGAGCCAATCGCTCGCGAAGGCGCTGGCGGCGCGCGCCGTCTATGTGTATTGCCTCGCACCGGGGTTTGTCGAGACCGACATGGCGGCAGGCCACCTGGCGGGCCCCGGCGGCGCCGATATTCTGGCGCAGCATCCCCTGGGCAGGATCACCATGCCGGACGAAGTGGCGCGGACGGCCGCGTTTTGTGCGCTCGATGCTCCGGCGGCAATGACCGGCAGCATCATCGATGTGAACGGCGCCAGCTACTTACGAACCTAGCCGCGCGATCCCACACGCACGCGATCTCACACGCACGCGAACTCACACGCACCCCATCGCCCGATCGCATAGGCAACGTTTCCAGCGCCCGTGTTCAGGGCGCACGATGACTCAAGCCCCAAATATACGCCGCGACAGCCCGTACCTGATCGTCGGTGAGCTCTGCGCCTCCCATGGGCGGCATGGGTGAACGGTATTGTTTGGGTTGCGCCACGCCGGCCGTGATCGTTTTCGCGATTGAACGGTAGCTGCCATCGCCCCAGAGCCACTGGGTGTCCGTCAGATTCGGACCGAGAGTCGTGCCCGTGCCGGCCGCGCCGTGGCAACCAACGCAGGTCGCTCCGCCGACTTGACCGTGGTAGACGCGGTCGCCCAGTGCAACCATCTCCTTCGTCGCACCATTGGGAACCGGAAGACTCTCGGTCGCCGCGGCGGCGCCGGCATCCGGATGAGTGCCTTCCGGCGGCTTCGCGTCCGCCACGCTGATATTGCCGGCCGGCGCCGATGCGCTGGGACACGGAGTGGACTGCGCAGCGCCGCTCCCGCTGCCCGACCCGCCGCTGTACACGATTCGGTAGATTCGTCCGCGCACATCATCGGAGACGTAGAGCGACCCATCGGGTCCGACCGCCAAGCCCGACGGGCGGTGCGCAGCTTGGTCCGGTGATCTCACCGGACCCGCAAATCCGTCGGCAAATATCTCGCACCGGTCGGAGGCGTGATCGCCCTCCAATCCTTGGAAAACTACGTTGTAACCCTGTTGCGGATAAGGTGCTCGATTCCACGATCCATGGAAGGCAATGAATACGCCGCCGTGGTATCGAGCAGGGAATTGCTGGCCGTCGTAGCGCACCATCCCATTCGGCGCCCAATGCGCGGGAAACGCTGCGACCGGAGCGCTCTTGGCCGCACACGGACCAAGCTTCTTGCCCCCATCGCCGCCGAACTCCGGAGCGAGAACCAATTTCTTCTGCGCCGCGTCGTAGTAGCACTCCGGCCATCCATAGTCGCCGCCCCTCGTCAAGAGCAGCAACTCTTCTGCCGGAAGCGTCGCTTCCTCGTCGGGCTTGTACAGATCCGGCCAATTCGTACGCAGCTGGTCGCGCCCGTGCTGCGTGACGAAGAGGTGGCTCCCCTTCGCATCGATGGCAAAGCCTTCCGCATTGCGTATGCCGGTCGCGAAGCGCTCGGCCGGTGAGAATTTTTGATTGGTCTTGTTCGCGTCGTAGCGCCAGATTCCGCCGCGCGTCTCGAGTTCGGTGCACGGGTCGATGCCCGGCGACTTGGGTATGCGATTCTTCACCTGACAGGCGTTGGTCGCGCTTGCGACGTCGACGTACAAGGAACCGTCGTCGTCGATCGCGAAGGGATGCATCGGGTGGTCACCGCCGAGCGGCAATCCCGATACGATCGTTACCGCGGAACCTTGCGGGACTATGGATCCCGCCGTGAGCGTATAGCGCACGATTTTATCGTTGATCTCGGCGAACAATGCACCCTTGTAGAGGCCGATGCCCGTCCCGCCTGCGCCGCCGCTCTGCACGGTTTCGCCGAATCGCTGATTCACGTTGGCCTTGCCTGAACCGGTGGTGTCTTGCAGTGCGACCAGAAATCCGCCGGCATGCGGCGTGTCGTTCCCGTAATAGCGGCCCGACCACGTGTTGACGTAAACGACTCCATCCGCTGCGGCCACCAAGTGACGTGCGTGCCCGACACCGTCGGCGAAGATGGTTGCACAGAAACCAGCCGGCAACTTCAGCCCGCTGTCATCGTGCGGACACGCATGGCTTGGGTTTTGCGCATCAGGCTTGACCGAAGTTTGAGCAGATGCCGTCGAGCTGACCACGAACACTGCACAGAGCATGGCCACGGCAGACGATGCAGCTCTACTCAGGCGGAAAATATGCATTGGCTAGTCCCTCCGAAGAATGTTGACGCTTCAACGATGCATCAATTGTTGTGGCGGAAAATACCATGGCCGGCGACGGATTCAATGCCCCAACCATTACAGCTGAAATTTACCAACTGGAGCACCCCCGATCAGCATGGCGAATCTTCGCCGGCGCTCATGCATTGTTGTCCGCATCGCTACGAATGAAATGCGCTCGCGCGCCCCTGCAATCGTCCAGTGGCTGAGACGCCCTACCGTGACGACAGTCTACCCCGATCGCAATTTCGCGGGCGGAGATCAACAGGAGTATCGATATGAGACATCAGAGCGTGAAAATGACATTGCCGCTTCTCGCGATTATCGCCGGCGGCTGCACCACCATGGGGACCGGGTTTGGCTCGACACCGTCCGGCGCCAGTCCAACCACGTTCAGCTGGAAGAGTTCCGACGGAGTCTCCGGCACCATGAATGCCACGCTTTCCGACGGCACGATCTATAGCGGACAATATTTTCAAATAACCCGAGATACGACGGTCGATAGCGTCGCACCGCTCTGGGTAGGCTGGCACTCCGGCTGGCGGAATGCCGCCTTTTGGGATGCCGGGCCGTCGCCGGACTTCATTACGCACTACTCGGGCCGGGTGGTTGCCAATCTCGCCTCACCGAGCGCGACCCACATGCGATGCAAATTTCAGCTCGTGCATCCTTCCGACGGAATGGCCGGCGGCGGAAGCGGCCAGTGTCAATTGCCGGACGGAAAGACCATTGATGCGACCTTTCCAAGAGCTTGACGGTGACGACTGCGTTACGAATGAAACCCGCGGCACTCGACGCGAAATTGCGGCGCAACCTGCTCCGGCCAAATTTGATCCTGAGACCTGAGGCAACTGCGATGATCAAGGAGCAAGCGATGAACATTTCATACACGAAGCGAATCCTGGCCATTTGTGCATATATTGGATTCAGCATTTACGGCTTGGCCGGCAGCGCCGCGCGGGCTGACACGCCGAACGTGGCAGCGGACGAGGAACTGAGGCAGCGCGTGACGGCCGCGCTGCACCAGGATCCTTATTTCTACGACCAACATGTCAGCGTCTCTGTCGAGAAGGGCGTCGTCGTGTTGCGCGGATTCGTCACGAGCGATTGGGATTTACGAGACGCATTGCGCATCGCGGGCAAGGCCGCCGGCGACAGACGCGTAATCGACGATCTGTCCATCGAGCAGGGCGGACGCCGGTAGGCAGCGCGCAGACTTCGCGAACCAATGCGCCTCGCGCCGCAATATCCGCAACATCTAGCGACCGACAATCAACGAAGAGGAGTCTCACTCATGCCGCAGTCAAATCGTATGCAACAGCAAGCAGATCAGGTGCAGCGGCCGGAAGCCGCTGCCGAATTGGTGGATATTCCCGGAACGGCGCTGCAGGTCTCGCGCGTGGCGCTGGGTACCTGGGCAATGGGCGGCTGGATGTGGGGCGGAACAGATGAACGCGATTCCATCGCCACGATCCGCGCCGCCCTCGATCGGGGCATCAACCTGATCGATACCGCACCCGCGTACGGATTTGGAGTATCCGAAGAGATTGTCGGCAAAGCCGTCGCCGCCAAGGGCTTGCGTTCACGGGCGGTCATTGCCACCAAAGTGGGTCTGGAGTGGCGCGACGGCAAGGTTTACCGCAACGCGACCCGCGGCCGGATCATGCAAGAAATCGATCAGTCGCTGCGTCGCCTGCGCACCGACTACATCGATATCTACCAGGTTCACTGGCCCGATCCGCTGGTGCCCATCGAGGAAACCGCAGAGGCGATGCGCATGTTGTACGACCAGGGTAAAATCCGCGCCATCGGCGCCAGCAACTTCTCGGTCGCCCAAATGGAGCGCTTCCGCCAGGTCGCGCCGCTGCACGTACTGCAGCCGCCTTACAATCTGTTTGAACGCGCCGTCGAATCCGACATTCTTCCCTACTGTCGCGCGAACAACATCGCTACCCTGGGCTACGGAGCGCTGTGTCGCGGCCTGTTGAGCGGCCGGATGCGCGCGGACACGACCTTTGAAGGCGATGATCTGCGTCGAATCGACCCCAAGTTTCAGGCGCCCCGCTTCGCACAATACCTCGAGGCCGTGCGGCAACTCGATCAGTTCGCGCATGACCGTTTCCTGCGGCGGGTGATTCACCTGGCCGTTCGCTGGATGCTCGATCAGGGCATCAGCGTGGCTCTCTGGGGCGCGCGCCGCCCCGATCAGTTGCAAGCGACTCTTGGCGTGGCGGGCTGGTCGCTCGACGAGGCAAGCCGTGCGAAAATCGACAGTATTCTGAACGACACGATCAAGGACCCGATCGGACCCGAGTTCATGGCGCCCCTGCAAAGATCCCAAGCAAAGACCCTAACTGGAAACTGAGGAGACACGAAATGAAAACTGGATTTATCGGGTTGGGCCGAATGGGATCGGCGATGGCGGCAAATCTCGTCAAGGCTGGACACGATGTCACCGTGTACAATCGCAATCCCGAGAAAAGTCGTTCGCTACTCGAACTCGGGGCCCACCAAGCCACCAGCATCGCAGGCGCATGCAGTGGGGAAGCGGTCATCACCATGCTCGCGGACGATACGGCCGTCAGCGACATCGCGCTTACCGACGGCGGCATCGTCGGCAAGCTCCGCCAAGGAGCGATCCACATTTCGATGAGCACCATCAGCGTTGGGCTGTCGAAAGAGCTGGCTCTGGCGCACGCCAAGGCCGGGCAACGGTTCGTCGCCGCACCGGTCTTCGGCCGTCCCGACGCGGCTGCCGCGGCAAAGCTGTTCATCGTTAACGCAGGCGACCCGGTCGCCGTCGCGGCCTGCCAGCCGCTATTCGCCGCGATGGGACAAAAGACGTTTTCCATGGGTGCGGAACCGGCGGCGGCGAATCTCGTCAAGCTCACCGGAAACTTCATGCTTGCGTCCGCCATCGAGGCACTGGGCGAAGCCATCGCGCTCGTTGGCAAGGCCGGCGTCGATCGCCAAGCCTTCGTGGATCTCCTGGCATCCAGCATCTTCCCTGCACCGGCGTATGCAAATTACGGCGGCGCAATCGCGGGCAACAAGTTTCAACCGGCGGGTTTCGCCGCACCGCTGGGCTTCAAAGATATCCGCCTCGTATTGGCCGCGGCCGAATCTCTACGCACGCCCATGCCGCTCGCCAGCCTTCTGCGCGACCGATTTCTCCGACTCCTCGCTCAAGGCGGCAACGAGCTCGATTGGGCGGCGATCGGCGGCCTCGCGACGCAGGACGCAAGCGGGGGTACGCTCCCGCGCTCGCGTCCTGTCCCATAACCGCCAGGCGGGATACGGGACTTCCGCTCAGGCTGCAGTCGACGTCCTCTTGGGCTTGGCGGTTGCACCGGCCTCCTTGCTGCTGCGATCCCCACCGGAGGGCTCGAGCTTCAACGCCTTGGCCACGCCCTCGCCATAGGCGGGGTCGCACTTGGCGAACAACGCAACCTGTCTGCGCTTGATCTCATCGGGCACGCCTTGCATCGCAGCGGCGATGTTGGCGAACAGGCGCTGCTTCTGCTCCGCGTTGAACAGACGGAATAGGTTGCCGGGTTGGGTGAAGTCGTCGTTACCGTCGCGATGGTTGTAGCGGTCGGCGTCACCGTGAAGCGGCAGGGGCGGTTCGGCGAAGCGCTCATCCTCCTTCGGGCCGTTGAACGAATTGGGCTCGTAGTAGGCGTCGGGGTTCTTCGTGTTGTTGTCGAAGAAGCGCATCGGGCCGTCCTTGTGATAGTGGTGTACGGGACTCCGCGGCGCATTGACCGGCAGCGCCTCGTAGTGCGTACCGAGCCGGTAACGGTGCGCGTCGGCGTAGCTGAACACGCGCGCCTGCAGCATCTTGTCGGGTGAAAAGCTGATGCCGGGAACGATGTTGGACGGCGCGAAGGCGGCCTGCTCGATCTCGGCGAAATAATTGTCCGGATTGCGGTTCAGCTCCATCGTTCCGATATCGATCACCGGGAAGTCCCTGTGCGGCCACACCTTGGTCAGGTCGAACGGATTCCAGCCGGTGCGCGCGGACCACGCGTCGGCTTGGCTGTCGGTCATGATCTGCACTTGCACCTTCCACTTGGGGAAGTCGCCCTTTTCGATCGCGTTGAACAGATCTTCCTGAGTCGATTCGCGGGTCCGCCCGACGACTTCGGCGGCCTCCGCGTTGGTCCAGTGCCGGTGACCCTGCTGTGTCTTGAAGTGAAATTTCACCCATACGCGCTCACCGGCAGTATTGATCAGACTGTAGGTGTGCGAGCCATAGCCGTTGACATGGCGCACGCTGGTCGGCAGACCGCGGTCGGACATCAAGATGGTCACTTGATGCAGACTCTCGGGCGACAGCGACCAGAAATCCCACATCGCCGTGGGTGAACGCAAATTGGTCTTCGGGTGGCGCTTTTGCGTATGGATGAAATCGGGGAACTTATACGGGTCGCGCACGAAGAACACGGGCGTGTTGTTGCCCACCAGATCCCAGTTGCCTTCCTCGGTATAGAACTTGACCGCAAAGCCTCGCACATCGCGCTCGGCGTCGGCAGCCCCGAGCTCGCCGGCGACGGTCGAGAACCGCAGGATCAAGGGCGTCTTGGCGCCGGGTTGCAGTGCCTTCGCCTTGGTGTATTTCGAGATGTCGCCGGTGATCGTGAGCGTGCCGTGTGCGCCCCAGCCCTTGGCGTGCACCGGGCGCTCGGGAATGCGCTCGCGGTTCTGGTGCGCAAGCTTCTCGATCAATTGGTAATCTTGCATCAGCAGCGGCCCGCGAGGACCGGCACTGAGCGAATTCTGGTTATCGGCGATCGGATTGCCCGCGCTCGTGGTCAGTTGACTGCCGGAAGGCTTGGAAACATCGCCGGTCGGTTTGATCATATGAGCTCCTTTGTGCATGGGAGTGGAGGTTAGGCTATCGCTGCCATCCGTGGAAATAGATTGATTGGATGCTTTCAATAGAGAACGTGTATCGGCATCGGACAACGTCCCGACATGAAAAATTCCGCAGCCGCGGCTGAGAAAACTTGCGACAATGGCCGCGAGGCAGCGTGCTCCTATGCTCACTGAATCAAAACCGCTCACTGTTCTTGGTTTGACCTGCATGGTGGCGATTGCGGCTCTATCCGGGTGCGCCTCGTCACAGGTCGCGGTTGTCGGCCGCGTACGGCCGGCGATATCCCCGGAGCAGGTGCAGATCTACCTGGAGCCTCCCGCCTCCAAATACGACGAGATCGCCAACCTCAGCGCGTCAAGCCGCTGGTCTTATTCCATGACGGCGGAAGGCAAGGCGGATAAAGTCATTGAGCGCCTCAAAAAAGACGCCGCGAAGCTAGGCGCGAACGGCATTCTGCTCCACGGTGTGGGCGATCAAGCAGGCGGTTCCGTCGGTGCCGGAATCAGCACCGAAACCAACTCCCCACATTCGCCCTATGGCCTCGGCTTCGGTGCCTCGGCATTCTTCTTTCACAAATCAGGAGATGGGGTTGCCATATACGTCGAGCCTAAATAGAGTAGATCATTCGCCTCCATAACTCACGTGGGCAGCCTTTTAAACCAGCTTCAGGAAAAAATAAAATGCGAGCGACCGTCAGCGTAGAACACCTGGTTGTCGACAAGGTTTTATACGATTTCGTCAACCACGAGGCCATCCCGGGCACAGGCGTGCAGGAGCGGCCTTTTTGGAGCGGATTTTCCGCTCTAGTCCGAGCTTTGGCGCCGCGAAATTCTGAATTGCTGCTGCGGCGCGACCAGTTGCAATCAAAGATCGATGCCTGGCACCGCCAATCTCCGGGGGCCGCCTTCGATCGCACACGATACAAAGAGTACCTGCTCGAGATCGGCTATCTCGTGCCCGAGAAGCAGCCATTCGCCGTCGATACCGCTGCGGTCGATCCGGAGATCGCGCAGATCGCCGGACCGCAATTGGTGGTGCCGGTCAGCAATGCCCGCTATGCCCTGAATGCCGCCAATGCACGTTGGGGCAGCCTGTACGACGCACTTTACGGCACCGACGCCATACCCGAGGAAGGTGCCCCCCGCACCGGTAAATACAATCCGCAACGCGGCGCAAGAGTCATCGCGTTCGCCCGCGATTTCTTGGACGAGCACTTTGCGCTCGCGGAGGGCTCGCACCGAGATGCGGCAGCCTACCGCGTCGCCGCGCACGGGCTTTCCGTTCAGTTGAACAACGGCGGCATGACAGGTTTGAAAGATGCCGCGGCGTTTCGCGGCGTCCAGGGAGACAACGAGTCGCCCACGGCGCTGCTGCTGGTCCACCACGGACTGCACGTGGAACTGCACATCGATCGCACACACCATATCGGCCGCGACGATCCTGCCGGGATCAGCGATGTGCTGCTGGAATCCGCGATTACCACCATACAAGACTGCGAGGATTCGGTCGCCGCGGTCGACGCTGACGATAAAGTGCAGGCTTATCGAAACTGGCTGGGACTGATGACGGGCAGCCTGGAGGCGCACCTCGAGAAGGGCGGCAAGGCCGTGCTGCGCCGCTTGAATGCGGACCGGCAGTATCGGACGCCGCACGGCGAGGATCTCGTGCTGCCGGGCCGCAGTCTCATGTTGGTGCGCAATGTCGGCCATCACATGATGTCCGATGCCGTGATATTGGACGGCAGACCCATTCCCGAGACCTTCATCGATGCGGCGGTGACTGCGCTCATTGCCTTGCACGACTTGCGCGGCGCGGGGGCACGGCGCAATTCGCGATCCGGCTCGGTCTACATCGTCAAGCCAAAAATGCACGGACCCGAAGAGGTGGCGTTTGCCGATGAATTGTTCGCCGGCGTCGAAAAACTGCTGGGCCTCGGACCAAATACCCTGAAAATCGGCATCATGGACGAAGAGCGGCGCACCAGCGTCAACCTTGCGGAATGCATTCGCGCCGCACGGCACCGTGTGGTGTTCATCAACACCGGGTTTCTCGATCGCACGGGCGACGAAATTCACACCTCGATGGAGGCAGCGGCCGTTCTGCGCAAGGGCGAGCTCAAGAAGGCCGTCTGGCTCGACGCCTATGAGAGGCAAAACGTCGATATCGGACTGAGCTGCGGCCTGCGCGGCAGGGCGCAGATCGGCAAGGGTATGTGGGCCATGCCGGACCTCATGGCGGATATGCTCAGGACCAAGATCTCTCAGCCGCAAGCCGGGGCAAATACCGCCTGGGTGCCCTCCCCGACTGCCGCGACCCTGCATGCTCTGCATTATCACAAAGTGAACGTCGCCCAAGTGCAAACACAGCTCGCCGGCCGCCCACGCGCATCGCTCGACGACATTTTGACGCCGCCCCTGGCGGCCGCTCCCCGGTGGAGCGCGGCTGACATCGACGAAGAACTCAACAACAACGCACAGAGCATCTTGGGTTACGTGGTGCGTTGGATCGATGCCGGGGTCGGCTGCTCGAAAGTACCGGACTACTACAACGTCGCACTGATGGAAGACCGCGCCACGCTGCGTATCTCCAGCCAACACGTCGCCAATTGGCTGCGCCACGGCATCTGCTCGACCGAACGAGTAATGCAGGCGCTGCGCCGAATGGCCTTGGTGGTCGACCGGCAGAACGCCTCCGATCCCGCGTATCACCGGCTCGCCGACGATATCGACAACAATATCGCGTTCAAGGCTGCGTGCGATTTGATATTCAAGGGCCGCGAGCAGCCCAACGGCTACACCGAAGCGATTCTGCACGCCCGCAGGATCGAGCGGAAGGCGCTGGCCCGTCTCTCGCCGTAGTACCTGGGCCTGTGCGACTATCCGCCGACGACCAAGGAATGACGGCACATCATGAGCGGCGATAACCGCCCCCGTCGCACCCGTCGCCCCCGGAAGGACCGCACGGTGCGCTCGGTGCGGATCGGTGCTTTCGACTTGTTCACCACCGGCGCGTCGGGTTTCGACTTGCGCGACCCCTATCATTTCATTGCCACCATGAGTTGGCCGACGTTTTTCCTCTGTTTGGTGGTGTCCGAATTGTTCATCAATTCGGTGTTCGCGCTCTTCTACATCGCGGTGCCCGGATCCATCGCCAATGTCCCGGGCAGGTCATTCGTCGATGCTTTTTTCTTCAGTATCGAGACTCTCGCAACCGTGGGCTATGGCAACATGGTGCCTGCAACGCGGTATGGACATGTGATCTCGGCCATCGAGATCATCTGCGGCGTCGTCTACACCGCGGTCGTGACCGGCGTCATCTTCATTCGATTTTCCAAGCCGAAGGCCAAAATCGTCTATGCCGAGCGTCCGGTGGTGGCGAATCACAATGGCGTGCCCACACTGATGATTCGGATCGCCAACGGACGCACCCACACGTTGGCCGATGCGTCGGTCCGGCTCAACGCGCTGATATTGGAATTGACTCCCGAGGGTCAGGACTTTCGCAGGATGTATAGCTTGGAACTCTCGCTGTCTCACTTCCCGCTGTTTGCCCTGACGTGGACGCTGATGCACAAAATCGACGCCAAGAGCCCGCTTCACGGGCGATCCGCGGATGCTTTGATCCGCGACGGCGTGCGACTCCTGCTGAGCTTCGAAGCCAGGGATCCGGCGCTGTCGGCGCAGGTCCACGACTTGATGAGCTATCCGGCCGAGAGCATTGCATTCGGCATGCGTTACTCGGACGCGGTGTCTTGGGATGAACGCGGCCGCACCTCGGCTGACATCCGTCGCGTCAGCATGATTGAGCCCGATCTCCCGGCTTCTCGGTCAACGGCCGCCGACAGTGAGGAACCGACGGCGTAATTCCGACAGCCGCGGCTCCCAGGGCTGCTCGCGCTCGAACCACGCCGCGAGCGCCAGAAGGCGCGCATCCTCACCCAAGGGCGCGACGAGCTGCACCCCGATGGGGAGACCGCCGCGCGACACGCCGAGCGGCAGAGAAATCGCGGGCTGTCCGGTCACGTTGAACAACTCGGTGTAGGGAGCGTAATGGTAGGAATCCAGGCTCCAACGGTCAAAATCGAACGCCTCGGTTCGGCCGTCGATTTGTCCGGTGCGTACCGGCAGAGTGGCGGTCGTGGGCAGCAGCAGCACGTCCATTCGTTTGAACGCGTCGGCCATGTCGCGAGTTGCCGCCGTGAGCGCACGTCGCGCACGCAGAAAGTCGACGGAGGTGCAACGCTTGGCGAGTGCCACGCACGCCCAGGTCAGCGCTTCCAATTCATCCTTGCGCGGATCCCGGCCCACCCGGCCGCGGTAGAAGTCAATTTCCTCGGCCGTGGCGGCCATCCACACGAAGGCCGACTGCTCGCCAATATTCGCCGAGTCCGGAAATTGAAACTCGCCGACGGTATGGCCCGCTCGCCTCAGCGCCGTCGCCGCCTGCTCCACCGCGGCGCCGATCTCATCGATGGGCATCATGCCGCCGGGTGCGCGCAGCGCGATCCCAATGCGCAGCGGCGGGAGCACCTCGCTCGCCGCCGCGGCAAATGATTCGGTGGGCCGCCTCAAGGGATAGCGGGTCGTGGATTCGGCACCGCTGGTCAAATCGAGCATCAGCGCCGAGTCGCGCACCGACCGTGCCAAGACATGTTCGCAGTCCAAACCGCCCGCCAATTCATCGTGCTGTGGCCCCACCGGCACCCACCCGCGGCTGGGTTTCAATCCGACGAGACCGCACGCGGCCGCCGGAACACGGATCGAACCGCCCGAGTCGGTGCCGTGAGCGATGGGCACCATGCCCGATGCCACTGCCGCCGCGGCACCGCCGCTGGATCCGCCGGGGGTACGGTCCAGGTCCCAGGGATTCTGAGTCGATCCTCGCCACGTCGGCTCGCACACGAACTCGGTGGCGAATTCCGGAGTGTTGGTGCGGCCCAATAGTGACAGCCCGGCGCTTCGCCAGCGAGCCGCCAGAGGTGCGTCCTCGGCTGCCGGCGGCAGCCCCTCGAGCCAACGGCACGAGGACGTGAGGTGCATCCCCGCCACCTCGATATTGATGTCCTTGGGCAGAAACGGAACCCCGGCCAGAGTCGCCGCCAAATCCATCGCGGCTGCGGCGTCTCGCGCCCGGTCGTAGTCGCGTTCCACGACGGCATTCAACCGAGGATTGAGCGCTTCGATTCGCTCGATCGCAGCGTCGGCAAGTTCCAGCGGAGTGACTTCCCCGCGATGAGTCAGGGCTGCAAGGCCCACCGCATCGAATGCGACGTACTCGTCAGGCCGCATGCGTGACATCCGGACTTCGCTGTGTATCCATGATGGTCCTTGAGCGTAATGTTGGTGCTCGAGCCTAGGAGCCTGTCTGACTAATGATGCGCCTGCTGCGGCCGCCCCACAGCGGCATCTTTTTGTGATCCTTTCGCTTACATAGTGCCCACTATGCGCGCGA
>Ga0209488_10002011_pt1 | contig 17112 bp, 13 predicted proteins | sample Rivendell_Oct201_8_FD_188349 | JGI IMG/M metagenome (GOLD analysis project Ga0209488, IMG submission 188349) | Vadose zone soil microbial communities from the Eel River Critical Zone Observatory, Northern California, USA -... | ecosystem: Environmental > Terrestrial > Soil > Vadose zone >...
CCTCAAGACCTACGCCATCGACCACGGCCACAACTCGCTGCGCGAAGGTTCGGTCGTGCACCTGGCCGTCGAACGCGTGTCGCAGCTGGTGACCCGGTTCGTGCAGCGCGAGCGGCGCTGCAGCTTCGAGGAGTCGTCGACGCGCTACATCAGCTTCTCGGCCGAGACCCACTGGCGCGACCCCGAGGTGCTGGCCGCCGGCGGCGCGATCGCCGGCGCCTACGAGCAGGTGCTGGCGAGCACGTTCGCGCTGTACGGCGAGCTCAGCAGCCAGCTGCTCGAGCGGCTGCAGCAGCAACGGCCGCTGCAGCCGGGCGAGAAGGAGGCGCCGTGGCTGCGCACGCTCAAGGCCGAGGCATTCGATGCCGCGCGCTACCTGCTGACGCCGGCGATCTACACCAAGTGGGGCATGGTCGCCGATGCGCGCACGCTCAGCGAGGTGATCACCGAGCTGCTGAGCCATCCGCTGGCCGAGTTCCGCATCGTCGGCGAACGCATCAAGCAGCAGGCCGAGACCGTGCTGCCGTCGTTGCTCGCGCACGCGCGGCCGAACCCGTTCCTGCAGGCGCAGCACGCGACGCTGCCGCGGCTGGCCGCGGGGCTCGGCCTCGGCCCGCTGACCGTGCAGCATGGCCCGCAGCCGAGCCGCACCGAGCTGCTGGCCAGCGACCAGGAACTCGACCATCGCCTGCTGGCGTCGCTGCTGTACGAACGCAGTGCGCAGCCGTTCTCCGCCCTGGTGCAGGCGGTCAAGGGGCTCACCGCCGGCCAGCGCCGCGAGCTGCTGGCGCAGGCGATGGCCGGCCGCGGCAGCCACGATCCGTGGCCGATCGGGCTCGAAGGCGCCGCGCCGTTCGAGTTCGAAGTGCTGCTCGATTTCGGCGCCTACCGCGACATCGGCCGGCATCGCAAGGGCTTCCAGCAGCAGCAGCCGCTGACCACGGACCACGGCTTCCTGGTGCCGCCGCTGCTGGTCGAAGCCGGGCTCGCCGGCCGCTACACCGCGGTGCTGGAGCACGCCGCCGGACTGCAGCGCACGGTCGCCGCCGCGTTGCCGCAGGCAGCCGGCTACGTGACGCCGTTCGCGTTCCTGCAGCGCGTGCGCATCGCCTTCGAGCCGCGGCAGCTGGCCTACTTCATCGAGCTGCGCTCGGGCCCCGAAGGCCACTTCGCCTACCGCAAGATCGCGCTCGACATGCTGGCGCAGGTGCGCGCGGTGTCGCCGCTGTTCGCCGAGTTCATCCGCGCCAGCGAGGGCGCGGCGTTCCTCGGCCGCATGCTGGCGGAGCAGACCGCCGACGAGCGGCGGCTCGCGCGCATGAAGGCGGCCGGCGACGGCTGAGCGCCTGTGAGAGAAACCATGATACAGGCTCTCAGCGACCCCCCTTGTGGCCGCTCTGCGGCCACGCAGAGCGTGGGAAACCGATTGTTTCCCACTCTCTGAGCCGGCACTCGGTGCATCAGCAGATCAATGCATCAGCAGATCGAGCGGATTGCTGGCCACGGCCAGCGGCGTGCGGAAGTCGGGGAACACGAACGCCGCGAACGTCAGCCGCACGCCGAGGAACAGCGGGTCGAACGGCGCGTAGCGACTCAGGTCCAGCACCGCCGCGCCGGCACCGGCGCCGTCGAGGTCGCCGAGGAAGCCGCTGAACTCCGGCGCCAGGATCGCCGACTCCACGGCGCCCGACAGCCAGTCCGCCTGCAGCATGACCGAGGTGCCGTGCCGCCAGGTGACCGGCACCTGACCGGAGCTGCCGATCGTCAGGTAGTAGACGTAGCCGGCCATGCCCGGTCCGCCGCGCAGCAGCAGCGTCACCGGATCCATGCGCAAGAGATCGATCGCGTGCGTACGGGTCACCAGTTGCGGCGTGCGCGCGTGCAGCGGCAGGTCGACGAACGAAGAGCCGGGCTCGGGTCCCTTTCCGATCGCCAGATGGAAGTCGTGGAACAACGGTGCCGTCTCCAGCGCCCGCGCCAGCGGCGCTTCACGCAGCCACAGATTGCGCAGCCGCAACCGCAGCACGGTTCCGGCCGGCAACACCACCGCGACCGGCGACAGCGGCAGCGTCACCGTCTCGGCGATGCCGGCCTGACTGCTGTCGCGCGCCACGCCGGCGCTCGACAGCATCACTTCGTCGCCGCCCGGCGGCTGCACCGTCAGCAGCGCGGCGATCATCCAGCGTGACCGATCGGGCGTGATCTCGAGCTGCACGACCGGGCTGCGGTCGAGCTGGCGCTCGGTGGCGAGCGTGGTCGTGAACACCTGCTCCGACAGCGGACAGGCCGCCAGCACCGCCGCGAGGTCGCGGTTGGCCGCGCTGGCGAGGTAGTTCGCCGCGTTGAAGCCCGGTTCGGCGAGCAGCTGATCGATCGCCGCCGGCGGTTCCGCGACCGCCGGCGGTGACGCCACCAGCACGCCCTCGCCGCCGTCACCGCTGAGCCAGTAGCGATCGGCCGACGGTGGCGGCAGCGGATCGGCGAGGTAGACGTGGCCCCACGGCTGGTCGGGGTCGAGGCGCAGCGACGGTTCGAGCGGCAGTTCCGCCAGCACGCACTGCGACTCCAGTTCGACTTCGTTGTGCTCGCTCCAGAGGAAGCGGTCGAGCCAGCGCAGGTACAGATCGAACCGCAGCGCCAGTTCGTGGTCGTTGGGCGGCGTGTTGTGGCCGATCGTCGACAGCAATGCGCGCTTGCTGGTGCCGGCCGGCAACTGCGCCAGCAGCTGCAGGCCGGGCAACGGACTGTCGATCAGATCGTCGTAGGCCTGCGAGAACAGGATCGGCACGGCGGTCTGCTGCAGCCGTTGCGTGATCGGCCGGTCCTCGGCCGCCCACGCTGCCAGCAGCCCGGCCGGATCCGCGGCGCGGAAGCGTCCGGCCGCCAGCTGCACGAAAGCGGAGTCGAGCACGAACGACGGCGCCACGGTGTCGTTGGCGATCAGGCTCGTGAACCAGGAACTGAACAGGTTGCCGCCGCGCAGCCACTCGGTGGTCGCCTCCGGCGCGTAGTCGGCGGCGATCGCGCAAGCGATGCTCGGGAACGTGGACGCAGTACGTCCGGGCACCAGGAGCGGCGCGCCCGACCAGGCCGCCGCGGCCCACGCGTGCCCGGCGCCCTGACTGCTGCCGAGCACCGCCACGCGGGTGCCATCGACCAGCCCCTGCCACTCCGGCCTGGCGGCCACGAACTGGATCTGCTCGGCCAGATCGCAGCGTTCGATCGGGCCCCACAGCGTGGCGCCGGCCTGCGGATGGCCGCCGTTCAGCAGCTGCGCCCCGCCCTGGCCGCGCACGTCATAGGCCCACAACGCATAGCCGTGCGCCGCGATCTGCTGCTGCATCGTCAGGTCCTCGGCTTGCGAGCTGCCGAGCCGGTGGACGAAGACCACCAGCGGCCAGCCGCACGCAGGCGGCGCGTCCTGCGGCCGGACCAGGTGGCCGGTGGTCAGGTAGCCGTCGGAATAGACCACCGCGACATCCAGCTCGACGGTGGTCGCCAAGCCGGCGCCGCCAGCGACCGGACGCTGGCAGGACTGCGACCAGAGCTGCCCTGCGCACGAGGCGGCGAGCAGCAGACCGACGAGACGGCGCATGGAACGACGAGGGCGGGCAGCATACCGGGACCGCGCGGCACCGCGCCGGAACTTTTCGTGGCCCTACGTTGCCACGCCGGCCGACGCCCGCAATGCGGCCGCCAGAGTCTGATCGAGCGGCACGACCTGCAGCGATCTGCGGCCGATGCCAGCGGTCGCCAGCAGCTCCGCGTCGGCGGCGCTCGCCACGTACACCGCCACCGCGAGCTGCAGGTTGCCGACGGCGAGTTCGAGGCGGTTGCGGAACTGGTTGCGGCTCGGGAACGGCGACAGCGCGCCGAGCGGCCGCAGCCACCGCGCCAGCCAGGCCTGGCCATCGGTCAAGCTGCCGGTACCGGCCGTGGTGCAGCAGTCGCGGCAGCGCGCCGCATCCTCGAACGCGCGGCAGGCGCGGCCGCGTTCGTCGATCAGCGTCTGCCGATGGCACAACACCTCGGCGGCGCGCACCGCAGCCGACGCGTGCGAGCCCATGCGGTCGGCGATCCACAGCGAGTTCACCGAACCCGGACCTCCGAAGCCCATGTGGTGCACGAGATCGGCCGGCCGCGTGCGCAGCGTCTGCGTCAGCAGCAGGTCGGCGGCGGCATCCTCGATCTGTGCCTGCACCCGCCGGAACGGCGGCACGGCGCCGGCCACCGCCAGCAGCTCGACGCCGGCGAGCTCCGGCCGCTGGCGGCCGCCGGCATGCGGCCACAGCCAGCGCACGCGCGCGCCGCCGGCGACCAATGCAGCGGCCGATGCGGCGGCGAGCTGCTCGCTCCAGTGCGGCGCCGCAGCAGTGCCCCGGGCGTTCGTGATCAGGATTTCCATCGGCTCGCGGCGATCGGATATGGTCCCGACCGCCATGCGCTTGTCCAGCGCGATCGCCACCGCCACCGCATGAAGCGCATCGTCACGCTGGTGCACGCCTGGCTGGTGCTGGACTTCTTCGGCGACGCCCGCCGCAGCGGCGGCGGCAGCAGCACGCTGACGACGACGATCTTCACCCAGTCGTTCCTGGCGCTGGTGTTCGCGGCGCTGCTGTATCCCGACTACCCGCTGGTGCCGTTCGCGGCGGCCAACCTGTCGCTGTCGACGCTGCTGCTCGCCGTCGGCGTGCTCGGCGATCCCGAGCAGCGCAACCGCCAGCTCGCCGACCACGCGCTGCTCTCTACCGCGCCATTGCCGGCAGCGGCCGTGGTGCTGGCGCGCGCGCTGCACGCCGCGTTCTACGTCGGCCTGCTGACGGTCGGCACCGCCTTGCCAGCTGCGATCCTGTGCGCCTGGCTGGTGCACCGGCCGCTGCTGGTGCCGTCGTACCTGCTGCTCGCCTGCCTGTGCTCGGGTCTCGCCACCGGCGCCCTGGCGGTGCTGCTGCGCGCGGCCCGGCGCTGGCTCGGCGTCGCCCGCACCGCGCTGCTGGCCGGTTCGTTGAAGGCGCTGCTGCTGGCGCTCGGCGTGGTGGCGTTCGCCCTCAGTCTGCGCGCGCTGCAGGCCGATGCCGACGCGCTGCCGATCGGCCGCAGCGGTGCTTTGCTGCTGCCGCCGTACCACGCCGCCAAGGTGCTGTGGGATCCGCTGCACAATCTCGACCGTCTGGCCGGACTGCTCGGTGCCGGTGCCGTGCTGCTGCTGCTCGGCGTGCTGCTCGGCGACCAGTCGCGCGCGCGCGCCGAACGGGTCGGCCGCAAGGACCCACTGATGGCCCTGCTGCTGCGCCTCGTGGCCGGCGGGCCGGCCCGCGGCATCGCCGCGTTCACCGCCACCATGCTGTGGCGCAGCCCGGGGCTGCGGGCGCGCGTGCTGCCGTTGCTCGGCGTGCCGGCGGCGATGGTGTTCCTGGCGCTGAAGGACGGCGACCCGCGCGGCCGCCAGCTGTTCCTCGGCATCGCGCTGCAGTTCCCGGCCATCTATCTGCCGTTCGTGATCGCCTTCCTGCCGCGCGCGGATCAGCCGGGCACCGCCTGGGTGTTCGAGCAGGCGCCGCGCGCCGATGTCGCGCTGGCGCAGCGCGCGACTTTTGCCGCCCTGTGCACGCACGTGCTGCTGCCGGTGCACGCGCTCGCTGCCACCGCGATGCTGTTGTCCGGCGTCCCGGTGCTGCTGGTCGCCACCGCCGTGAGCTGCGCCCTCGGCATCGCGGTCGTGACCGCGCGGCTGCAGGTCGGCGCACTGCGCGCGATCCCGTTCACCGAGCCGCGCGAGAACGCCGACGCCGCCGATCTCGGCGGCCTGATGCTGTATGCCGTGGGGCTGAGCCTGTTCGGCGCCGGCTTCGGCATGCTGCCGGACACCTTGCTGCGGGCGCTGGCCGCGGCCGGCACGGTGCTGGTGGCCCTGGCAGTGCTGCGGAGGAACCGATGACCACGACGGCGGACGATGCGAAAAAGCCGCGGCGGGAGTCGCTGCGCGGCGAATTGCTCGCGATCCTGCTGCTCTACGCCGCCGTGGCTCTGCTGCCGTTCCTGATCGGCATGTGGGCCAGCCCTGCCTGATCGGCACGAGGTTTGCTCGCCGGCGGCCCCGAGGTCCTGCCGGCCCCCTGGCGTTGCGGGGAAGATCCTGGAGCGGTAACTTCCCGCGGTTCCCCAACGCAGGAGGTTGGCCATGTCTGTTCGGTCTCGAAGCCACGGTGAACGTGTCCGCGGAGAGACGGCCGTGCTGGTCGCCGGTGACGGCGATGACACCGGCACGCCGGCAGCAACGCCAGTCGCAACCAGCCCTTCGCCGGAGCTGCAGGAGGATCACCGCGCGCGCTTCAGCCCGGATCCGCTGCACGCAACTGATCGCTACCGGCTGGCCACGCCGTTCACGCTGCGCCTCTGAACGGCGAGCACGCCGGGCCGCCGTTGGCACGGGGTGGTCGTGCCGCTGCCGCCTGTTGCAGCTTCAGTCCTCGGCTCCGCCAGCCGATGGAGTGGCCATGGCGAGGCCCGTGGAGCGCCGGCGCAGTCACCGGGAGAACATCTCCGCGTTCGTCGCGATCGAGACCGGGGGCCGCGCACCGTACGCCGACCAGGGACTCGGGACGGCGTGCGACCTGTCGGGAGCCGGAGCCCGGGTCCGGCTCAACCGGGCACCGAAAGTGGGGCAGCGGGTGCGCGTGCGGTTGGCGATCGGCGAGGAGATCCACCAGTTCGAAGCGGTAGTCACCCGCAGCGACGAGTGCGGCAAAGGGCAGTACGACGTCGGTCTCGACTGGTCGCTGTGCTCACCGAAGGAACAGGCATTCCTGTCCGAGTTCATCCGCCTTCGGCGGGCGCAGGCCTGAGCTCGCCGGCGCAACGCCGCGGCGGCCTCAGTCGAGCAACCCGGCGATGTCTGCCGGCAGCGGCGCTTCGAGGGTGAGCTCGCGCCCGAGCAGGGGATGGAACAGGCGCAGCCGCTGCGCGTGCAGCGCGTGCCGTCCGAGCACCAACCGCTCCTGGTTCTCGGCACCGATCCTGCCGGCGAGCTGCTCGAAGAACACCGAATCAGGGACGCCGTACAGCTTGTCGCCGACCAACGGGCAGCCGATCGCCGCCAGATGCACGCGCAGCTGGTGCGTGCGCCCGGTCTCCGGTTGCAGCTCGACCAGCGAGTAACGGGCGTTGCTGCGCAAGGTGCGATAGTGGGTCCGCGATGGCAGCCCGGTGCCGTCGCGGCGCGCCTGCTGCTTGAGCCGCACGGCCGAGGAACGGTCGGGACCGATCGGCAGCAGGATCGCACCGCTGGCCGGGTCCGGCCGGCCGTGCACGACCGCGACATAGGTCTTGTGCACCTGCCGATCTTCGAACTGCCGGCCGACGAGGTGCTGGAACTCGTCGTCGAGACCGATGACGACCACGCCCGAGGTCTCGACATCGATGCGGTGCAGCAGCCGCGGCACCACGTCGTGCAGCGGATCACCGGGACGCCGGTAGCGCCGGTGCAGCGCGTGGATCAGCGTGCCCTCGCGGCGCCGTCCCGCGGGATGCACCGCCAGCCCCGCCGGCTTGTCGACCGCCACCATCCAACGATCCTCGTAGAGGATCGTGAACTGCACGCCGGCGGCCGGATCCGGCTGCGGCTCGGGTCGCGGCGGTACGTCGACCGTGATCAGTTCACCGAGTTGCACGCGGCGCGCGGCCGTGGCCACGCGGCCCTGCAGGTGCACGCGCCCGGCGTCGATCAGGCGATGGATGCTGGTCCGCGACCGCCAGCAGAGCACCGTCGTCAACGCCACGTCGAGGCGCTGGCCAGAGAGGCGCTGGTCCACCTGCAGCCTGACTCGTTCCAGCGGCTGGCTGAGGTCGCGCGGCCGCTCGCCTGGAATCTTGGGCAGCATGATCGGCAGCACGACGGACCGCCCGGCTCGGCAGGCTTTGCCGCCCGGACGGGTCACAGATAGGGTTACTTGCCGACGCCGATCGGGGTGCTGGTGTCGGCAGTCAACGGGTCGAACTCGGCCTGGTCCGGACGGCCGCCGGGGCGGACCTGGGCGTTGCGCAGCTTCTTCTTGCGGCCGCGACCGACCGGGGCCGTGTCGGTGCGGCGCTCGGCGCGCTGGATGTTGCGCATGCGCTCGCGCGACTCGCGCCGGCGCTTGTCGCTGCGCTTTTCGTGGTAGGCGTACTTCTTCGCCAGCCGGAAGATGCCAGCGTAGTTGCACTGGCGCTTGAAGCGGCGCAGGGCAGCTTCGAGGGGTTCGTTGGGGCGGACCTGGACTCGGATCATGAGGCGGGATGATCGGACGGATGGAAGGTGGAACCTTTGCCGCCGTCGCTGATGGGCCGCGATGGCGGATCAGGGTCGGTGCGGCCTATGCTGGCGGCCTCGCCCTGCACTGGCGAAAGGGCGGGAAAGGATAGCCACGGCCCCGGCCTGGGCAACGCCCGAATCGCATGGACCAGCACAGAGAGGATGCAACCGGCCGGCCGGTGTCCCTGCAGGGCACGATCGAGCGCTTCACCTTCCGCAATCCGGACACCGGCTGGGCGGTGATCCGACTGCTCGAAGACGACTCGGGGCGCCCGGTTACGATCGTCGGGGCGCTGGCGCAGCTGAGCGAGGGCCAGCGGCTCAAGGTGACCGGACGCGAGTCGGAACACCCACGCTTCGGCCGCCAGATCGAGGTCGAGGTCGCCGAGGCCGTGGCGCCATCGACAGTCGAAGGTATCGAGGCCTACCTCGGCTCGGGCCTGGTCAAGGGCATCGGCCCGGCGACCGCGGCCAGGATCACGCGCGTGTTCGGCGCCGACACGCTGCGCATCCTCGAACAGGATCCAGCGCAGCTGCGCAAGGTGAAGGGGCTCGGCGAGAAGAAGATCCAGGAACTGATCGCGGCGACCCAGGCGCAGCGCGAGGTGCAGGACGTGCTGGTGTTCCTGCGCGCGCACGGGCTCGGCCAGGGTCTCGCCGCGCGCATCGTGCGCAGCTACGGCAAGAGCGCGTCGGCGCTGATCCAGGCCAATCCGTACCGGCTGGCCGACGACGTGATCGGCATCGGCTTTCGCACCGCCGACCGTCTCGCCGGCCAGCTCGGCATCGCCGCCGAAGCGCCGGAGCGGTTGCAGGCGGCACTGTTGTTCATGCTGCGCGAGGCGGCCAAGGAAGGGCACTGCTACCTGCCCGAACGGGAACTCGTGCAGCGCACCGCCGCGCTGCTGCAGTGCGCCGAACCCACGGTCGCCGCCGAGCTGCCGCCGCTGGCGGACGCGCAGCAGATCGTGCGGCAGCTGCCGCCGGGGCCGCTGCTGCTGCACGACAACCCGCGGCCGATCGTCTACCCGCTGGCGCTGCACCAGGCCGAGAGCGGCATCGCCGCGCTGCTCGACCGCCTGCTGCGCGAGCGCCGGCCGCGGCTGCCGGTGCGCGCCGACGCCGCGGTGTCCTGGTTCCAGCAGACCTCCGGCATGCAGTTGCCGGCCGGCCAGCGCGCTGCGCTGGTACGCGCGTTCACCGAGCCGGTGTCGGTGATCACCGGCGGCCCCGGCGTCGGCAAGACCACGATCGTGCGCGCGCTCGCCGAAGTGCTGGCGCAGAAGCAGCTGCGCCTGCTGCTGGCGGCGCCGACCGGCCGCGCCGCCAAACGGCTCGAAGAATCGACCGGCCGCGCCGCGTCGACGATCCATCGCCTGCTCGAGTTCACCCCCGGCCGCGGCCGGTTCGCCCGCAACCACGAGCTGCCGCTCGAAGGCGACATGCTGGTGGTCGACGAGGCGTCGATGCTCGATGCCCAGCTCGCGTACCACCTGCTGCGCGCGGTGCCGAAGACGATGGCGCTGGTGCTGGTCGGCGACGTCAACCAGCTGCCGTCGGTCGGTGCCGGCAGCGTGCTGGCCGACGTGATCGGCTGCGGCCGGGTCGCCGTCACCGCGCTGACGCAGATCTTCCGCCAGCAGCACGGCTCCGACATCGTGCGCGTGGCGCACGGCATGCTGCAGGGCGAGGTGCCGCACAGCGGCGGCGACGGCAGCGATTTCTACTTCGTCACCGCCCGCAACGCCGCGCACGCGCGCCAGCTGGTGCGCGAACTGGTGGCGCAGCGGATCCCCAAGCGTTTCGGTTTCGACCCGCTGCGCGACGTGCAGGTGCTGTGCCCGATGTATCGCGGCGACACCGGCGCCGACACGCTGAACCGCGACCTGCAGGACCTGCTGAACCCCGGCCAGCTGCAGGTCGAGCGCGCCGGCCGCATCTTCCGCACCGGCGACAAGGTCATGCAGATCAAGAACGACTACGACCGCGACATCTTCAACGGCGACGTCGGGCGCATCGGCTGGATCGACACTGCCGGCGCCAAGCTGTTCGTGCGCTTCCCCGAGCGCGAACACGAGTACGGGTTCGAGGACCTCGACGAACTGGTGCCTGCCTACGCGATCTCGGTGCACCGCTCGCAGGGCAGCGAGTACCCGGCGGTGGTGATGCCGGTGACCACCGATCACTTCGTGATGCTCAAGCGTTCGCTGCTCTACACCGCGATCACGCGCGGCAAGCAGCTGGTGGTGCTGGTCGGCTCGCACAAGGCGCTGGCGCTGGCGGTGCGCAACCACGACGAGGCCGGTCGCTACTCAGGACTCGAGGAACGGCTGCGCGATCTGATCCGCGGCGACGGCGTGCACCCCGAACGCATCCTGCCGCCGGCACACAGCGGCGATGCGGCGCCGTGACGGAGAGCCACCCGCTCGCACCTGACCTGGTCGCCGCGAAAACCCGCACCGATTTGGCCCCCGGTCGCACTCATGGCGGGTGGACTCCGGTCGGAGTCAATGCCGAGGGGACGCTGTGCCCAAGCCATCGAGAAGTTCACGAATCGGCCCGTCCGGTCCGGATATCGAGATCAGGTGGTCTACCCACGCTGCGGATCGGTTCTTCGAGCGCTGCCAAGCCAAGGGAATCGATCGTGCGAAGTTCGACGAACTGATCCGGAACGCGAACATCAACAAGCAAGACGTGCACGACCCTGCAGCCGGGAGGATCGCTACCGGCGATGGATCGCAATCGACCTGGACGGCGAGCGGACGACGGTCAGGGTAGTCTTCACGATCCTTCGCCCTGGATCCGATAGCGACCCGGGTGCGATCCGCATCGTTGCCGTGATGCATCGAGACGACCGACGGTTCTGACGACCATGGCAAACCTTCGCGTGGAACAGCATGGCAACAGCTTCGTGCTCAAGTCCGACATCAACGCGGACCGGGCCAGGAGTCTGCCGCGTGGTCGACTGGAGCTGACCGTGTACGTGGCCGAGGGCAGGCCTCGCATCCAGGCTGCCTATCTCGCGATTGCCGATGCACGGAAGAGCCGATCGACCGATCCGTTGGCGCTCGACGATGGGGCCGTGGTCGTCGACTACGACAGCGAGACCGGTGCCTTGGCAGGACTCGAGATGTTGGACCTGCGCGCGAGCTCCGCCGAGTTGCCGGAGCTGGCCAGACACATTGCCAAGACCAGGAACGCGCTGCTGCTCTGCATGATCTCGACGATGACGCTGCAATGGCTGGTGGTCGAGAGAGTCCTGACTGCCCTGGCAGCGCTCGACGGTCAAGCGCTCAGGTCCCTTGCCGGCAACACCCAGATGCAGAGAAGGATCGCGCGCGCCACGCTCGGGGACAAGCCGACATGGCATGGATCGGGATCCGGCTCGACCCATCGAGTGGCCGCCCTGACCGCAGGCTGGTAGTCGCCGCGGCACGGAGCGGCGACAAGACCGTGGCAACCGCTCCTTCCGCCATCGACCAGGCGACACCCGAACCGGGTGCCGCCTGCATCAGTCGAACGGCACCTGCACGAACACATCGGGCACATCCCAGCTCAGCTGCACGTCGACGAACAGCGGCGCGAAGCCGACGCCGTCGATCTCGAGCACGACCACCGCCTGATCCTCGCGCGCCCGCGGATGCAGCACCGCGAACCCGGCCGCGTCCTCACGGAAGCCGACGTCGGCTTCGGCCAGCATGAACTCGTCGAACAGCACCTGGCCGCTGCTGTCGGTCAGGAACCACTGTTCGACCGGGTTGCTGCAGGTGCAGCCCGACCATTCGTTGTCGGCCTCGACGATGCGGACCGACAGGTCCTGCCAGGGGAGGTTGGTGACCGGATCGTAGACCTCGATCAGGATCGACACCGGCCGCGGCGTGCGGGTGTCGGCCAGCGCGTGGTCGCCCGCACCACCGCACGCGGGCAGGCCGAGCAACACGGACGCGAACACGACGCAGCGCAGCAGCTTCATGACGACCTCCGATGGCGCGGCCGCTGAACAACTGTCGTGCCGTCGATCGGCGCGCGTGGCCGGCATCGCGGTGATGCGCCGGCAGGACCCGCCGGCGGACCGTTGTCCCGTGGGCGCGACAGCCCGCGACCGCGCCCCACCACGATGGTCGCCGACAAAGGTTCACCTGCGATTGCTTGACGCTCGCACCGCGGGCCCCAAGATCTCCCGTACATGCAGCTCCTGACCCCGCAGTGGAAGTTCGTCCGGGCCGACCTCGATGCCGGCGACCTCGCTGCGCTCGAGCCCGCGTTCGCCGAACTGCAGCAGCGGCCGCTGCTGACCGCGGACCAGCTCGAGAACTGGCTGCTCGACGAGAGCGAGCTGCAGTCGCGCATCGGCGCCGAACTGGCGCGGCGCTACATCCGCATGACCTGCCACACCGACGACCCGGCGGCGCAGCAGGGTTATCTGCTGATGGAGCAGCAGGTGCTGCCGCGGGTCAAGCTGCTGGCCGACGCGCTCGACACCAGGTTCCTGTCGGCGCCGGCGCTGGCGCAGGTCGGTGACGGCCGCTTCGACGTGCTGGTGCGCAAGCGCAAGACGCAGAGCGAGATCTTCCGGCCGGCCAACACCGAGTTGCAGAAACAGGAGGCCGAGCTGCAGACGCGGCAGCAGGCGTTGATGGGCAGCGTCACCGTGCAGTTCGACGGCAAGGCGCACACGCTGCAGCAGATGGCGCCGTACTACGAGAGCCAGGACCGCGGCCTGCGCGAACGCGCGTTCCGCGCCGCGTTGGCCGAGCGGCGCAAGCTGTGGCCCGAGCTCGAGCAGGTGTACGACCAGCTGGTCGCGCTGCGCACGGGCATGGCACACAACGCCGGCTTTCCCGACTACACGCCGTACCGGTTCCTCGACCTGCAGCGGTTCGACTACACGCCGGCGATGTGCTTCGACTTCCACCGTGCGGTCGCCGAGTGCGTGGTGCCGGCGGTGCAGGAACTCGACCAGCAGCGGCGGCAGAAGCTCGGCATCGAGCGGTTGCGGCCGTGGGATCTCGAGGTCGACCCGAGCGGCCGGCCGCCGTTCCGGCCGTTCACCAGCGAACCGGAGCTGATCGCGCTGTGCCGCACGGTGTTCGCCGCCGTCGACCCGCGCTTCGGCGCCGAGTTCGACGTGCTGGTGCAGCGCCAGCTGCTCGACCTGATGAGCCGGAAGGGCAAGGCGCCGGGCGGCTACCAGTACACGCTCGAGGACGACCGGCTGCCGTTCATCTTCGCCAACAGCGTCGGCGTGCATCAGGACGTGCAGACGCTGCTGCACGAGGGCGGCCACGCGTTCCACGCGATCCTGTCGCGCCACCACGACCTGCTCGCCTACCGCGATTCACCGATCGAGTTCGCCGAGACCGCCAGCATGTCGATGGAACTGCTCGGCCTCGAGCACCTGACCGCGAGCTACACGGCGGCCGAAGCCAGCGCGGCGTACCGCAAACACCTCGAGGGCGTGCTGCGCACGCTGCCGTGGATCGCCTCGATCGACGCGTTCCAGCACTGGGTCTACGGCCACCCGCAGCACACGCGCGGCGAACGGCAGGCAGCGTGGCTGCAGATCCGCGCCCGGTTCGCGCCCGACGTCGACTACAGCGGCCTCGAGGATGCGCTGGCGCTGCAGTGGACCGCGCAGACGCACCTGTTCAACCACGCGTTCTACTACATCGAGTACGGCATCGCCCAGGTGGCGGCGCTGCAGGTGTGGCGCAACTACCGCAGTGATCCGCGCGCCGCGGTCGACGCCTACCGCCGCGCCCTGGCGCTCGGCGGCAGCCGGCCGCTGCCGGAGCTGTTCGCGACCGCCAACGTGAAGTTCGACCTGTCGCCGGCGATGTTGCGCGGCCTGGTCGCCGACGTGGTGCAGCAGCTGCGCGCCAGCTGATCACCAGCGGTAGCGCACGCGGTAGGTCACCACCGTCTCGCCGTCGGCCGGCACCGCGACGCGGAACCGACGTTCAGGACGTCAGCCGATCGAACGTTCAGGACGTCAGCCATGAGAAGTCCTGATGGGCCGACGGCTTCGCTCAGCCGGTGGCGTCGCCGCCGCGGTACCAGGCCAGCAGCTCGTCCATCAACTTCATCGCCTTGCCGTGGAAGTGGTTGTTGGCCACCACCGCGGTGCGCTGCGCGCCGGCGGCGATGCGCACCAGCCGCGTCTCGATCTGCGCCACTTCGCGCGCCGAGTACTCCCAGTCGTAGACCTGGTCGCGGCCGGCGTCCTTCTGGAACCACGCCGGGTTGCGGCCGTGCAGGCGGAAGTAGGCGAGCCCCGCAGCACCGTTGACGCCGGTGACCTCGCGCGAGAAGCCGCTGCCCATGCCCGGATAGTCGAGCGCCGCGACGCTGACACCCATGGCCCCGAGCGCCTGCAGCGCCGCCGGCTCGTTCCAGCTGCGATGCCGCACCTCGACCACCAGCGGCGCGTCGGCGCCGAACGTGCGCGCCAGCCGATCGACCAGCACCAGCGCGTCGGCGCCGTGTTCGAACTGGTAGTTGAACTGCGCCAGGAAGCCGAGCATGCGGCCCGAGCCGCACAACGGCGCGAAGCCCGCGCGCACCTGCGCCGTGAACGCATCGTCGAACACCTGCTCGTGCGTGAACTCGTGCGGCAGCTTGGCGGTGAACCAGGTGCCGAGGTCCACGGTGCGCTCGACCCAGCTGGCGCAGTTCTTCGCCGGCGGCGGACCGTAGAACGAACTGTTGATCTCGATCAGGTCGACCCTCTGCGCCACCGCGCGCAGCGTGTCCTTGCAGTTGCGCGGGTAGACGACGTCCTTCCAGTCCTCGTAGGACCAGCCGGCGACGCCGAACAGGATGTTGGCGGGGCGCTGCACCTGCGGCAGGATCGCTCGACATCAGCTCCGGCACAACCGGCTGACGGTCGGACGCGTGCATTCCAGCGGCTGGCCCGGACCGACGTGTTTGCCCGTCGGCACCATGTCGCGACATCGACGAGGTGCATGAGGTTGTCGCGCTTGCAAAGCCGCACCAGCACAGCGAACGTCGCGTCCCGGCAGCGTGGCACATTGAACCGGCACGGGCATTGCCAACGTTGGACCTACTGACCACCCGCCACCCTCCGCGCTTGGTGTGAAACACAGGGCCAGCTCATGCGCCTGCTCCTCGCTGCCGGCGGCAGTTTCACCGCCGCCTTGGTTTGTTCTCTTGCCGTGATCGGTACAGAGCCTGGCCCACCGCCGCTTGCCGGCGCGGCCGCGCCCTTCCGCGAGACGCTGTCGGCGGCAGGAAACGCACCCGCCACCGAGGCCGCGGGCCCGCCGCAATCGTCACCGGCAGGTGACGAAGTCATGGATCGGCTGCAAACCGAGGTCTTCCCCACGCCGCCAATGCCGGCTGCTCGCGTGCGCGTGCGGCACGCGGACGGCCGACCCGCCAGCGGCGTTGGCGTGGTCCTCGGTCAGGAAGACGAAGGTGGCGAGTGGCGCCAGGTGGCGCGGACCACGGCCGCGGGCACCGAAGCGGTCGCCGTCTTCCTGCCGGCAGACCTGGCGCGGGCCCGCGGCGACCTCGACCTCATTGCCGTGCCCGATCTGCTGCATGTACCGGCCAAGTTCGCGCGGATCGACCAGGGTTCATGGAGCAAACCGGTGGAACTGCGGCTGCCGCCGTGCCGTGAACTGCTCGTCCATATCGTCGATACGCACTACCAGCAATTCGCGCCAGGCACGGATCGACCATTGCGCCTGTCGCTCGAACCGACGCACTGCAACCACGCCTTCGCCGACACCGACAAGGGTCGCGAGCTGCTCGTCGCGACCAGCAGCGCCTCCTTCGGGTTCGTGACCAGCGAGCTGCCGTTGCGTCTTTGCATGCACTCTTCCGACCACTGGCGGACGAACTGGCCGCCGGACGAGCTGCCGCAGTGGGAGATATCCCCTTCCGCGGCCACTGCACCGCTGATCGTCACCATCGCGCTGCAACCAGGCTCGACACGCGGCGGCACCCGTTATGTGTGCGGTGGATGCGGTCACGGACTCGAGGAGTCGGCCCAGTCGACGTCGATGACCGGCCGCGTGGTCGACGGCTGCGACCGACCGGTCGCGGACGCGATCGTCACGGTTGCCGGCGAGGAGCAGACCCGGACCGACGCAATGGGGTGCTTCGATTTCACCGTCGCGACCACCAGCGATGAAGTCGTGCTCGAAATCGCCAAGCAAGGCCATCTCGACTTCCGTGCTTGCGTGGGCACTCCCGTCGTCGGCCTCAGGGTCGTGTTGCCGCGGCGTGGCACGGTGCGAGGCCGCGTACTGGCCGAGCATCCGGATGCGTTCTGTGTCGCCCTGGTCGATGGCGATTCCACGCGGCCGGACAAAGATGGCACCTTCGAGCTCGACTTCTTCGGCGTCGCCGAGACCAGCGTCCAAGTCAGCCTGCCTCGCGATCCGCTGCCGCTGGTCCGCCTGGGTCCTTACCGCCTCACCGAGGGCAGCGACTACACCAACGCCGCGCTCGCGGCCATCGACCTGCGCGGTCTGCTGCGCACCGTGGCGGTGGATCTCGAGACTGCCGACGGCGCACTAGCGCACGACGGCGCCGCATGCATCCTGCCCGGTGATGGCCAGGACGATTCCCCGTGGAGCGATTGCTTCCGCACCCACACCGGCCGCCTGCGCATTCCGATCGTGCGACGCGAAACCGAGCTGATGGTACGAGTGGAGGGCCAGCGCGCGGTGCGCTTCCGGCCGGCGAGCGACCACATGGTGCTGCGGGCACCACCGCTGCTGCAGGTCGAAATCCAGGTGGACACTCCCGCCCCCGATCCGGCGATTACAGGGCGTGTCAGGCTTCAGCAC
>Ga0209488_10002012_pt1 | contig 17109 bp, 16 predicted proteins | sample Rivendell_Oct201_8_FD_188349 | JGI IMG/M metagenome (GOLD analysis project Ga0209488, IMG submission 188349) | Vadose zone soil microbial communities from the Eel River Critical Zone Observatory, Northern California, USA -... | ecosystem: Environmental > Terrestrial > Soil > Vadose zone >...
ATGCGTTTCAGACTGAGTGCGAAATCCTCCATCCAAGTCTTGGCCGATGTCCGGAATTCATCGCTCAAACTTGTCCGCCTATACGCCATTTCATTGGGACAAACGTGTCAAACCAAGGGGTTGTCTGTTCTTACACCAGGCGGCGCAACGCCCCGTATTTGCGAGCGCTATTGACAATCATTCGCATCTGGGCCATTTAAGACCTGCGGCTTGGTACCGGACTGCTTTGATGATCGTTTGCGTGTGCAATAGGTTGAATGAGGCAAAAATACGGGGCGCAATTGCCTGTGGCGCGTCTTCGCCCGATCAAGTCTATGCGCATAACGGCGTCAGAAGGATCTGTGGAACATGCCAAGAAACGATCACAGCAATGCTCCAAGAGCACGAGCCTCAAGAACAGCTGCAGGCCGCGGAATAGTTTCGCCCAGTTCCTCGACGGGCGACGCCAAGACGATCGAATTCCTGAACCTGATCCTCAAAAACGAGCTCACCGCGATCAATCAATATTTCCTGCATTCGCGGATGCTGGCGAATTGGGGCATCTCGGAACTGTCGAAGAAGGAATACGAAGAATCCATCGACGAGATGAAGCACGCTGATTCGCTGGTTCAGCGGATCCTGTTTCTGGGCGGGCTTCCCAATCTGCAATATCTCGACAAGCTCTTGATCGGCGAGAACACCGAGGAAGTCATCGCCTGCGATCTCAAATTCGAGGAGAAGGCGATCGGCGATTTGCGGGGCGCCATTGCCCATGCCGAACAGGTCAGGGATTACGGCTCGCGGACGCTCTATGAGAGCATTCTGAAGAGCGAGGAAGAGCACATCGATTATCTGAAGACTCAACAAAGGCTGATCGCGGCGATCGGGCTTTCCGATTACATACAGGTCCAGACCCAGGCAAACGCCGCCTACGCCCTCGATCCTCCGGGGGATTGACGGATCTTAGATATGCAGCGGCCGCCCGTCGGCGGCCAGCACCGCCTCGTGCATCATTTCGGACAGCGTCGGATGCGGGAAGATGCTCACCTGCAGCTCGGAATCTGTTGCCTCAAGAGTGCGCGCGATGGTGTAACCCTGGATCAATTCGGTGACCTCCGCGCCGATCATATGGGCGCCTAAGAGCTCTCCGGTCTCCGCATCGAACACGGTCTTGACGAAGCCCTCGACTTCACCCAGCGCGATGGCCTTGCCGTTGCCGATAAAGGGGAACTTGCCGGCCTTGATTCGGCGCCCGCCCTCTTTGGCCTTGGACTCGGTGAGACCAACGCTCGCCACTTGCGGCCAGCAATAGGTGCAGCCGGGGACCTTGGACGTGTCGAGCGGATGCACGCCCTTCACGCCCGCGATGCGCTCGGCGACGATGACGCCCTCATGCATCGCCTTATGGGCGAGCCAGGGCGGGCCGACGAGATCGCCGACGGCGTAGATTCCCGGAACCCCCGTCTCGCACCATTGGTTGACCACGACGTGGGTCTTTTCGACTTTGATGCCGGCCTGCTCAAGGCCGATATTCTCGACATTGCCGACAATGCCGACAGCGAGGATGACGCGATCCACGGTAAGTGTTTCGATTTTGCCATCCTTGGATTTCAGCGTGGCGGTGACGTTGTTCGCGCCCCGCTGCAGTTTCTCCACCGTCGTTGCGGTCTTGATCACCATGCCTTGCTTCGCAAATGCCTTGGCGGCGAAGGCGGAGATTTCCTCGTCCTCGACCGGAAGCACGCGATCCAACACTTCGACCACCGTGACCTCGGCGCCGAGCGTGCGATAGAAGCTCGCAAATTCGATGCCAATGGCGCCCGAGCCGACCACCAGCAGGGACTTGGGGAATTCCTTCGGCACCATGGCGTGGCGATAGGTCCAGACCAGCGTGCCGTCCGCCTCGAGCCCGGGAAATTCGCGCGCTCGTGCACCGGTGGCCAGGACGATGTTTTTCGCCGAGTATTCCGTGGACTGACCGTTTTTGGCGACGGTGATCGTGCCCCTGCCCTTCAGCGTCGCTTCGCCGTCGATGACCGTGACCTTGTTTTTCTTCATCAGGCCCTTGACGCCGTTCACAAGCTGAGCGGCCACTTTGCGCGAGCGCTCGACGATCTTCGCGAGGTCGAAGGTGATATCGGAGGCGGAAAAGCCGAACTCGTTCAGCCGATGCAGAAGATGCCAGATTTCCGATGAGCGCAGCAGCGCCTTGGTCGGAATGCAGCCCCAGTTTAAACAGATGCCGCCGAGGTTTTCGCGCTCCACGATGGCGGTCTTCAGGCCGAGCTGACCGCAGCGGATGGCGCAGACATAGCCGCCCGGTCCGCCGCCAATGATGATCACATCGAAAGATTCAGCCATGAAACCGCACCATCACCTCTTTACCGATTAGGTAATGCAATTCGCCCCGCCTTCAAGAGAGCGGGGTTTCGTCTTACAGGAGCATGGAGGCCGGTTCTTCGACGTAGATCTTGAGCGTCTGCAGGTAGCGCGCGCCCGTCGCGCCGTCGATGACGCGATGATCGCAGGACATCGTCACCGACATGATGGTGGCCGCGATGACCTTTCCGTCGCGTATCACCGCGCGCTCCTCGCCCGCTCCGACCGCGAGAATGGCGCTCTGCGGCGGATTGATGATGGCGGTGAATTCCTTGATCCCGAACATGCCGAGATTGGAAATGGAGAAGGCGCCGCCTTCATATTCTTGCGGTTTCAGTTTCTTGGCTTTGGCCCGTTCGGCGAGCGATTTGATCTCGTTGGAGATTTCGATGAGGCCTTTGGCCTCGGCTTTGAACACAATCGGCGTGATGAGACCGGGATTGAGATCGACCGCGATGCCGATGTCGGCATGTTTGTGTTTGAGGATCGCCGCCTCGGTCCAGCTCGCATTGACGTCGGGGTGCTTCATCAAGGCCATGGCGGCCGCTTTGATGACGAAGTCATTGATCGAGAGCTTGTAGGCGCCTTCCGCTTTGGGAGATTTCTCGTTGAGCCGGGCGCGGAGCTGCATCAGCGCACCGATATCGCAATCGATGGTGAGATAATAATGGGGGATCAGGGACTTTGCGCTGGTGAGCCGGCGCGCAATCGCCTTGCGCATGGAATCATTCGGCACCGCCTCGTATTCGCCCTCTTTGTAGAAGAGGCGCGCATCAGGCAGAGGCGCCAGACCGGCGGATACTGCATGAGCTTCCGGCGCGGCAACGGGCTTCGCCGGCGTTTGCTCTTCGCGCGGCGGCGCCGGTTTGGGAACACCGCCCTTGGCGGCGGCTTCCACATCGGCTTTGACAATTCGCCCGCGCGGGCCGGAACCATGCACCGAGGCGATATCGATTCCATCGCGCTCGGCGATCCTCTTCGCCAGCGGCGAGGCGAAGAGGCGTTGCTCCGTATGCGGAGCAGCTGCGCCATTGCCGCTGCGAGGCGCAGCTGGGGCTGCGGGGGCTTCAATCCCCACCCGCGCCTTTGGCGCAGCATCTCCCACAAGGGGGGAGGGAATTTTTTGAGCAGGCGATGCCGGAGCGAGCGCTTCGCGAATGGCCTGCATGGTTGCGGGAATATCCTGAGGAGCGGGTTCGCCGTCCTCGGTTTCCAGCACCGCGATGGGAACATTGACCTTGATCCCCTCGGCGCCTTCGGGAATCAGGATTTTCCCGATGCGGCCCTCATCGATGGCTTCGAACTCCATCGTCGCCTTGTCGGTTTCGATCTCCGCCAGGATGTCGCCGGCCTTCACGACATCGCCTTCCTTGACGTGCCATTTGGCGAGCTTGCCCTCCTCCATGGTGGGCGATAGCGCGGGCATCAGGATTTGGGTCGACATGGCCTAGCGGTAGCAGACGGCTTTGGCGGCGGCGACGACATCTTCGACCGTCGGCAGCGCCAGTTTTTCCAGATTGGCGGCGTAGGGCATCGGCACATCCTTACCGGCAATACGCATCGGCGGCGCGTCCAGATAGTCGAAGGCCTCATCCACCACCACAGCCGAAATCTCCGCGCCGATGGAACAGACCGGCCAGCCCTGCTCCACGGTCACGATGCGGTTGGTCTTTTTCACCGATTCGACGATCGTTGCCGTGTCGAGCGGACGCAAGGTGCGCAGGTCGATGAGCTCCGCCTGGATGCCCTCTTTCGCCAGCGCCTCGGCGGCATCCATGATCAGGCCCACGGAAATCGAATGCGAAACCAGCGTCACGTCCGTCCCTTCGCGCACGATGCGGGCTTTGCCGATGGGGAGCACGAAATCGTCCAGCTTGGGCACAGGGAAGGAGCGGCCATAGACGATTTCGTTTTCCAGGAAGATCACCGGATTGGGATCGCGGATCGCCGCTTTCAGCAAACCCTTCGCATCGGCCGCAAAATAGGGTGAGATGACTTTCAATCCGGGAATATGCGCATACCAGGACGCGTAATCCTGGCTGTGTTGCGCCGCGACACGCGCGGCAGGTCCATTGGGGCCGCGAAAGACGATCGAGCAGCCCATCTGGCCGCCCGACATATAGAGTGTCTTCGCCGCCGAATTGATCAGTTGATCCATCGCCTGCATGGCGAAATTGAAGGTCATGAATTCGACAATCGGCTTCAAGCCGCCGAAGGCCGCGCCGACCCCCAGGCCGGTGAAACCCTGCTCGGTAATCGGCGTGTCGATCACGCGGCGTTCGCCGAATTCTTCCAGCAGGCCTTGGCTCACCTTGTAGGCGCCCTGATATTGCGCGACTTCCTCGCCCATCAGAAACACCATCTCGTCGCGGCGCATCTCCTCGGCCATGGCATCGCGCAGGGCATCGCGCACGGTCATGGTGATCATTTCCGTGCCGTGCGGAATTTCGCTAGGCGCGGCAGAGCCGTTGCCGGCGCGTGCCGGGGGCGACTCCATGGCGGGCGCCGGCTTCGGCGCAGCCTTCGTCTCAACGGGAGGAGGTGGGCTTTGCTTGGGTTGTGCCGCAGCAGGGGCTCGGGCCGGTGGCGCGGCAGCCGTCTCGCCTTCCACGGCGAGCTCGGCAATGGGTGCATTGACCTTCACCGCCTCGGCGCCTTCCGGAACGAGAAGCTTGGCGATGCGTCCCGAATCGATGGCTTCGAACTCCATCGTCGCCTTGTCGGTCTCGATCTCCGCCAGGATATCGCCGGCCTTTACGGCATCGCCTTCCTTGACGTGCCATTTGGCGAGCTTGCCCTCCTCCATGGTGGGGGACAGCGCGGGCATCAGGATTTGTGTCATTACTTCAGAATGTCCGTGTAGAGTTCTTCCAGCGCGGGCTCGGGCGATTCGGTGGCGAATTCGGCGGCGTGGTTGATGACCTGGCGCACGTCGCGGTCATAGGCTTTGAGTTCATCTTCCCTGACGATCCCTTCGCGCACCAGACGGGCGCCGAAGGTGTCGATCGGATCGTGCTTCTCGCGCATCTGTTGCACTTCTTCGCGCGTGCGATATTTGGCCGGGTCCGACATCGAGTGGCCGCGATAGCGATAGGTCTTCATCTCCAGGATATAGGGACCCTTGCCCTCGCGGGCCCAGGCAACAGCCTTCTGGCCGGCGGCATAAACGCTTTCGACATCCATGCCATCCACCGCTTCGCCGGGAACGTTCTGCGCCGCGCCCCGCTTGAAGAGATGGATTTCGGACGTGGACCGGTCGACCGCGGTGCCCATCGCGTATTGGTTATTTTCGATGATGTAGACGACGGGAAGCTTCCACAGCTCCGCCATATTGAAGGACTCGAACACCTGCCCCTGATTGGCGGCGCCATCGCCGAAATAGGTGAGACAGACCGCGCCGTTCCCACGATAGCGGTTTGCGAAGGCGAGGCCCGTGCCGATCGGCACATTGGCGCCCACGATGCCATGCCCGCCGAAGAAATTCTTCTCGCGGCTGAACATGTGCATGGAGCCGCCCTTGCCCTTGGAGTAGCCGGTAGCGCGGCCTGTGAGCTCGGCCATCACGCCGGAGGGTTCCATCCCGGAAGCCAGCATGTGGCCGTGATCGCGATAGGTGGTGATTACCTGGTCGATGGGCTGCAGCGTCGCCTGCATGCCGACCACGACGGCCTCCTGGCCGATATAAAGGTGGCAGAATCCGCCGATCAGGCCCATGCCGTATAATTGTCCGGCTTTCTCTTCGAAGCGCCGAATCAGCAGCATGTCGCGATAGAATTTCTTGAGGCGCTCGAGAGCGGCGGGGTCCAAAAGCTTCCCATCCGCCGGCCCGAGTTCGCTTTCACTCCCTGCGGCCGCCGTCGCTTCCGCACGCGCCATATCTCACCCTGTGGCTTTGCACCTTCCGGCCGCTACCGGACGCGCCTTATGACAAGGGTGAATTGCCCTTGGCAAGGCCGAACTTAACTCCCGGGAATCCTAACGCTTTTCGCGCGGGACCGCTACCTCGTCGGAGCGCGACTCAAGCAGCACGCCACGGGCGACCTCCTCAAGCAGATCGGGATCAATGGCCTTGCCATCGAGAAGGGAGATGCGATGCTGCAGCGCTTCGCGCTTGGCGCGGACGTCCGCCAGGTCGTGTTTGGCCACGGCAAGCTCGTCCTGAGTCTGGCGCCAAGCGAAGAGCCCGCGATCACCGAAGAAGAAGCTATAGCCAAAATAACCACTCACCGCGCAGCAAATCGCAGGAAGCAGGATGTAACCGACGTTTCGGCCGATGCGGCGATGTATTCGCATGATCGTCACGGAATCATATTCGGATTTTGCGAGCAAGCGAATTCGTACGCCAGCAGAATCTCAATATGGCGTTCCATCCTTGCGAGTGAATTTGCGCGTGCCGTCCGGTGTCTTTATCGCCACGATGTCGTCGTCGGGATATGCGGCTTCATCGCCCAACGTCCGGTCGCCGACCTCCAAATAGACCGCATCCGATTCGCTCCGGTTCACAAGATGGTGCGCATCGCCACTGCCGGCTTTGAAACCTGCGCACATGCCCGGTTTCAAGATCGTCTCGCCCGAATCGGTGATCAGGGTGGGCGTGCCTTCGAGGACATAGATGAACTCATCTTGTTTGGTATGGGCGTGCCGAAGGGCCGACATCGCGCCCCGTGGCAAAGTTGTGATATTGACCCCGAAGATCGTGAGACCGAACGGATCGCCCAGCGGCCGCTTCACGCGTTCTCCCAGGCGAGCGACGAATTTTTCGGGATAATTGCTCTTGGTCTTGCGCATTGCGGCATCGGCCGCATTCAGCGCAATCGGTTTCGAAGCCATGGTCACTACCTATTAAAAAAATAAGGCCAGGGCTTTTGGCGCCCTGGCCTTTGATAAAACCTACCACGCGCCGTTATTTGGCATCCGCGCGTTGTTGCGGGGTGGGATGCAGCGTGAGCTTCTGCACGCGCCAGTTCAGCAGTTCGCCGACATAGAGCGTGTTTTCGTTCGGGCAAGCGATCTCGTGGATCCAGCCGAACTTGCCCTGGATGCGTCCACCGCCGCCGAGCATGCCAAGCACCTTGCCATCCAGTGAGAGCTTGTAGATGCGGCCCGGGAAGGCGTCGGAGCTGTAAAGCACCTGGTTCGGGCCCGGCGTGATGCAGAGCGCCCAGGGCGCGCCCGGAGCCTGCGTTTGCACATTACCGTAGCCGCCCGAGCTGTTGGGCGTCGGCGTGTTGCCGATCAGCGCCTTGCTTCCCGGAGGCGCCGTCACATCGATCTTCATGACGCGCAGCACTTTGCCGGTGCCGTCGAACACTTGGATGCGGGCATTGCCGCGGTCGCCGACATAGATGTTGCCCTGCGCGTCCGAGGCGATGGTGTGAGGCGTATTCATCTTGCCCGGGTCGGTACCGCGGTCGCCCCACTGCATCAGCCAATTGCCATCCTTGTCGTATTTCGCGACGCGCGAATTGATGTAGCCGTCGCTGATATAGGTGTTGCCGGCCGGATCCCATGTCATATCGGTGACCTGGCGGAACAGGCCGTCGACGGCGGGAAGCGGCGGATTGGGATGCTCGAGCGGATGAGCACCCTCGTCCGATGCCTCGGGCTTGCGGCCCAGCATCATCACGGGGCGGCCCTGGGGCGTGAACTTCACCACCATGTCCGAGCCCTTGTCGGCGATCCAGATATTGTCCTGCCGGTCGATGCGGACCGTATGGGCGAAGGACCAGGCATAAAGGTTCTTCCCGATCTCACGGACGTAATTGCCGTTCTGGTCGAATTCCAGAAGCTGCGCCGCACGCGCGCCATAAGCAGGTCCATCGGTCGTACCGCGATGGAAGACGAACACATGCCCCTGAGAATTGACGGCGACGCCCGACACTTCGCCGAGATTCATATCGTTCGGCATTTTGATGAAATTCACGTCCCCGTCGAACGGAATGGCCGCCGGTTCCGCCGCCAGAGCCGCCGGCGCGGCGCCAAGCATAAGCAACCCGATCAGAGCATATTTCATGAGAACCCTCCCCAGAGCGGTAGATGCGTGTCGCAGAACCGACCGCAATTGGCTGCAAGCATAAGACCCGGAGCGCAGAATGACAATTGTGCGGGCTCGCCCGGCGCGGCCTATTCCGCGGTGTCGAGGTCCAGGATTTCGCCGGTTTCCGCGCTCAGCTGCACGACAACAGACCGTTTGCTTGTGGAACCCTGTTTGGGCGGCAACACCGGTTGAGAAATCACCAGCCAGATATCGCCATGCCCCGTCGCTCTGAAGGGCCGCGCCGCGGCAAGCTTGTCTTCGCCACCAATCATGGGAAGCGCAGCCTTTTCCGCCAGCGCGATGGCAGACTTTTCATCGGGCGCGACTTTCGCCCTTTGGGCATTGATCTGCGCGAAGGATTGCCCCCCGATGGCGGTGGCTGCACAAAGCGCGGCAGCAAAAAGCGCAGTGCGAACGGCATATCTCATCGGCGACTCCCATCGAATGAATCTGAACGCGCCTTCGTAAACTCTTCCCGCGGCAGAGCTGAATCCTATCACAAGGACATTGTCCGTGGAATTCACGCCCGCAAAACGGAGCGCCCCGCATAAATCGCCTGATCGCCCAGCTCTTCCTCGATGCGCAGCAGCTGGTTGTATTTCGCCAGCCGGTCGGAGCGTGACAAAGAGCCGGTCTTGATCTGACCGCAATTGGTGGCGACGGCGAGATCGGCGATCGTGGCATCCTCGGTCTCGCCCGAGCGATGCGACATCACCGCGCGATAGGCCGCGCGATGGGCGGCTTCCACCGCATCGAGCGTCTCGGAGAGCGTGCCGATCTGGTTGACCTTGACGAGGATCGCATTGGCGATGCTCTTGGCAATGCCTTCCTTCAGACGCGCAGTGTTGGTCACAAACAGATCATCGCCGACGAGCTGCACCTTCTTGCCCAGAGCCTTGGTCAGCTGAGCCCAGCCGTCCCAATCGTCCTCGGCCATGCCGTCCTCGATGGAGACGATCGGATAGCGTGCACAAAGATCCTGGTAGAACTTCACCATTGCCGCGGCATCGAGAGTCTTTCCCTCGCCCTCCAGCACATAGCGGCCTTTCTTGAAGAATTCCGTGGACGCGGCATCGAGCGCGAGCACGACGTCGTCACCGGCCCGGTATCCCGCCTTCTCGATGGCGCGCAGGATGAAGGAGAGCGCTTCATCCGCGCTTTTAAGGTTGGGCGCGAAACCGCCCTCGTCGCCCACATTGGTGTTGTGACCGGCATCCTTCAGCGCCTTCCTCAGCGCATGAAAAATCTCCGCCCCGGCGCGCAGCGCTTCCGAAAAGCTCGCCGCGCCGACCGGCATGATCATGAATTCCTGGAAATCGATGGGATTGTCCGCATGCGCTCCGCCATTGACGATGTTCATCAGGGGAACGGGAAGGGTCTGCGCCTTGGGCCCACCGATGTAGCGGTAGAGAGGAAGACCGGAGGCGGCGGCGGCCGACTTCGCCAGCGCCAGAGAAACACCGAGAATCGCATTGGCCCCCAGCCGGCTCTTATTCGGCGTTCCGTCCAGCGAGCACATCAGTGCGTCGAGCCGCGTCTGATCCTCGGCATCCATGCCGGCGATGGCGTCGAAGATTTCACCATTCACCGCATCGACCGCCCGCCGAACACCCTTGCCGCCATAGCGGGCGTCCTCGTCGCGCAATTCATGCGCCTCATGCGCGCCCGTCGATGCGCCCGACGGCACGGCGGCGCGGCCCGATGCTCCACCCTCAAGCCGGACATCAACCTCCACCGTCGGATTGCCTCGGCTGTCGAGGATTTCCCGCGCCACGATGTCGACAATAGCGGTCATGCGAAGCTCCAGGCCGGCGTCTTTCTTCTAGGCGATGGTCCAGCAGGCATCAAGCCAAGCAGGACCCCAAGAGAAAAACCGGTTAAGCTTCGTTCAATCGGCCCAGTCCGGGGGGACCCATATGCCGCTTGCCTATTATCTTGCCGCCGTCGACACCATTCTGGCCTGCCTTCTGACCTTGGCGCTGGGAGGCTGGAGCGTTTATCACAGAGCCAAATACAAAATCGAAGCGCCCGCGATCGTCGGCCATCCGCAATTCGAGCGCGCCCATCGCACACATATCAATACGGTCGAGAATCTGGCGGTGGCGATTCCGCTTCTATGGATCGCCAGCGCATTCTATGGCGGCCAGCTTCCGTTCTGGCTCGGGCTTATCTGGGTGGTGAGCCGGATCATTTATGCGATCGGCTATGCGCAGGCGAATACTCAGATGCGAGGACCGGGGGCAGGGCTTGGATTTTTGGCGCTGCTGGGTCTGCTCGTGCTGTCGGTGATCGGCCTCACATAGACCCGCGCGCGATGGCAATGGGGATCAGGGGCCATATCGAACCACCGTGGTCTTAAGGTCGCTATCGCCCAGTCAAGGTACCGGAAGATGGCCTAAGAACGTGCTGAAACCGTCTTGGAATGCATAAACGGCTTCGCACACATTGCACAGATATAGAGCATCAAACCGCGCGCCGCTTCGAGCGAGATTGCCTTTCAGACTGCTGCGCCGTGCAGGCGTCAGGGCGCGTTGGCGCAACCGGGGCTTTCCGGTGCATTTTGGACAGTACGGCTCTGATATCGGGGTCATGACGATTAGGGGGAAGATTCGTTATCCGCGTCTGCTTGCTTGTTCAATCTCTTGTGCCAGATTGATCCATTGTTTCGCTAAATTGGCGTAGTCCTCACGCGCTTCGGGGCTCGCAGTGGAGGACAATTTCAGCGCCTCTTCTGCCATCAGGCGACACCTTCTGATCCGCTCTGCCGGCGGAGCGTCGAAGAACTCTTCAGGTTCGAAATCTATTTCCATCACACCCGTTTGTTCTGGTCCGCAGCAAATCCCTTCTTCTGGCTCGTCGAACCAGAAACAACCAAAACATATAAGTATATGATCTGATCAAGCAGGTTGTCGGTAATGTAGATTACCAAACTCTATCGGATCGCGTTTCAACCGTATGTCTTGGGTAGGTGAAATGCGACGCGCGTTCGGACCAATTGATAACACTCACAAGATGCCCTTGTGAGGCCTGGTCGATTAAGTATCGTGACTTGCCGTCTACCCCGGATAATCAAGCCTTCACGCTCTAATTCACGAGCGATGTTCGTAATCGTTGGCCTCTGGACCCCGAGCATTTCGGCGAGCAGAGTTTGACTAATCGGCAAGACATCATCGTCACTACGATCACGCATCATCAGCAGCCAACGTGCTAACCGCTGATCGAGGCTGTGCGCCCCATTGCATGCGACCGACACCATAACCTGTTCGAGAAAGGCTTGCGTGTAGGAATACATAAGGTTGCGGAAGCTAGGGATCGCTTCCATTGCCCGTATGAACGCGACGCGCGACATCTTTGACGCGGTTCCTGCGATTTGGACAAGAAGCCGTACGGAAGACATCTTGGCACCGAAGACGGCTTGCACGCCGGTGCAACCTTCTCTGCCGATTGTTGCCATCTCGATGATGCTGCCGTCTGCATATACCGCTACCACCGAGAGAACTCCGCTATCGGGGAAGAAAATGTGGTCGAGTGGACGGTCTGCGTCCATTAGGACCTGACCGGTTTGGCAGACGACGTGCTCGAACTGAGGCATGAGTTCGTGGAGGTTGCGCGAGGGCAAGGCAAGTAAAAGCCGATTACGCGGCCGATTTGCGGGTAAATTCATGCCAGTTTAGCTGTCATTCGCTGCGCATGGAGCCTTAGGAGCGACGGGCTTAGAATACAGATGCGCCATGTCGTGGCGCGTTTAAGATATGGGTCGGTCTGCCGTGCAATCTCATAGAATAGCGAGTTCGGTTAAACGCCAGGACTGGAGGCAATTCTGCGTCCCGCCTTTACCCACCTGATGATTTTGCCGGCACTGCGACTTAAATCGAGCTTTTCACCAATTTCGTCGCATTTTTAGGCCAGTTCGCACGACCTTGTCGGTAACATAGGTTACCAACGTCGCGAGGTTTAGCCTTTTAAATGTATGTCTTGGGAAGGTGCAAAGCGATGCGCGTCCGGAGCAGGCGATAACATTCGCACGACCTGTCCATGAGGCCCTGTCGATCGAGTATCGTGACTTGCCGGCGACCGCGAACGATTAACCCGTTTTGCTCCAGCTCTCGAGCGACATTCGTAATAGTTGGTCTCTGGACACTTAGAGTTGCGGCGAGCAAGTTTTGGGTGACGGGCAATACGTCATCGTCGCTCCGGTCACGCAGCATGAGCAGCCAGCGTGCCATTCGTTGATTGAGGCTGTGTGCGCCATTACATGCGGCTGAAACCAAAACAGTTTCGAGAAAGGCATGCGCATGGGAAAACATCAGACGCCGAAAGGCTGGCATCGATTTAATCGCCTGGGTGAATGTCGAACGCGACATCTTCGCCGCGCTACCCGGAACTTGGACAAGAATTCTGGCTGAAGACATCTTGGCTCCGAGCACGGCTTGCACGCCGGTACACCCCTCCCTGCCTAAGGTTGCCATTTCAATCATGCTGCCATCTCCGTAGACCGCCACCATGGCGACGACGCCGCTATCGGGGAAGAACACATGGTCGAATGAACTGTCGGCATCGATCAGGACCTGCGAGCGTTCGCAATCAATATGTTCAAGCTTTGGCCGAAGCCGATTGAGATCGCGCGAGGAAAGAGCGATCAGAAGTCGGTTTTGGGGCCAATGTGATGGCGCGGTCATACGCTCTAAAACGATGCCGGTTTTCGTTGGTTGCGAATGGAACTTCGATAATCTAATCGATCTTCATGCCCATCTTTTAGCGTTAGCTGATGCCGCTATAGCGTGGCTGAACGGGTTCGATAAGTGGAGCATAAGCGCGGCATAGACCATTTTGTATGTCGCGATTGTGGGGACCCATCACTTGGCTTCCTTGTTCCCCAATCCCAGCCCAGCAGTCTTAACAGCCTTTAGCTCTGCCAAGGCTCCCAAAGCATGACGTGGGCTGTATACTGCTCTGAGGACAGAGAACTTTTCAATGCGCCTTCGTCGCATGGGTTTTCAATCTCGCCAAGGCGGCGAGGTCCAGCGGACAATAGCGAACTTTTGTGGGCTGAGAAGGCCCATCCGGGCCAAACGGATGCGAGCTGAAGTCAGAACTTCAGCGTCTGTTGATCGGACCGTTCTGGCTCGGACTTGGATGGGTGGTGAGCCGGATCATCTATGCGATCGGCTATGCGCAGACGAATACTCAGATGCGAGGACCGGGTGTAGGACTTGGATTTTTGGCGCTGCTGGGTCTGCTCGCGCTGTCGGTGATCGGCCTCACATAGACCCGCGCGCGATTCCACTGAGGACCAAGAAAATTCCCAGCACCGCAACGTTCCACGCCAGCGAGCGCACATAGCGCACGCCGAACGCATAGAGCGGAAGATAGACGATGCGTCCCAGCAGATAGAGCCACGCGCCCCAGAGCGTCAGGTTGTTGTGAATGTTGGCAATGGCCGCAATGAGAACGACAGCGGCGAAAAGCGGGAAGGTTTCGAAGAAATTCCTCGACGCCCGATTGAGGCGGCCGGCAACCCCTGTCAAAGGCGGAAGAATCTCATCGCGAGGCCCGGCATTCCAGCGGTAGCCGCGCTGCATATTCATGCTCTGCGCTTGCAAGACAATTTGGGCGAAGCCGAGCAGGACAGCGGCAACCAGCAACCACAGTTCGGTCGTCATGACGACAGCGCAGCGCGGCGCTTGGCGATGCGATCAATCTCAACCAGTTCGGCAAGGAGCGCCGGCAAGTCTTTGAGTTTCAACATGTTTGGCCCGTCGGAAGGTGCCGAATCCGGATCCTGATGGGTCTCCATGAAGACCGCCGCGACGCCGATGGCAACGGCCGCGCGCGCGAGCACCGGAACCATATCGCGCTCACCGCCCGAGCTTGTGCCCTGCCCGCCCGGCTGCTGCACCGAATGGGTGGCGTCGAACACGACAGGCGCGCCAAACGAAGCAAGAATGGGCAGCGCGCGCATGTCGGAGACGAGCGTGTTGTATCCGAAGGAAACGCCGCGCTCGGTGACGAGGACGTTGGGATTGCCGGCACCGGTCACTTTGGCGACGACATTCTTCATGTCCCAGGGCGCGAGAAACTGACCCTTCTTCACATTGACGACACGGCCCGTCTCCGCGGCGGCCACCAAGAGATCCGTCTGCCGGCAAAGGAAAGCGGGTATCTGCAGCACGTCCACCGCTTCGGCGACGTGCGCGCATTGTTCGCGTTCATGAACGTCGGTCAGCACGGGTACGCCGAGCGAATCGCGAATTTCGGCAAAGATGGGAAGCGCCAGCTCGATCCCCAGACCCCGCACGGAATTGGCGCTGGTGCGGTTGGCTTTGTCGAAGCTCGTCTTATAGACGAAGCCGACCCCCGCCTTGGCCGTGATCTCCTTCAGCGCCGAGGCCATCTCCAACGCATGGTCGCGCGATTCCAGCGCACAGGGCCCTGCGATGATCGAGAGCGGCAGCTTGTTGCCGATTTCGACGGAGCCGACGCGGACCACGGGATTTGGCTGAGCCATGATGGTTAGTGCTTCGCGGTGGTTTTCAGATTGCCCTCCGGCATCGGGGTAAGTTCGGAGAGGCTGACGCCGCGGTTGATCTGCGCCAGCTGCCATTCGTCGATCCGCTCTTGCTCGGAGCCTTTGGATGCGACCTCCTCGGCAAGGCCCGCGGGAATGATCACCACACCATCCGCATCGGCAATCACGATATCGTCGGGAAAGACCGCAACACCGCCGCAGGCGATGGGCTCCTGCCAGGCCGCAAGCATCAGGCGCGCGCCCGGAGGCGGCGCGGTGATGCCGTTCATCCAAATCGGAAGCTTGGATGCGATCAAACCCATGCGGTCGCGCACGGCGCCATCGGTGACGATGCCGGTAACGCCTCGCTTGGCCATGCGCGTCACCACGATGTCGCCGAAGGTTGCGGCGTCCCGCGTTCCGCGCGCATCCGCAATGGCGATGCATCCTGGCGGCATGACCTCGACCGCATCGCGATTGACCGGAAGTTTCTTGGCAAGGGCGCCCGGAACGTCTTCACGCAAAGGGATGAACCGCATCGTGAAGGCGCGGCCCACGATGCGCGGGAAATCGAGCCGCATCGGCATGGGCCCGCGCACCCATTGATTGAAAAGCCCCTTTTTCAACAGCACCCCGGCTACCGAATCCGTCGACACCTGCCGCAGCGTATTGAACAGAGCAGCATCCTCGTCGCGAGCCATTACACCAACCTCGATTTCTGCACTGCCGCGCCGATGAAGGAAGCGAACAGCGGGTGCGGGTCAAGGGGTTTCGATTTCAGCTCCGGATGGAATTGCACGCCGATGAACCAGGGATGATCGGGGATTTCGATGATTTCGGGCAGCACACCATCGGGTGACAGCCCGGAGAACACGAGACCGTGCTCCTCCAATTGCCGCTTGTAACCGATATTGACCTCGTAACGGTGACGATGACGCTCGGAAATCGAGGTCGAGCCATAGATCTCCGAAACGCGGCTTCCGGGCTTGAGCACGGCATCATAGGCGCCGACACGCATGCTGCCGCCGAGATCGCTCTCCTCGTGGCGCCGCTCAAGCTTGTTGCCTTTGACCCATTCGGTCATCAAGGCAATGACCGGATGGCGCGGCTGCCCAAATTCCGTGGAACCGGCACCTTGAAGCCCGGCCAGATTGCGCGCGGCCTCGATCACCGCCATCTGCATGCCGAAACAGATTCCGAAGAACGGCACTTCGCGTTCGCGCGCGAACTTCACGGCTTCGATCTTTCCTTCCGTGCCGCGTTCACCGAAACCGCCCGGCACCAATATGCCGTTGCGGTCTTCGAGGTAGACCGCCGCGGCATCCCTTTCGAAGACTTCAGACTCGATCCATTCGACGTTGACGCGGACATTGTTCGCCAACCCGCCATGAATGAGGGCTTCGATCAAGGATTTGTAGGAATCCTTGACCTGCATATATTTGCCGACAACAGCGATCCTTACCTCGCCTTCCGGCTTCAGCACCCGCTCCACTACCGAACGCCAGCGCGAGAGATCGAGAGGCGGCGCATCCTTGATGCCGAAGACATTCAGCACCTCGGTGTCGAAGCCTTCCTCATGGTAACGGACGGGCGCGTCATAGATGGTCTCCAAATTCATCGCCGGAATGACGCGCTCGGGCCTGACATTGCAGAAGAGTGCGATCTTGCGCCGGTCCTCGCGCGGAATTTCCATGTCGCAACGGCAGAGAAGGATGTCGGGCTGAATGCCAATGCTGCGCAATTCCTTCACGGAATGCTGCGTGGGCTTGGTCTTCAGCTCGCCGGCCGAGGTGATGTAAGGGACGAGCGTCAAATGGACGAAGGCGGACCGTTCGGGTCCAAGCTCGTTGCCGAGCTGTCGGATCGCCTCGAAGAAGGGCAGACCTTCGATATCGCCAACGGTGCCGCCAATCTCGCAGAGCAAGAAGTCGACCTCCCCGTGCCCCGCCATGACGAATTCTTTGATGGCGTCGGTAACATGCGGGATCACCTGGACGGTGCCGCCGAGATAAAGTCCCTGGCGTTCCTTGGCGATGATGCCCTGATAGATGCGGCCGGCCGTGACATTGTCCGATTTCGAGGACGCCACGCCGGTAAAGCGCTCATAATGGCCAAGATCCAGATCGGTCTCGGCCCCGTCGTCGGTGACGTAGACCTCCCCGTGTTGATCGGGACTCATCGTTCCCGGATCGACATTCAGATAGGG
>Ga0209488_10002013_pt1 | contig 17106 bp, 22 predicted proteins | sample Rivendell_Oct201_8_FD_188349 | JGI IMG/M metagenome (GOLD analysis project Ga0209488, IMG submission 188349) | Vadose zone soil microbial communities from the Eel River Critical Zone Observatory, Northern California, USA -... | ecosystem: Environmental > Terrestrial > Soil > Vadose zone >...
TACAAGGGGGGGGGGACAAGTTGCCTTTGTTGATCCGCCGGCGTATTGACCGCAGATGTTTCTCTAATCCCACTCTTCCTACATAGGAGCGCTGTTCACACAACCTTAAATTAAAGAAGCCGTTCAACGTCTAGTCCCAGTTGCAAGAGACAGTCACTTTCCAGTGCTGGTTTCGGTTTGTTTCTTCGGCACTTGTATCCAGACTTCCCGTTTGTGGTCGCAAGATCATCCTGCAGAAACCATTTTCCGTCAGGAGCGGCCAGATTTCCTCGGAACGGAATGAAGCACTGTTGTGCTGTGACGTGGCAGCAGACAAGCCAGCTTCTCTTGGACTCGCCTTCTTCTGATGGCCCAGGGTACTGTATGGGATCGCCAATCTTGCGTGCATAACAGGTCTACACCCTCGGCGGAGTACTGTGGGACATCCTGCGAGTGTATTACCCCCTTGACAAATATATGTTATCCCTGACAGCAGAACATCTGATGACTTGCACGGTTTGATATTTTTATATCGTCAGAGTCATTGGCCCCAGAAGGTGGAGCAAAATGACATTCTGTTAAAAACTGTGACACATGAAATCAACAGTACAACAAACGGAGGCTAGTATGCGCACCTAATTCCTAATTGTGGAGCAAGTGACGTGACTGTCGCAAGCTATCTGCTCGACAGTCAGTCACGAGTATATCTTACACTGATTCAGCGTTTCAGACAGCAAGCGATGTCATGGAAGCAATTCCATCCCAGTGCGCCTGCGGTCAGCACGCCGGCTCACAGAGGTGGAATTTGTCACCAACAAACAACTCCCTGTCCCAAATGCAGGCCCAAGTGGAGGTCACCCTTATCCACCGGACCTGACAGGGTGGTGCTGAGTGTCATCAATGTGCTCATGTACGAACGGACAGAGCCAGTGACTTCATGACTGGAGGAAGCATGATATTGGTGGCCCCAGACATCAAGGAAGAGTTATGGTTCCAAAGTTGAAGAATGTTATAGAATTAGCATTCAATAAATGAAGTGTCGCTTTACCGAGTAAAATATCATTAGGTATGGGACGAGCATGCAGCCTGCGAGACGTATCTACTTGGAGGCGACCAGCCTAGCGCGTAGACAGCCCATTACCTCTGGCCGGGCAGAATGCCAGGGCACAGACCTGGTCTGTGCAAGGAGCTCTGCAAGAGCCGGTTTCGCAAACAAGCCAGTTCGAGGGTGGTAGGGTAGAATGTCCTCCTACTGTCGTCAGTGGAACATCGTCAGCTAACATCTCTCCACGACAGACTAAGCAAGCGGACCTCGGCGTAGGGGTGTGCAAACATCGTAGCCTCATAAAACACAATGGCTTCCCTCAAACCTCCTCGAGGTATCCCTGCACGATGAGATGTTCGATATCAGCTCGGCGGACCATGAACCGCTGCCCCTTCTTAAAATCGATGGTGCCCAGCTCGGTCTCAATAACGCCGCAGTCGCGCACGACGCGCACGAGCGCATGGAGGTCCCGAGGCGGGTGCGTAACCAAAGCAGCGATGTCGAGCTCCGCCGAAAAGTCGCCGCGAAAGTCCATGACGGACGCATTGTACTCGCGCAAAAAGTCAACCTCGTGCGGCGACAGGCGCGCGCGCAGGTCACCGTCGGCCAGCAGCGCAGGCAGCGCGCCACCGAGCGCCCAGTACGTGTCCTTGAGCCGGTCGAGGCGGTGCGCGTGGTAGGCGAGCAAGCAGCGCTTGTTGCGCAGGACTGCGGTCTGGTAGAGCAGGAGGGCCGGGGCGTCCCCCGTAAAGGCGGCGTTGTCGGCTTGTGCGGCGATGGCACGGTTGATGAGGTCCTCGAGATTGCGCTGCTCGCGGATGATGGAACGCACGAGGCTGTCGTTGTATTTTAGGAGGGTGTCCGTAAGCGTCGACCTGCGGGATTCTTGGACAAGCTGTGTGGCTAGGTCGCCGAATTGACGTGGCTCTGCTGAGGCCATGGCAAGGACGAATTACATAATGCCTGTAGCAAGCCTCTCCCTAGCTCCGAGTCACCCACCAAAGCCGAACGATCAAGCTTTATTCTGCAGTGCCCGTGCCCCTCTACATCTGATGTTGGAGGATCACTGATGCGCTGTGCCCGTTCAAGTTTCATCAAAGATCTTTCATAAGCTTCGGTTGATTCTAGCTGAACAGGAACGGAGCAGCGCTCTAAAGTCCTTGTTGATAAAATTTCGAGAAGGTAAAAGGACTTGATATGACATCTTGGGATTGACACCTGAAGGTTCAGGTCTTTATCATTCGCTCTCACACCGGCAACGTTACTCAGCCATACTGCATGAAGAGGCTAATCACCATGATTCGACTTCGCAATACGGTATAGTAGCACTTTATTATGCAATAAAAATATATACAAGAAACATCCCGCTCGAGCGTACCTGGCGTGAGTCGAGAGTAAGATGAGATTTAGATGGATATAGTAACGCTGCAAGGGGAGTTGTGGTAGACGGGGTATTATTAACGAGCCAGGTAGTCCGAAGCAAGAAATGCCAGGACCAACGATATAGTGAGCTAGATAGACGAAAAAGCTACAGCAAGACAAGAACGAGGTAAGCGAGCCACAAAGGGCACGACAGATATGCTACACGATTGGGGAATACCGAGACGCGGTTCTTTTAGCAAGGATACAAAGCATGAGGAGATTGCTTGGAAATGAATTGATGGTCCGCCAAGACTGGTTGGGGATCCTGCTTATCAAAAAGTTCGTGCTAGAGAAAAAGGAACTCTGCAGTGAAAAAAAAGGGATTCCGACGGTATATATGCAAAAGGCGTTGAACTGTGCATGTCGCAGCGAGATTTGCTCATTTAGAATTCGTTAATGACGTCGTTGAAGGTGAAACCAGCGTCCACAGGAACAGCGATGGGGGCAGCGATTGGCACGTGTCCCTGTTGTGGTTGTGGCTCTTGAAGTGCATCGGCAAACATCTGCTCGGAGATGTCAAATGAAAGCGGGGGCATCTCGGGCACGACGTAAGACAAGCCCATATCCATAGGGATATTGAAATTGGCGAGGCCTTGGGTGTATGCGGCCATATCAACATCTAGATTCACCATGGGCCCCTTCGCCGGAACCTGCGAATGTGCCTCGAACAGGCGGTGGGGCTGCGGCGCATGCAAAGACAGAGAGAAGTCTGAGGGCGCGGGTGAAGCTGAGTAGGTCGACGGTGGGACGGAAGCCGTCGCGCAGGAGAGATGTGCGTAAGCGTTCGTATGAGCCGAGGGTGGGGCTGCGTTCTGCATTTCCAAGGGCGTAACACTCTCGAGGGGGGAGATAAACATTTCCTGTGGCGAAACGCCAGCCGTGAGGGAGCTGAACATCGAATAAAAGTCCTAATAAATTACGATGGGTTGTCAATGTACGAACGCGACGGAGATCAATGCAACTTACGAAGGACGCATCCGATTGGGTACTTGAACTCGGGAATGCGTTGTCCAGATAGGCACCATTGAAGAGAGATGCGTTGATCTCGGGCATGGGAGACGGCTCACGAGGCATGTTGAAGGGATCGGCCCAAGAGCGGTACAACGAGGGGCCAGCACTTGAAGGGCGGCGAGGTAGGGTGTGGCGAGGGGGGTTCATGTGCTGGGGAGAATGGGGGCGGGAAGGCTGTACGAAGGGCAGAGCAGGGATAGAGATAGGGAACGAGTTAGGGAGTGGGACCGAAGAGGGACGACGAGGAAGATTAAGTGGGGTGGCCGAACGCATACGATCGAGGCGTTTGACGGCGGCCGCAAGCTCCTCACCCTTCATTCCCTCGAGAAGAAGCTGAGCGACATCTTCGCAGCGCCTTTCATCCTCTGCAGGGATAGTCGTCTTTGGCTTCTTCTCCTTGTTCTTATTGTGCACGGGGCGGAAACGATAGTTAGGGTACATTTGCTTGTGCTCAGCCTTTGCATGTTTCGCCTTGATCTCCCAGACACGCTTCTCCTCCAGAGGAAGAGCGCGCCAACAATTGCCTAAAGAATTTCGGATGGGAATGAGTGGGAAGGGACATGAGAAGGTGGAATGTTAAGAAAACTAACCGATGATTTTGGACAGGGAGCCGTGGTTCGTCTCGATGGAGCCGGGAACGTGTTTTTGACGAACAAAATCGGCACGGAAAAGCATAAACGCATTTGGTGGACGTGGGATATAGCCTTGAGAACGGCGCTTTCCAGGAGGACAACGTTTACGAGAGGGTGCGGGTGGAGTGGCGGCAGGAGGGAAAAGGGAAGAAGTGGGGGACGAAGGATCCGAGTCTAGCGAATCACTGTCGGGCTCGACGAAAGTGACTGGAGTAATGTTCGGAGCAAAAGTAACGCCTTTGGGTGATGCCTGGCCGATACCATAATTACCATGCTTGAGGGGATTTACAGAGTCTGGAGGGAATGAGATGATGAAAAAGGGAGTGATGACAAAGAGGGACAAGACTGACGTAGGGCTAGAGAGGAACGTCTACGGTGTGAGGAGCGAATAGCGGGCATATCTGTGAGGTGATTATGAGATGAGAGAGAAAGTCAAGGGGGAGGGGCATACCTAATTGAGCGAAACAAAAAGAAAGGTGGGGGATGAGGGAAGGGAGGGAGGGACACGAGTGCAATCTCTTATTGTTCTCTTGTCTTATAGCCCGCGCCCCCATTTCCCGTATTATCACATTATATTCAGTCGTCCTTCTATTCTCCCCCGCCCATATCCCATCCCATCCCATCCCCATTCCCTCCCTCATCCTCTGCCCTCTGATTCCTTTCTCCACCTTTCCCTACGTTACCTCCCCACTCGCAAGCCATACAACCCATCCCTTCATCCCTCCATCCCTTTTCTCCACTCTCCCACTCACGCTATGTATTATTCCCATCGTGCCTTTCGCACCTTCCTCTTTCGTCCTTTAGTTTGTGTTCCTTGTCTTCCATCAGAACAATCACCTCCTTTTTCGTCCCCCGCTTACGGAACTCCCCCCCGCGGACACCCATCTCTGAGCGCTCTCCCCTTCAGCTCGACTCGGTGAATTGGCTCTTTAACTTCTGACAGCTACTCTATTCCGCCTCGACGTCCCAATTAATTATTATTCGACTTGATATCAACTTCAGCCTTCCCTGCGAGCAGACCGAGGTTTTTATGCAGTTCTCTTCACGCGTTTGACCACTCTTCGTTCGGCATTCTCCTAATCGATCCCCCTTTTCGGGACCGCTTGCGGAACGACGGGGCTACTGTATCCCGTCCAATGAACGCGCATCGCTTGACGTGGCTGGGCGGCGTGGGCGCCGTCTTTCCCCCACCTCCCACGGACCTCCCCGGAATGTCCATGAATCCCCGGCCATTTCTGCTTCTTCTCCTCGCGCTCACCTTTTGATTTTTTTTCTGCAAGCGGTTCAAAGTTGCCTCATCGCCTCCTTGACAAGCTTGAGAAGCATTGCTGGCGCGCATATGGTCCTTGTATTTTTCATTCTCAACGCTCCCCCGTGTAAACCTTGTTTTGTTCCAAACCAAGCCAGCGATCCTCGTCTAATTGCACCTAACCTCTGGCTCGGCACCTTTCTTGTCCCCCTTGCTACGAATCCACCCCTTTCTCTACACGTCCTTTCCTTTCTGACACACAAGGAGCCTCGTCGCTCTTGTCCATCTTTGATTCTGTAGACGGGCAACTTGTTGCACTCCTTTCCCTCTCCAGAGTGCACCTCTCTTCTCACTCCTACAGCCATTCTCTTATCTGTAGAGTGGCAAAACCTTTTTTCATTTTCAAACGGCTACAGGATTCAACTTGATCCGTCTTGGAGTTCAGCCACGAGATATGGGACCCACACAGCCCACCTCATGTTCGTTGATCCCTAATCCCCGAGTATACTCCGTGGAATCCGGCGACTTGAGGAATAGAAGCTGTGAGATTGCGTTCATCGACGTCCGTGAGAGGACCTAGTTGATACTGTACATGCCGTACTCTGATATTGTAGAGAACGCCGCTCTCGCCGCATGAATGCTGAGTCACAGTGGTCATAGCCGGTTGGCTGTGAAATATCAGGCCGTGCATAAAAGTCCAGAGTGAATTCAATCAGGTCAGGCAACGCCCATACAGCCGTGAGTCCGAGTCTCCCGCTTCCCGAGTGGGATGTTGGGGATGGCGCGACCGCGACGCGATGCTCGGCAGCTGCGCGGCACGTGACACGCGTTTCCTGTTTTGCACTGCCTCGCGAGATGGACCTTATTCAATGAGCCCAGTCCTCGAAAATGCTGACATCTATCATCATCATCATCATGTCCAAGCGTCAATGATCCAGTGCCTATCTGATATCTTTTTGGGCAGTGCAACCAGTGCAGGCTGTGCAGCCAGTGCGGTAAATCGACGTACGTACACGTGAGCGGCGTTACCGGAGAAAAGGACAATGCCCAAGTCACCCGAGATCACGTACAGTGATGACGATTACAACTACTCCCCTTAGGAGAAGGAACACAGACACGACTGTCATCCATGTAATGCAATATATCAAAGAAAGTGTAAATGCCTGATTTGACACGTTTGCCATGTAAAACGAGGGGTTACAGTGGTTACATTTTATCCATTCCTTTCTCTCCATCTGCAACAAACTGAAAAAAAAAAAGAGGAATCAAAACCCACTGCCGTTTAGAGATCGAATCAGTCGAACGGTGTCCCACACTCTGGACACGTGCGGTTCCCGCAGGAGAGCCAGCTGCCTGCACACCGCTCATGGAACCTGTCGAAAGTGGTCTCGCCAATAAGCAGAACCGATCACAATCAAGGTAAGCGACGGCCTTACGCATGTTCGCACCGCGTGCCCAACGCGGCGCTTTCATTGTCGCGAAACTGCATCTTGCATATCACGCACCGGTCCACGGTTGCGCCAAGGAGAACCAACTTGAGCTTCACACGCCCACTGCGTGTCACCCGCCGCCGCACCATCTGGATGCGGCCCAGTTGAGCCCCATTCACACTGTACTGCGCGCCCGTCATATGAGTCGTCATCGACGTCGTCGCCGTCGCCGTCACTGTCCCCATCGTCCGTGTCGTCGTTGGTCCTACGCGCACGGAGCTCGTCGTCCCCCGTACCAGAAGCATGTTCTGTCATGGCGGACGTGCGAGGGTCAGCTACGCAGTACGGTGCCAGAGCATAGGAGAGATAGCGCGCCTCGCGGTTGTGGCTCGTGACGGTCGCGTCCCCGTCATCGTCGCCTCGAGTTTCGAGCGCTTCTAGGCTTGTAAACTCTCGTTGAATAGCAGGAGGCAGGGAGGACGGCATCTCGTAAGTGCTTCCAGGGGAGGAAGGCTCCGGCGCGTCATCATCAAGCACGGCAAGCAGCCCAAGTGGCGGTACAGTTGCCGGCGCAGATCCTCCGGGCTGGTTGACCGACGGCGAGGGCGGGAACCAGATGGTACGCGGGATTCGCTTCGACTGCGAGGACGGACTATTTGCACTTCGCACTTTCTCAAGTTCCACCTCTTTGTATGGAGGTAAACCCGCTGGGACGTTGCCAGAAAGGAACAAGTCGAGTAATACGGGCTGTACTGGGCCCGAGTGTGAAGCACCTGGTGGGTGAGGAAGGGGGCGACCAGGGTAATGGTGTTGGTTGAAATCCGTGCCATGCGAGGGAATGCTTTGGCTGGGTTCAATGGCAGCAGCGGTTGTGTGTGGACTAGCCGCCATCGTTGACCCTTGCGAGTGTACGTAGAGCTCAATTAGCGACTCTGTGTCGCCGATGGATACAACAGTGTCTCTCTTTGGGCCGGTCATGCCCTCAATTGTTGATGGAGACGCCGTCTGGCGTTCGAATGATTGATTCGAAAGTGGGCTAGGATTTGAGGGCGCAAAGGCGTGCAGTGCGCCAGCAGATGGTCGCGGAGTGATGGTTAGTGTGCGCGTGTCACGCGTATGTGACTCGGAGCGCATGGGACTCCCTGGGGGCACAGGGCCATCGTCGCGGAGGGTAACGCCAGGACGACCCTCATGCCGCACTGGTGACGGATGTCTACTGCTGATCGTCGCGAGCGGAAGTGCCGCAAGGCTAGGGCTGCCAGGTGGTGTCACGAATTGCTCCTCCTCTTCCTCCTGCACAGGGGACGGTGGTAAGGGGCCAAATATGCCTTCCCCGTCCTGGTCATCACATGTGGCTGTAGTGGCAGGGGTGTCCGCCATATCAACAGCGGCGACACTCGGTTGCAAGTGCGACGCCGTCGTAGATGGAGACATGGTTGTCGTCATAGAACGAGTGGGTGATGGAACAGGTGAATTCCGTTTTCCAGGGGTCCAAACCATCGATGAAGTGTGGCGGAGAGCACGACCGCGTGTAGGGCTTTCAACACCCGCAGGAGGTTTCAAAAGCGCATGCATAGATTGCGTTGGCATTTTCTCGAAAGGCGAAGGAGGTACAAGCACCGCCGGAATTGCCAAAGGTGTGGCAGAAACCGCGGAGGCCATCAACTGTCGTTGGCTAGAAGTAGGAACAGCGGGTCCACGAGGCTCCCTATCTGAGCCTAGAGTGGTCGGATACTGCAGGTCTATCTGGGCAAGTGGCAGGGGAGAAGGCGCGACGCGGTAATTCAAGAGAGACCGGTGTTTCGAGCGGGCACTCCTTCGGCGGGAATCTGGAGACAAAAGGCGTATCTCGGGGTCCGATGGGTCGGGTGTGCCCGATGAGTGCTCAGAAACAGTGGAGGCAGGCGGTGAGTGTGAACTGGACGTAGACAAGGAGGGAACATCGCGCTCGACATCGCTGAGCATATCCCATGTTTCGAGGGGCTCTGGAGGCGTTTCTGCCTCTGGATCGATGGCCTTATCCTTTCCCTTGTGTCCGAACAGCTTGCGGGAAATGAGACCTTCTCCACGATGGGCTTTACTGGGACTTCCCGGATGATTGAGGAAATGCAATGGAAGCGATAATTGAGAAGCCGCTGCGTGCGTTGGAGTTGAAGGAGCAGAAGCAGGGTGGTTATCCCTTGACTTGAGGAGGCCAGAAAGGAGATGAAGACGCCGTCTGGGCGGTACAGGGGATGGCGTCGAGTTCCGTGGTCCGACTAGACCATCACCAGCCTGAGAATCGGTCGACGGGCTCCAGACAGACAGATCATCCCCACCATCCTGCGACGAGTCGCTGAGGTGGGGTGTCAAAGTTAAATGTGAAGGAGAAGATCGCACAGAGCGCCCAGAGGCCGGTAAAATCCCAAAATCTGGTCGTGCTCCTCCGCGGGCGGGGTTTCTCGGGCTTTCCTGCTCTGATGGGGTTGCTGGTGACGTCGCCTCGCTAGGAGAGATGACTTCGAGGTCTCCATCGTCGGAGCCCGAGTCATAGTCGGCCTGTGTACTGTATCGCAGCGACTCGGGCAGCTCTGAATCAGGAAGCGACCTAGTGACCACAGGCTGATTCTGGGTGCGTGGTAGGGGGGGTATGAGGATGGGAGCGGGCTGATACCGGTCAGGTGAGGAAGAATGGGTGTTGGTGGAATCAGCTGGTGAAAGAGGCGGAGCATTCCTGGCTGCGGCTGCGGCTGCAATGGCTTCATCAAAGGATGGAGGGGGATAGTCTGGGATTGATCCTGGAAAGACGAGAATTGGGCTTCGATTGCTACCGCGAATCAAGGCGAGGAGACGCGCATACCTGCATCCGATATGTCTGGTCGCCTGCTGGTGCGCGAGCGGCCGCCCGGAGAAACGGGTTGTCCTCTACGTGTGGTGGTAGGGCCAATATTGAAACGGGGCTCTTCGTGAGCCCTCGGTTGCCGCTCCTGTCTCGGGCGCTTCTCACGTTTCGGTTTTCTGGAGTGGGTGGAATTTTCTTGGGGCATGAGAGCGAGCTGACCGTGCTGACGAATGACGTGGGTAAGATAGGGCGCAACACGCACTGCGTTTGCGATGCGATGTTGATCTGTGGGTGAGCGAGCAGAGAGCTGCATGAAAGTGGTGAAGTCGAGGGGAAATGCTGGTACCCATGCCCTCACAACGAGGCAGAAATGATACCATTCTCCGAGCCCTATCTCGGACTTCCTTTTCCAGGTAACGCAGGTGGTCTCCTGTCAGAAATTAAGACGTGCACGAAAAGCATGGAGATGGAGAGATCGATTAACGGTTGTCCCTGTTCCTGGGAATGCCACGTGTCACGTGGTCGCCTGTTCACTCACGCGAGGCGAGCGAGAGACGCGTGCCAAGTAAAACCCAGAGTCATGCCCGCCAGAACACTAGAAACACTGGTCTCCGCTATACCAAAGGCTTTTGAACAGGCCCAAAACTCATCCGCAAATCACCAGAAAAATTTGATTGCGCTCCACAAGATTCATCACGATGCAGCCTCCATGACAGAGACAATTAGGGCGGGTGAAGGCATCAAGCTTGTCGGGGAACGCGCTTTTGAGGACTGCTTTATCGACATGGTAAATCGAGCTCTCGTCGTGAAGAAGGGGATCAGCGTCGCAGATAGGGCCGTCAAGTTCGTGGCAAGTTACATCAAGTTCCTCAATGTGAAAGGTGCGTGTTTATGGCCCCACTGGAGACATTCTGTATCTCATCCACTCATTAGCTGCTCAAGAGGAGGCCAAACAGGATGACAACGATGACGACGAATCCACCGCGACACGCTTTACCCATCGATTGCTAAAGCACTTCCTCAAAGGATTTCAAGCCAAAGACAAGATGGTTCGCTACCGTGTTGTATGCTGTGTCGCAGAGACAATCTCCCAACTTGGTGAACTAGAGTATGCGTCCTTTCTCCTCTATTGTCCCTTTGTAACATACGCCGTCAGCGAGGATATGTACAACTCCCTGCGAATCGCGCTATTGGAACGCGTCCGTGACAAAGAATTGTTCATTCGGGTCCAGGCGGTCGCTGCCCTTGCAAAGATCTGCGGCTCAGAAGACCCTAAGGAACTCGGAGAGGATGAACAAACTCCCACAGATGTCCTGGAGAGCCTTCTTGCACATGATCCTTCCGCGTGCGTCCCTTTCCACCCACTCCTTCCGCACAGACTCATCTGTACCCGTCCCTTTCTATGCTGACACACCTGCTCAGGGATGTACGTCGCGCCGCATTGCTCAACATTCCTGTCACGGCTCAAACACTCCCTGCCGTGCTCGCTCGGACGCGCGACGTCGATCCAACAGTGCGCAGACTCGTTTACGGCAGCGTCCTTCTCGCACACGCGGAGCTCCCTGATGACGCCATGCCTGGCGCAGCGCACCCTCGCGTGCTAACGATTGCCCAGCGTGAGCAGGTCGTCCGCAACGGGCTCGGCGATCGTGAACCAGTTGTACGTGCCGCCGCAGGTAAGCTCGTCGGTGCTTGGGTCGATGCTGTCAGCGTGGGAACAAAAAAGGGGGCGATTCTCGAAGATCTTCTTGCCTTCCTCGGTACCTTTGACCTCAGTGAAAGCGCAGTGGTGGAGGATGCGCTATTGAGCGTGTTTGTCACGCGCGTTGACGTGTTTGATGCGCTTGAGTTTGATGGTGCGTACCGTCCTCTTGTTTTCTTCACCGCATAGATTAAAAGCGCTGCGCAGAGGCGTTTTGGCATCAGTTAACACCGGAGAAAGCTTTCCTTGTGCGCGTGTTCGTAGACCATTGCGTCTCGGCGAAGGAGAATGCCCGCCTAGAAAAAGTGCTTCCTGTTGTCACAGCCCATGCTTTTCGTATCCAGGACGCATACAATCGCCTTCTCGATTCCTTAACTGCAGCAGAGGCTGGTGGAGACGAAGAGGTAGCTGATGACCGCGAGTTCATCCTCGCCGAACTCCTGCGTCTCGCGCTAAACCTCGACTATGCCGACGAGATTGGACGACGACGGCTGGAACAATTCGTCCGTACGTGTTGCGAATCTGTTTTTGTGCCATCGTTCCGTTGCTGAGCGCTGTATTGGTAGGACATATGATATCTCAAGAAGCCCTTCCTTTAGGACTCGTCACACGCTGCCTTGACGTGTTGCGAACCCTGTCCTCAAGCGAACGCGATCTTATCCGCGTCGTCGTCGAAGTCGTGCATGAACTCCGTGATGCAAATGATGACGACGAAGTTATTGTCGGTCTTCTTTCCCTCCCTTCCACCGCTGCACCTACTTAACAGACGGTCCTTTAGAATGAGCTTATCAACGACGATGCGGACACGACGGTTGACGATTCAACGACCGCTGCTCCCCGTGCGCCGCGTGGGCCCAAGCCGCCCACGGAGATGACTCCCGGGGAACAAGAGCGGGCAGATGCGATGGACGTGCGCTGCCTCGACCTCTGCATTGGCATGCTCGAGCGCGTGAATGGAGCGCGTATTTCCATACTTTTTTTTCATCCGTTCTTAAATAACACTGTTGTAGACTTTTGAAGAAAATTCAACCCTGGAGGGTATCCTCGGCGAGCTCATTGTGCCAGCTGTCAAGCGCAAAGAACTCGTGCTCCGTGAAAAAGGGCTGGTGTGCCTCGGCCTGTGCTGCCTCATTGCTCGGCGCATGGCCCTCAATTCCTTCCAGCTGTTCCTAAGTCAGGTACAAACCGCACCGGAAGTCCTCAAGCTGCGTGTGCTACAGGTCGTATTCGACGTGCTCATGGTGCATGAAATTGACTTTTTAGCCAATGCGAGCGTCGGTGTACGTGGAGATCTAACTTCAGTTCTTTCCTTGTGAATTAATTCATGCATGTCGGTTTTAGGGGGAGCGAGTGATCGAATTCTTGCTGCAGGTTCTTGGGAACGAGGAGTCGGACAAGGTGCAGACACTGATTTGCACTGGATTTGCGAAGCTCATGCTCTCGGGAATGATTTCTGATGAGCGGGTAGCGCTTTCTCCCATGCTACTTTGTGAACCCATTTCTGACCGATCCGTAGGTATTAACGAGCCTGGCATTGACCTACCTGTCGCCTGACACGGCGGACAATCAAGAACTGCGTCAATGCTTGTCGTATTTCTTCCCAGCATATAGCTATTCGGTTCCCGCCCACCAGCGCCTCATGCAGAAGGTACGTGAACTATGTGACTTCAACTTCCTCTCCTCGAGCCCTTACGACATTGCGTAAATAGATCTTTATACCCGTGTTTGATCAACTGAGCAAGGGTTACAGAGAACTAGATGAAGACCAGGACATGGTTTCTCCCGCACAAGTATGCGCAATGTTCGTGGACTGGACAGACCCACAAAAAGCCATGTAAGGATTCGATCCTCCTCCGAGCACATGACCGTGACTTGACAATCACCTTCCATGGTTCCCTAGAGAGACTCAAGCTCAGAGTTCAGACCAGATGGTTCATATGGATATGGCATCCTCAATCCTTCGAGCGCTCTTTAATAAGGATATTCCGAGTAAGCGTTGATCTTGCCCTCGGATCTAACAAATCTCTGATGGACGGGCCATGAATCCAGGGAGCGACAAGAAAGTGCTCTGCCAGGCCCTCAGCAAGCTCTTCCTCCCTCTGGAAACGGACGACGATGATAGAGTGCGCACTCTAAAACTCCTCGTGCATAACTTGCGTACGCGCCGTCCACCACGGGACGCCTCTGCGCTAGCTGCGCTCGTCAAGTTTGACGGTGCGCTGTCGAAGCGGTTCGAGAAGCAACTCGAGGATTTCAACGAGGCGGAGTACCGTCAACTCGAGTCTCTCCAGGAACTGTTCGAATTCTTGGACGATATCGTCCCAGTGGATGAGGACGAAGATGAGGAGGGAGAGGCACCGACCGCAAAGAAGCGTGCCCCAAGGAAGCGTAGGTCGGAGAGCGTTACGACGGACTCCACGAGCACAGCGGGTGAATGGGCTCGGAACTTACCTCGGGCCAAGAGTGGCAAAGCTAAATTAAAGTGCGGTCTCGTACTTCATCGGGCTTGTGGGTAGTGTGCTCATTGTCACCGTACAGGCGACGTCGGACATCACAATCAGGTGATGACGAAGACGAAGACGACGCATTGGAAGGCTCTCCTCCTTCCGCAATGCCCACCCGAACAATGCCACGCAGAGCAGCGTAAGTATAACCAACTTGATTGTAATTATCCTAACGACTACCGCCCAGGACCAAGAAGGTCGATATGACACCTATCAGACTCGAGGGTGATGAGGACGATAATGACAGGGATGGGGATGACAATGGTGGGGATACAGACGAGGATGAGGAGGATGAGGGGTCGACGCCTGTCCCTCGTACCGTGCCCCGTGCTACTATGTGCGTATCTCGTCTTCGGTTTGTTCCTTACCCAGGAAGCCTGCCATCACGTAACTTATGATTAAACCCCCGCTCCTCAGGAAAACTGCTGCAAAATCTGTTCCCAGGAAATCAAAATCTCGTCAAAGAGAAGAGGACAGAGGACAACAACATATTAACGAAGACGACAGCGCGTCCGAACCTGCAGACTCGATCATAGATTCAGGTTCGGAGAGAGAAGAGGACAGCGAGGTGGATGACATGCTAGGCGATTAATGTCCACCTGTATCTATTTTATGATGTATTGTAGGGGTGTGCGATCTATTGCTGTACCTTTCTCCCCTTTGTTACAATCTATTACGGTCTTCATACTCTAGGATCTCTCCCGCTGAAGTGCTGGATGGCTACCCGCCCGTGTGTTACTGCTGATCTGTCGGGACGCTCCATTCCAGCTCTTTACACACATGGGGAATATCGTGGCATGCAAACAGGTTGCCGGTGTGCGAGCATCCTAGATGGGCAGGTGGGCGCGGGCATGCGGGTGGGCGTGCGGGCAGGAGTGCGCGGATGGGCAGATGGGCAAGCGTGGGGAGTACAACAACTTGCGAGAACGTACAGAACTCACCGACTGGACAGACGGGCGTGTGGGCGTGCTGATGTGTGAGAACCCCGAGTCCTGAGCAGGCGGGCAGCCGCGCGCGGGTAGGCAGACGGACGGCCAGGCGTAAGTGGTACAACAACGCGTGAGAATGAACACTCGCGAAGTGGGTGGGCGGGTAAACAGACATGCAAGCATGTCGGGCGGACTCGCGGAGCAGGCAGGTGTGCCAGGCCCTCAGGCGTGCGTGCAAATGTGTGTGAGCCCCGAGGCGGGCAGGCAGCGGGCAGGCGTGTGTAGGTGGGCAATGGGCAGGCAAGCAAGCGTGAGGGATACACCAACTTGAACGTGCGACTCCGAGAGTGTGCAGGACTCACGAAGCGGGTAGGCAGGGAGGCGCCAACGATCCAATTGTCATTAACCATCACTGGCGTACATGATGTTTATCTGCTCTCAGGCGGACCCCGATTTGTGTACAGTGAGCGCAGCGGCAGTAAACGAAAGCTGCAGAATGATTCGGTACGCGATCACGTGATGGTTAAAGTTCGCGAGCTGATTACATAAGAAACACGCTGCCGCAGCGTGGTTCAAATTGAACGCAGTTCAGGTTGGACTTACAAGAGTCTTACAGGTTTGTTCAACTTGGCAAACTCGCCCTACTCGAGAGCTCATCGCGCATTAATATAGCTCTTAAATCTCTAGCTTTCTGTCTCTGGTGTTAGGCCATTGTGACAAATGAACCCACATCTCCATCACACCCGCCTCCCACCTATTCCCCCACCGGCCACCTCAACGTTCAACAATCGGCGCAACCCATTATCAAATGCTATTAACAAGCAGATCCCCCCAGAAGTTCCTCCAAAGCCGGCGCACTACGAAAAGAAAGTATCCCCACCACTTCCCCGTCAGAATGCCAAAGTTCAGCCTCCTTCGCCGCCTCCAGTCATTCAAGATAAGACAGGCTCTCTGCGATACCAAAGAATGTCATTCCTCGGCGAGGTGAGTAATCAATCTCCGCTTTCCTCTCAATTATTTATCTACCCTGATACCAGGGCGGATTCGCCAGAGTCTACCAAGTCACAGATTCGCGTAACCAGCAACTTGCTTGTAAAGTCGTGACCAAGAGCTCCCTCAAGACGAAGAAAGCCAAAACCAAGGTGCGCATCCGTAGTGCCTTGCTTGACCCTGAATGTTGATCGGGGTTCAGCTCTATGCAGAGATTAAGATCCACAAAGCGTTGAACCATTCCAACATCGTTCGGTTTCTTGACTGTTTCGAAGACGAAGAGAATGTCTATATGACCCTGGAACTCTGCCCTAATGGCTCTCTCATGAGCATGCTTCATCGCCGTCGCGTCTTTACCGAACCCGAGGCGCGGTTCTTCATGATACAACTCATTGGTGCTTGCCATTACATGCACACCCATCAGGTCATCCATCGTGATCTAAAACTCGGAAACCTTTTCCTTGATGCCGATATGAACATCAAGGTCGGCGACTTTGGTCTTGCCGCCCTTATCGAGAGTCCTGGCGAGCGGAAGAAGACCATCTGTGGCACGCCGAACTATATTGCGCCTGAAGTATTGTTCGACACTGCAAACGGACACAGCTTCGAAGTTGACACCTGGTCTATCGGCGTCATCTTATACACGTTTGTTGTTGGCCGTCCCCCCTTTCAGACCAAGGACGTCAAACAAGTCTATCAGTGAGGACTCTGGTGTACTTACTCCCAGTTTGCAATCTAAATTTGTCACCCTCTGCAGGCGCATCCGCGATAACCAGTACGAGTTCCCACCTCACCGAGAAGTCTCACTCGACGCGCGCGAGCTCGTGCAGCAGATCCTCACACCCAATCCACAAGAGCGTCCGTCACTGCATGACATCGTTGACCACGCTTTCTTCACCCGTGGGATTGTCCCAGGATACATGCCTGTCTCTGCGCGGGACACGCCACCGGATTTTCGTCACATCTCACCCCTTATCTCGCAAGCGAATCTCGCTCGGCTACGGCAAACGTGTCACCTTGATAATGAGGCTGCGCTGAATACATCCAGGAATAGCGAACTACCTGCGTCGAGTGCCAGTAGTGCGACCAACAGCCTCGCACAGCAGGAGCGCGAGTTCCAGAAGGCAGTGCAGCCCGGCAGCCCTATCTCTGCACTGCTCAGCTCTGCACGCCAACCACTTATGATTGCGACCGTCGGTGGTAGTACGATTCGCAGCGAGCCGACATTGCTCCGCAAGTTGCAGGCTGCAAAGAAGGAAGCTACCAAGTCACCCGCCAAGACTGGCAAGGTTGGGAGCAGACTACAAGGGATAGCAGAGGAGGATGGGACAGGTGACGGACTCCAAAGGCGGGAAGAGGAGGTGCGAATGAAAGAGTTGCAAAGCCAGAAGG
>Ga0209488_10002014_pt1 | contig 17104 bp, 9 predicted proteins | sample Rivendell_Oct201_8_FD_188349 | JGI IMG/M metagenome (GOLD analysis project Ga0209488, IMG submission 188349) | Vadose zone soil microbial communities from the Eel River Critical Zone Observatory, Northern California, USA -... | ecosystem: Environmental > Terrestrial > Soil > Vadose zone >...
AACGCGATGAAGCGACACAAAAGCTCAACGTCCAGATCGCGCCGTTGAATGAAGAACTTGATCGACTTTCGAAAGATGGCCCTATCACTCTGGTAAGTGAAGAAGGGCCGGGGCTGCCCTACGCAGACGTACTTACTCGTGGAGCGTTCGGGGCGCGAAAGGAGCGCGTGAGGCCTGGAGTGCCACACTTTTTGCCCGGGCTTCCTGCGAACGCGCCGCTTGACCGGCGGAGCCTGGCGGAGTGGACGGTCAGCGACTCAAATCCACTAACGGCCAGAGTGACCGTCAACCGGATGTGGTCGGAGATATTTGGCACAGGCCTGGTGGAGACCACAGAGGATTTTGGAGTGATGGGCGGGCGGCCCAGCCATCCGGAACTGCTTGATTGGCTCGCGCTGGATTTTCGCGAGAACGGTTGGGACGTGAAACGTTTTTACAAGCAGTTGGTGCTGTCCGCGGCCTACCGGCAATCCGCACGGGTTACTCCACAATTGCTCGAAATCGATCCGAAGAACCGCCTGCTGGCGCGCGGTCCGCGGTATCGAATGGATGGCGAGATGCTTCGTGACACGGCGCTGGCCACCAGCGGTCTGCTGGTAGAGAAAATTGGGGGCCCCAGCGTAAAACCCTATCAGCCTGCTGGGGTGTGGGAAGCGGGAAGCCATCAAGGCAGCGACACAAAAGCCTATACGCAAGACCATGGCGAGGCTTTGTACCGACGCAGCCTTTACACTTTTTGGAAACGAATGGCAACGATGCCTGATATGGACACCTTGGATGTGCCGGTGCATGATGCCGCATGCACTCGCCGCCAACGCACCGACACTCCACTGCAAGCCTTGGTCTTGATGAACGATCCGCAATGGCTGGAAGCTTCGCGGCGACTGGCGGAGCGAGTGATACGTCAATCGCCCGAGACCGGTACGCGGCTCAATTATCTTGGCGAAGTGCTGCTCGCTCGTCCGTGGGAAGCGCGAGAAAAGTCGGTCCTTGAAAATGCGTTGACGAAGTTTCAGAGTGCCTATGCACAAGACAAGTCCGGGGCAGAAGAAGTTCTGAAGGTGGGCGAGAGCAGCCGGGACAATGGGATCCGTCCGGACGAACTGGCTTCGTGGATGCTGGTAGCCAGCGCGGCGATGAATCTCGATGCGGTGGTAAACAAATGAGTGTTAGACAAATGAAACCGAACATTCAAGAGGACTGCGGAAGCTGTTGTGATCATGGAGGCGCGGGACCGACCGTTTACGACCTTCCGGTCCCGCTGGAACTTCGTGAGGAATGGCGGCGGCTTGCAACGCGCAGACATTTCCTCGGAGCCATGGGCAAGACGCTTGGCTGGGCAAGCCTTTGCACTTTGTTTGGCGGCGGTCTGACACCGCGAGTGGTCCACGCGGCCAGCGAGTCACCGACAATTTCGCCAGGGCATTACGTGCCGGACTTTGCGCCAAGGGCCAAGCGTGCGATCTATCTTTTTATGTCCGGTGCGCCCCCGCAGATGGATTTATGGGACTACAAACCTGGACTTGCGGCTCTTTATGATAAGGATCTTCCAGATTCCGTGCGAGGCACGCAGGCCTTGACGGGCATGACCGCCGGCCAGGCACGTTTTCCGATTGCGCCATCGCATTGGGGTTTCACTCGCCAGGGCAAATCAGGCCGCTGGGTGAGTGACCTGCTTCCATGGACAGGTAGGCTGGTGGACGAACTGGCACTGGTGCAGTCGCTGCAGACGGATGCTATCAATCATGAACCGGCCATCTTATTGATGAATACCGGGAATATGGTGCCTGGCAAGCCGTCGATGGGCGCGTGGCTTTCTTACGGGCTTGGCAGCATGAATGAGAACCTGCCCACGTTTGTGGTGCTGAATTCGCTGACGTTACCCGGCACAGACTTACAACCGATTTCGCCAAAATTATGGAGCAGCGGATTTTTGTCAAACGAATATGCCGGGGTCGCATTCCGTTCACAAGGGGAGCCAGTGCTATATCTTGGCGATCCAAAGGGCATGAGTCGAGAAACGCGGCGCACGCTTATCGACACTGTGAATGCAATCAACCAAATGACGTTTGAAGAAGTGGGTGATCCGGAGACTCACGCGCGTATTCATCAGTACGAGATGGCGTTCCGCATGCAAACTTCGCTGCCGGAGCTAACGGATATGGGTGACGAGCCGGACAGCACCTGGACATTGTATGGAGACGAAGCAAGACAGCCGGGCACGTTTGCGTACAACTGCCTGCTGGCGCGGCGCATGGCCGAGCGCGGGGTCCGGTTTACACAGATCTACCAGCGCGGATGGGATGTGCACTCGAATGCCGTCCCTAATTTACCCAAGCTTTGCGCGGCGACGGATCGCGCTTCGTACGCGCTGGTAACGGATTTGCGGCGGCGCGGGCTTCTGGATGACACGTTGGTGTTATGGGGCGGCGAATTCGGACGCACCGTATACAGCCAGGGCGGCCTTTCCAAGGAAAACTACGGACGGGATCATCATCCGCGTTGCTTCACGATGTGGATGGCAGGTGGGGGCGCTAAAGCCGGGATCGTCCACGGAGAAACTGACGATTTTTGCTACAACGTGGTGAAGGACCCGGTGCATGTGCGCGACTTCAATGCAACCGTGCTTCGATTGCTGGGCATCGATCACCAAAGGCTGACGTTCAAGTTTCAGGGTCTGGAACAAAAATTGACGGGAGTCGTTCCGGCGAAAATCGTGCCGGAACTAATGTCATGAAATCTTCCTCGCGAAGGTCTTTTCTTGCCTGCTCGGCGATGGCTGCTGCGGCCGCAATTCCTCGTTTCTACGTGCAGACATCGGACAAGTCCGGGCAGCGTTTGCCGGTGGTTGGTTCGGGCGTTCACACTTATGAATGCGTGCATGATTGGCTCACGCCGCCGGATGGGCTGGTCTGGGGAGACACGCACGGACTCGCCCAGGACGAGCAAGGGCGGATCTATGTGGCCCACACGGTCAACAAGTCGAGCATGCGTGGCGAATCGGTCGTAATTTATGACGCCGATGGCCGCTTCGTAAGCGCGTTTGGCGAGGAATTTCGGGGCGGCGCTCACGGCCTTGGCCTGCGCCGCGAAACCGGCGGCGAATTTCTATATCACTGCGATATCAACCGCTGCAAGATCGTGAAAACCACCCTGGACGGAAAGACTGTCTGGTCGCATGGCTATCCTCGCGAAGATGCGGCTTATGCCGAACGCCCTATCGATTTTGTGCCGACCAATGTCGCCTTTGCGCCCAATGGCGATTTCTATGTTGGGGATGGATACGGTTCGCATCACCTGCTGCGCTTTTCGCTGAGCGGCAAGTTTTTGAACGAAATTGGCCGGCCGGGCCATGGAGACGGCGAGTTCGATACGCCGCACGGCTTGTGGGTCGATCAACGAGGCAAAGAACCCGTGCTGCTAGTGGCCGACCGCGGGAACCGGCGCGTTCAAACCTTCACGCTCAGCGGAACTCATATCCGCACCATAAAGGATGACGCCCATTTGCGAATGCCCTGCCACTTTCATGTTCAGGGCGATTGGATGGTTTGCCCGGACCTCGACAGCCAGGTGTGCATCTTGGATCGCGAGCATAAAGTGGTCGCTCAACTAGGAGACGGCCAAGCCGCAAACGGAACAGTTGGGTCTCGTCGAAAGCAATCGAGAGCCGAATTTACGCCGGGACAGTTCATCACGCCACATGCCGCCATTTTCCTGCGTGACGGAAACATCCTGGTGGCCGAGTGGTTGCCAATCGGGCGCATTACACTCTTACGGCGAGTCTCAGGCTGATAGTCTTGCGCACCCGGTTGTTACTGTTTGGAATCGGCGCAGCTCTTCTCCTGATTCTCCGCTGGCTCTTGATTCATGTCGCTCCTGACGGCCTCGAACACGGCGAGTTCACCCAATTTGTAGGCCGGTTCCATCCGCTAGTAGTTCACTTGCCCATCGCATTCTTACTGCTGGTTCCGCTGCTGGAATGTGCAGGCTTGGTTCGCCGGTGGAATCGTGTGCGAGAGTCGGCGGAATTTGTTCTGACCATCGCGGTCATCGCTGCCTTTGTGGCCGCGTTTCTGGGCTGGCTCTTGGCCTGGAGCGGAGGCTACGAAGGAAAACTGGTAACCAGCCACATGTGGGGCGGATTTTCGTTAGCCGCCGCAGTGCTCCTATGCTTCGCCTTGCGTTGCTGGGACAAACGTGTTTACGGGGTCGCCCTTCTTCTCACACTAATTCTTCTGGCTTGGACCGCCGATAAAGGCGGCAAGCTGACGCACGGCGAAGCGTTCCTGACGAAGTACATGCCGGGCAAACTGCGGACCGTGCTGCATGTGCCCGCTGTGCCAGGCAAAACGCCTCCGATTCACGCAGCGACCGTAACATCTGCTAACGTAACGTCGACGAACGTAAACGGTAGTTCAGCGTCATCCGTCACGTTTTTCGCCGCGCGAGTCGCTCCAATTTTTGAGAACAAATGTTCGAGTTGCCACAACGCACAAAAAAGAAAAGGGAAACTCCAACTGGATAGTTTTGAAAACGTGATGCGCGGCGGAAAAGATGGAAAGGTCATAAAACCCGGCGACCCGAAGCACAGCGAACTGTTCCGCCGTATAAACTTGTCATCAGAAGAAAAGGATTTCATGCCGACAGACGGCAAACCGCCGCTGACGGCATCCGAAATCAGAGTCATCGAGTTATGGATCGCTTCGGGCGCATCAAGCAGCCTGCCCGCAATGGAAGTGCACGGAGCTCCGCCTCTTCTCGCCTCCGAGCAGCCGATGTTGCCCCTTACCAAAGACTATCGTTCGCAACTGCCGCTGATCACTTCACTCGAGCACGAGCTGGGGGTGCACCTGGTTCCTCGCTCGCGAAATCCACAGGATGGATTGATATTGCGAACAGTGAGCGCGCCAGAGCGTTGCGATGATGGTGCCATCGCTCGGCTAAAAGTAATCGGGGCGCTGATTGTGGATGCTGAACTGGCGCGCACGAAAGTCACTGACGCTGGACTCAAAACGCTCGCGACGTTTTCCAACCTTCGCGCCGTTGATCTTGCGCACACGGCTGTTACTTCGGCTGGCGTGCCGATTCTTGCCCGCCTGAGCCGTTTGGAATCGCTGAATTTGACCGCGACCGTCGTTGACGATGCGGGAGTTGCTGCACTTCGCCGAAAGCAAACGCTCAAGCGGCTATATCTTTTCGAGACAAAATGTACGGCTCAGTCTGAGCTGGCATCAAGGGATGCTAGGCCATAGCCAACGACGCGCCCGATTTTGAACCTAGTCCATCAGGTATGGGTTCTACAGAGTCAAGCGTGAGGTTCATTGCAGCGGAAAAGACGGCTTTACGTTCCTTACGGTTCAGGCTCCGGCTGGGGTGATCCCATGATGACCGCTTGGTCGTGTTCAAGAGAGCTCCGACGGAGATCTTGCGAACGCGCCAGCGCTTTCCGCGAGAGTTCAGCTTGCCCGAGCTTGCGGTACGCTAAAGACAACTGATAATGGACGTTACCGTAGTGGTCCAGAGGAGCTGCCTTCTCGAGTTTCGGGATGGCGTTGGCAAATTGTCCCAGACGCACGTACGCGGTTCCCAACAAGCCGCTGGCTTCAGCCAAATCCGGTTGCAGCCGCAAAGCGCGCTGCAGATATGGCACTCCTTTTTCGTTGTCTCGTTTTTGCACATACAAGCGCCCCAGGAGATAAAGCGCGTGGGTACGTGAGGGATCCAGCTCCAATGCTCTCTCCAGTTCACTCTGCGCATCGTCGTCTCTATGGTTGTCGACGTATAGTTCCCCGAGCGCTTCGTGAAGTTCGGCCTCCTTCGGACGCAACTGCAGGGCCACCTGAAACTCTTTGAGCGCGTCCTCGAGATCCCGGCGAAGGATATAACCTTCGGCACGCAACTGGTGGGTGCGCCAGGACTCGGGGAAAGATTCCTGGAGTCGTGCATATACTTCAGCGCCCAGTGCTTGGTAAGTGCGCTCTAACCAGTAACTGGCCTCGACATTTTCGATGGTGGCGCCTGGCACTTGTGCCAACGCGTCAGCCGCAAGTTCGTATTGCTGCAAAATAAAATGCGTTTTACCCAAAAGCAGTCGCTCCGATTCGGTCACCTGCTTTCGGACTTGCAGCGATTCTGCGCAGCGAGAGTAATGATGGGCTTTGCAGGGGTACTGATCCGCGGCTCCTTTTGCCGCAGCATTTGCTTGTTGCCATGCGGCGAAGTCGGCTTGGAACAATTTCCATTGGGGGTTTGCCGGAACGCTGTCGTTCGCGGCGACAAGAAGTGCAGCCAACAAAAAATGTTTGGCCGCCGTTTCAGGTTCATCCTGCAGGCGCGAAAGGAAGACCTTGGCCGACTCCTGGGAGAGTTCGATTGCCGGAAACTGCCGTTGCACAGCCAAAAATTCAGGAGAGATCTCCCAAGCTTTTCCGACGGATTCCAACGCCGCTGTGGATTGACCCTTGGCCACCTGCGTATTCGCCAAACCGAGCCATGCCAGCTCGTTTTGAGAATCGAGCTGAAGCTCCTGGTGAAACTCGGTTTCGGCTTCCTGCAATTTCCCCGCGTGCAGATAGGTTTGGCCCAGCGATGTATGCAAGCCGGACTGCCGCGGCTCAATGGCGAGGGCCTTCAGGTACTCCCGCGAAGCGTCTTCCCAACGGTCGCGCTGAAATAAGAGATCACCGAGAAAGCGATGCCCCCAAGCCGAATCGCGATACAGATGCGCGCCCCTATAGGCCAAACGCGCAGCCAGGTCCAGGTATTCGTGCCCCAGTTTGAACCAGGCCTCGGACTTATCGGAATCAAGCACCGCGATCCGGCGGAACTCTTCAGCCGCGCCCCGGAAGTTTTCCTGGCCCAGGTATGCCGAAGCCAGAGCCTGGCGGGCCTCACGGTTGGAAGGATCGAGCTTCAGTGCACTCTGGAGGAAGGGAATTGCCTTCTGCGGCGAGCCTAATTTGAGGTAGTCCATTCCTACGATTACGGTGGGGCCGAGCAGGTTCGGCCTTTCGCGCAGCGCCTTCGTCAGATGGCGCACCGCCAAGTCGTATTCAGACAAGCTCTGGTAAGCGAGGCCGAGGTTGACCTCAGCTTCAACTAAGTTTGGATCAAGCGCCAGCACCTTCTTGAATTCTTCCGCGGCACGGACGAACTCCCCCTGCTTTAGCGCCGCTTGGCCAGCGCGAAAAGACAGTTCGAGTTGTTCCTCAGGCGTCTGGCAAGTTCCGAACCTGGGAGCTATAAGGCACAAAGCGACAAAAACAAAAGCCAGCACTCTCGCGCAAGCATTTTTTGGCCAACCGGGCATCAGGCTGGCAAAATTCGGACGGAAATGTGTGTTAAGGGAATTTCGGCGAGGCAGTATCCCTGCAATGTTTCCCCTGGAGCGCATGCAAATTGGTTGCTAGCCGAATATACCAGAGAAGAGTGTCGATGTGCCCGGACGGGTGTGAGCCCGCCCGGGCACGGACGTTAGAAGCTAGAAGGTTATTCTCAACGCGAACTGGATCAATCGTGGAAGGTTGTACTGACTCGTTACTTGACCAAAGGATGTACTACCGCAACAGCCGCTATTGGGCGGACTAAACTGCGGGTGGTTGAACCCGTTGAAGAACTCTGCGCGGAACTCGGCGCCCAGTCTCTCATCCGGACCAAACTTGGTGTTTTTGAAGACGGCAAAGTCAAAGTTCTTCATCCCGTCAGTGCGTATATTCGGCTCGGTACGCGAATCGGTGCCATAGCTGTAATCGTTGGTATGCGTGAACACGGAAGTGTCAAACCAGTGAGCCAACCGTTGATCCAGAGAGCCGGAAGTCTGCTTCGACGGGGCCGTTCTGGTATTGCGGGAACAGCCCACGTTCGGGACACCGGACTCGCTGAGCAGGCCCGGGCACCCGCCGATGATAATCGGGAAGCCGCGTTGGAAGGTGATGATGGTATCGACGCCCCATCCGCTGACGAGCTTGTTGGCAATTCCGTTGAGGTTATTTGCAAACTTCTTGCCCTTGCCAAAAGGAAGGTCAAGAACGGAAGCGAGTACCAAGTGCTGGGAAACGTCGAATGCATCGAGGCTTCTCTCGCCGCGGAGGTTGTAAACATTGGCGTCGTTCCAGCCAACCGGAGAAGCTTCCAACCAGTTGATTTCCGAGTTGGTGTTGTCGATGAGTTTGGCGACAGTGTACGAGGCGAGTATCTGCGCGCCCGCTGCGAAGCGCTTTTCCACCTTCAGCTGCATAGAATGATAAATGGAATTGCGGTTATCGGGCTCGGCCATGGCCACGTTGTCAAACTGCGGGAAGGGCAGCAGCAACTGCGCTGCCATTACCTTCGGATTAGTCCCTACACCTCCCGATTTCACGGGCCCAGTGCAGGCCGGGACAGTTCCCGCAGGGCAGTTCCCGGCAAACGGGTTGGGAACCTGTAGCTTCAGGGCAGCCACATCCGCAGCACTCTTGGGCAGAAACTGCGGCTGCAATTGGTTGAGGGTCTGATCGTGCATGGGCAAATGTGTGCCCTTAGAGCCCGCATAAGCTATATCAATTAATGTGTTGCCAGGGAGTTGACGTTGGATATCGAAATTCCACTGCTGCGCGTACGGTGCCGGATTGTTAAGCAGCGGCGCTTCGTTGCCATTTCCTTGAATATCGATCAAGGCCTGGTTTCTCCCGAAGGGCGGAGTGATTCCGCCGCCCGCGGTCGGGAAAGGATCTGACAGCACATTCTTTGGGCTAACTCCGTCCGACGCCACTGCTAGCCATGGTGTGCTGAAACTGTTAATGAAGAGGTTGTGGGGAGCATCGTTCCAGCGGATATCAACCGGCAGATAAAAAATTCCGTAGCCTGTTCGGATAACCGTATTCCTATCGAATTGGTATGAAACCCCAAGGCGCGGGCTGACGTGGTTCCAGGACGGAAACGCGCTGCGGCTCGAGTGCTTCGAGCTGCTCACCAAATCATACCCACCTTTCAGATTCGGCAGCCCGGCCGCGGCCCCAATTGGGCTGGTTTCGGTCGGATTAAAAGCAACGATGCGATTAAAGCGCTCGGTCCAGTCCCCCTGCAGGTCGACACGAAATCCCAGGTTCACAGTCAGTCTTCTGGTGACCTGGAAGGTGTCGCCAGCGTAAAACGCTTTGTAAAGATTCTGGTCGGCCGTTTTCGCGGGCTCGGTCGCGTTGCCGTGATCGCCATACCCGAGCAGGAACGAAGCAAAGCCATTCCCCGATGAACCGTTCGACCCAGCAGTCCCGACAGTAGGGTTTGCTGACGTCATGCGGGCGTCAAGATAGAACAAGCCTCCAGGATTGTTGCTCTGATAGTAGTTGTTGCGGAGCATGCGGAATTCAAACCCGGCTTTCAAGTTATGTTTTCCCATGATGTGAGAAACCATGGGGTTGATGCTGAGGGTATCGTCCCATGCGCCGATGCCGCTTCCAACTCCTTGAGTGCACCAAGTGCCGTTGCCCCAATGATTATCACCGTTGGTCTGCGAGACGCACACGTCCGGAATGTGAGTGTAGGTCATCTGGGACGTTAACGCCTTCCAGTTTGGACCAAACTTCGATAAGTCGATGCCTTGGCTCGACGGCGTGCGGAGGTAGATGTACCGCGTGTAGCCCAGATGCAGGTCCAAGATGGTCTTCGATGAAAAAACGATGGTGTCGCCCAGCGAAATCTGCTTAGCCTTGGTATCTTCCGTGCAGCGGTCCTTGCATATATCCGGAAAAGGGGCGTCGGGAAGCGACAAAATATGGGACTGCGTGTATCGTCCGAAAATTCTCTGCCTTGAGCTCATGGCATAGTCAATGCGCTCGTTGTACTGGTCGACGTTGCCGCCGGTGCTATAGCTCGTCACAAAGTTACCGGCGGGGTTGCCCGTTTGGTTAGGCATCGGGAAGTAGGACAAGAGCGCCTGGGCAGTGGGGTCGATTCGGTTAGCCGGAATCACGTTTCCCGGGAAGGCGGTTCTACAAGTCAGGCCGCTTGTGCAGGCAGGGTTTGTCCCTGCACCACTCGTGGTCGGATCGTAAATGTTAAGGACTGAGGTCGTGTTAGTTGACCCGATTTGTGAAAAGTCGCCAGCGCGCTCGGCCGCGGTAGGAACCCACGTCGTCAGGATACTTCCCTTGCGCTGCCGGAAGCCCTCATAGCTCGAGAAGAAGAACAACTTGTTTTTAAAAACGGGTCCGCCTACGTTGGCGCCGAACTGATTTTGTGTGAAGGGGGGACGCTTCGTGCCGCCTCTGTTAGCGAAGAAGTCATTGGCATTCAGCACCTTATTTCGGATGAATTCATATGCCGAACCATGGAAAGTGTTCGTGCCTGACTTCGTCGAGAGGTTGATCACCCCGCCGGCGAAACGACCGTACTCGGGGCCGAGGTTGTTCGTCTGGACTTTGAATTCTTCGATGGCGTCTTGCGTCGGTATGACGGTGACGACGTTCAGGTATGCTCCATTGGTTGGTACGCCGTCGATCAAGATTTGGCTCTGCCCGGCCATACCTCCACCAACCTGAAAATCTCCCAATGCGAAGGGATTAGCGCCAACGGGATTGCCGGCCGAGGAATTGCCAGCCGAAGGCGTTCCCTGTTGTACAACGCCCGGAACGAGACCGACCAGCGCAAGGGGGTTGCGGCCGTTCAGGGGCAGTTCCGTGACTGATCGCTGTTCGATGACTTCCCCCAACGACTGCGTTTCCGACTGGAGCAAGGGCGTCTCGGAGGTCACCTCAACCGTCTCGCTTTGCGCTCCGACTTGCAATGAGATATCCACTCTCAGGCCGCTTTCGATTTGCACCACGATCGGCTCGCGCACAAACTTCTTAAAGCCGCTCCTTTCACCCTCCAACTTGTAGCGGCCCGGCAAAATATTCACCAACGTATAGTTGCCAGAGGAGTCGCTTTCTATAGTGCGCTTTTCTCCCTTATCAAGATTCGTCAGCGTGACCGTAGCGTCGCTAATCGCAGCTCCGCTGGTGTCCGTAACAGTTCCAGTGATGCTTCCGTACACGTTCTGGCCCCACCCGGCCGTAGGCGTGAGCGCCAAAACAACTACGGCCGCTAAAAAGATAAGTGCAAGCTTTCCGAGGTTTGGCATTTCTTTCCTCCCCAAGAAGTTATCGAACTGTCCGGGACACTTGCAGAGGCCGACGGCGACAGATTTCCATTTGGGAATAAAGCAGACGATAAAAAGGGCAACCGTAAAAAGCCATAATGACCACCCCGTTTGACCCTTTCTTAGACCCGCCCGTCGCAATAGTCAAGGACAATTTCGTTATTCTTAATGCGATGCATTAGAAAAACGAGTTTGGGGAGGATTGCCGGTACTGTCTGGAGTTTCGCTTTGCATACGCCTTCCCGGTCCCCGATTTGCCTGAATTTGCGTCTGGGGCCGTGCGGAATTAGCGAACACTGGCATATGCCGCGCTTAAGGACGGAGAACAGCAGATACGGGTTTGGCCACGATACTGGGATTGACGTCTGCGCGCTTGAGGATTTGTGAATTGCCGCTTACGCTTTGGCCCACCCACGGTTCGGTACCGGCCCCACCCCTTCCTTGACGGTGATGAGCCGATTAGCAGGAATCTGCTTAAAAGTCTCGTGCAGTCCACTCGGCCAATACACCTCGATGTCGGCGGAAGGGGAGTTCCCCAAACCGAAATGCAAGCGCGAATCGCTGCACGAGAAAAAGCTGGATTGGCTGAGGACCGCTTGCGCCTGTGTCTTGCCTCCATAATGGACAAGCACTCTTGCTCCAATGGCGCTTCGATTGGACTTTACACCTTCCAATTTAACTTTGATCCAGTTGGCATTCCCGCTGACGTCATTGCGCAGTAGCGAAGGAGGCTCGTTGAGATTGACGATCAGGATGTCGATATCCCCGTCGTTGTCGAAATCTCCAAACGCGCACCCCCGACTACAGTGTGCCGCCGCTACACCCGGACCAGCCTCCTGGATGAGTTCTTCAAACACACCTTTGCCCAGATTCCGAAAAACGGCCCGCGGCGTTTTATTGGGGTATTGCGACAAAATTCGTTCAACTTGCGGGTAAACATGCCCGGTAACCAGAAAGAGATCTGGAAGGCCGTCGTTGTCGAGGTCGACGATGCCTGCTCCCCAGCACACATAACGAGTTTCAACTCCTAAGCGCGCGGATCCCGTAGCGTCCTCGAAATTTGCTTTTCCGTCATTGTGATAAAGGATGTTGGCATCGTCTGCGAAGTGCGTCTTGAACAGATCAAGATGACCATCCAGATCATAATCGCCGACCCCAATCCCCATACCCGCTTGCTCCAAGCCATCGTCGCTCAGGGCCGCCCCTCTTAGCACTCCTTCTTCACGAAAGGTTCCATCTCGATTGTTCATGAATAACAAACTGGGCGTCGAGTCGCAGGCGACGTAAATATCTTGCCATCCGTCTTCGTCAAAATCCGCCGCAACGACAGTCATCCCGTAAGTGGCCGCGGCGCGCGTGATGCCGGCACGTTGAGTTACATCGGTGAATGTTCCGTCACCATTGTTCCTATATAGAGAATTCCGGCCCGTGGATAATCCTCGCGGCCCGCATTCGACGGGAATCCCTTTCCATCTACAGTTGGCGTTTTCGCCCGGAGCAGCGGCATTTTCAAAGGAAAACCGCACATAGTTGGAAACGAAGAGATCCAGATGTCCGTCGCGGTCGTAATCCACGAAGGTGCAACCGGCGCCCCACCTGGGCTGGTCGTTCCAAAGCCCCGCCTCCTTGGTCACATCGGTGAAAGTTCCATCGCCGTTATTGCGATAAAGCGCGTTCTGCCCGAAATTGCTGCAAAAGATATCGTCAAAGCCATCGTTGTTGTAGTCTCCTATGCAGACTCCGCAAGCCCACCCGACCGAATGCAGCCCTGCTTTTTCTGTGACATCGGTAAATGTCCCGTCGCGATTGTTTTTGTACAGCCGATTGGTCGCGCCGTTGGGAGCGCCACCGAGCCGAGTGCCGGACAGCACAAATAGATCCATCCACCCATCATTGTCGTAATCAATGAAGGCGCAGCCGCATCCGGTGGACTCCACGATGTACTTTTTGATTTCTGCGTCGCCGTAGATTACTGGCGCGCGCAGGCCCGCCGCAGCAGCGATGTCCACGAAATGGGCGTTGAAGGGACGCCCGGAAGCTTTGGGCCTCGGCAGGGGCTTGGTAGCGTGATTTGATACACCCTGTGCCAGCAACCGATTCCAGTGAAAGGAGAGCGCGGCCCCCATTCCCAGTTGGACAAACTTACGGCGGCCGAAATTCATGGTGCAAAGGGATCGTGAGTGGAGAAAAACGCCGTGCCGTTCATTTCTGCGCCGATGCTCTCTTTTCGGCGACCATCTGAGGATCGGCAAATTGTAACCAGAAGCCCATCATCTCCTCGTCACTGGGTTCGCCCCAACGAACCGCTTTGGACGGGTCAGGGTTCTGGAAGTTGTTCTTGGAATTGTCGAAATAAGCGACGGTCATGAGTTTCGTGCCTTTGGGCAGCAAGAACTGTTTCTTCAAGAAATATGTCTCCTGCCATCGAAAATCATAATGGGGAACGTAGAGGAGCACCTCTTCACGGCCATCCGGGTAGATGGCCTTGGTCAACATGTTTTTGCCGCGAAAATGCATATGCGCCGTGTAGGCCACCGCGATCACATCTTTCGGCAAAGTAAAGCAGGAAGTCACACGGTGATTGTCGTCGTTGGAAGGGATGAGAAACATGTTGTTCCAAATTTCGTATTGCCCAATCTCATGCTGGACCGGTTCCCGTGCGAATACCAAGCCGATGCTAGTGCGATCCTTTACGTCCAGGCCGTGATGATTGCTGTAGTGAATCTGAAATTGCAGATAGCCGCCGGCCGGAATTCGCAGCGCATAGCCTGGAGGCCGGGTCTCCGCCAAATGCCCGGGAAGATAGATCGCCGGCACGATATTCAAATAACCTGAAGACTCGCCTGGAACGCCCCCACCGTCCGGCGCTGCGCATCCGTCATCAATGACCGGAGCGTCGGAGCGGAGGTGTAGCACTTTTCCGGTGCGGTAGTGATATTTGTCCTCGCCCTGGTCGGCCTTAGCGTGCTGTTCCAGATGTTTCGCTACTTCAGCCTTGTCGATCACCGACACGGTGGCGTGATGAACCACACGACGATCACCGGGAAGCACCTCGGCGGCCTGGATCCATTTGTCTTCGGTGAAATTGGTAGGTACGTAGATGTATTCGTAGTCGTCTTGAGTAGCTTTGGTCACCACGAATTCCGGAACGGTTAGAACCACGTCGGGCTTGATATGCCAGCCTTGTGCGAGCGCGGGGGCTGCTGAGGAGGCTCCAGGTTCACCTCTTTTTGTTCCGTTTTTTACCCAAGCGTCGATGGTCGCGATTTCCCCGTCGCTCAAGCGACCGTCATTGCTGAACTCGCCGAACGCGGGGTCGGCATGCCACGGAGGCATCTTTCGTTGAACTACGGCCTCCCGCATTATCCTGGCAAAAGGGAGCACTTCGTCATAGGTCATCAGCGACATCGGAGCGATGTCGTTCGGGCGATGACAGGCTATGCAGTGCCTTTTGAGAATGGGCGCTATATCTTTATTGTAAGTAATCTCTGATTTTGCGACCGAGGTGTTTTCCTGGCCTGCAACTGCGATGCCGCACAGTCCAAGATAGAGGAGAATTAGAAGGATTCGCCACAGACCCATGTGATTTACGGATGCCTACGAGCTTCTTGATCCTGAGAAAACGAGTGATCCGATGAACCCATGACAGTTATAAGGCGACTATTTAGCGCCATCTCTTGGGCTTGTCAAGCGCAAATTGATGTTCTCACTCAAGAAATGGTGCTACCCGAAAAAGGGCTCTGGGTTTCGCATCCGCTGCGATCTATTCCGGTGGGATCTTTTGGCATACGGTATTCACCTAGTGTTCGTAGGGTTTTTCACCTAGTCAGAAATGGGTATCTCACCCTGTTTGCGTTTCCCACCCGACAGACTAGTGTTCTCGTAATCTGCGAACGCAGAGGCTGTGGTTTAAGCGCCGGGGCTGCTCGAATCGGCGTTTGGCGTTTCATTGCAGTATCGGGGGCGTACACCAATCATGTTTCAGCTATTCAACAGTAAGTACAGGAGACATTGCAGTTGGAACCAGACGATGCCAATCGAGGTGCTATGAACCTAGTGCCTCAACCGGGAAGGCTGAAAAAGGTTTCAATTGGTGAAAGAGAAGAATCCCTGACAGAGAAACTGACTCCGCCTAAGTCGGTTGCGGGATTTATGCTGACGGATTTTTTGCTAAACCCCATCTCGTTCAATGCCGAAGCCATTCAGATTCTGAGCTATCCAGAGAAGCTTGCAGATTTAGCGCGCTCGGAACTCTTCCTCGCGGAAAAGATTCGATCGATCTTGATAAGCCCCCGCCCTTCAGGTGAATCACGTTTTGTCGCCGAGTTCCGGTCAGGCAGGCGGCGCTATTTCTGCCGGGCCTTCGTCGTTGATTCAGGCGCTAAAGAACCCTTTCGGCCGAGCATAGCGATGCTTCTCGAAAGAGGACTTTCCGGATTGGTCCCGTTGTCGCGAGTGTGCCAGCAATTCAAGCTAACGCAACGAGAGCGAGAAGTGTTGGAGTTTTTGCTGCAAGGCATGAGCAGCAAAGTAATCGCTAATCGGATGAATCTTAGCCCTAACACAGTGAAAGCTTTTCTACGATTGATCATGATCAAGACTGATTCCTCTTCGCGCTCGGCGATTGTGGGAAAAATTCTCATGACCCAGCCATAGTTGCGGCTTGATCACGCCTGCCTCGACGATTCAGCGTGGCTGACCCAGGTTCTTCGTTTTAGCCGCAAACCTCGCAGTTCTGCCTTAGAGATCACTTCATAAATCGGGGCCGTTATTGGCGGCTCCTGAGTAGTTTTACCGCAGCGCAGCAATTCATCTGCGCGAGACAGAGGCGGCTCCTTTTTGTGCCTGGCTGATAGTTGAACAAACGAACTAGTCCAATGGATTAGGCCAATGGATTAGTTTGTCAGCCTAACTTGAATCGGCTAAGTCTTTTGTACGCAGTACTTTTCCTCGCACTGATTCGAGTAAGGACCGCATTGCACGTTACTCGGGCGCTGGCTACTGTAGCCACGCAATTTAGCTACGGGTTGTAGCGCAGTTTCTATGCGGAGATGCTGCAGATGGGACTTAAAGGGCGGCAGCCTATCCAGATGAGGGTTGGAGGATTGGTTGAAGGTCGAAAACGTAGATTCTAGATGGTACGCGCTGCGGGTCAGAAGCCGGCACGAAGATGCGGTGGCAAGACATTTGGAGGCAAGAGGCTTGGAATCGTTTCTGCCGTTGTACAGAAGCCAACGCCGATGGTCTGATCGTGTTAAAGAAATCGATCTCCCTCTTTTTCCTGGCTACGTATTCTGTCATTTCAACGCGATGAATCGGCTGCCAATCCTTACGACTCCTGGTGTGGTCCATGTGGTGGGAATAGGCAAGATTCCGGCACCGATAGATGAAACCGAGATTGCCGCCATCCAGGTTGCGGCTAAATCCGGATTACCCAGTGAACCGGGGCCGTCGCTGTGCATTGGGCACAGGGTGAGAATTGAACATGGTCCCCTTTTGGGCATACAGGGAATCTTGTCGGGTTTCCGAGGGCATCGGCGTCTCGTTTTGTCTGTAACACTTTTGCAGCGATCCATCGCTGTTCAGGTTGACGAGGCCTGGGTTCAACCTATTCCCCTGCAAAACCGGGTCTGCAGTACTCCTTTGACCTCTCAAAGTGTTTCGATGCAGGGCATTGCATAGACCACATTCGGGGTGACAGTCGGTCGATTTTCAATAGCAACAACGAAAAAGCATGCAACTCATTGTATTTGTCGTCGCGCTTTTAACATCGGCAATATTTACGCGTTGGGTCCGCAATTTTACAATTGCTCGCGGGTGGTACTCCGCGCCCAGCTCGGAGCGCCATATTCACACGCGCCCGATACCGCGAATAGGCGGAGTTGCCATCTTCCTGGCGTTGTGGAAAGTCAGTTAGAGAGGCCAAGTCAGTTAGAGAGATGACACAGTCTCCCGAGAAGGGAGATTTTTTCTCACGAAGTTGGCGAG
>Ga0209488_10002015_pt1 | contig 17104 bp, 15 predicted proteins | sample Rivendell_Oct201_8_FD_188349 | JGI IMG/M metagenome (GOLD analysis project Ga0209488, IMG submission 188349) | Vadose zone soil microbial communities from the Eel River Critical Zone Observatory, Northern California, USA -... | ecosystem: Environmental > Terrestrial > Soil > Vadose zone >...
AATGATCCTGCAGTCAAACTCAAGGTGGATCTGCTCTCAGACAAGATCGGCGCGTACTATCTGGACCAGGCGCGCCGCTACCTGCAGAAGCCGATGGCTTCAGGCGTTGGGCTGGGCTGGCTTTATCTGCGCGAAGCGCAGCGATACGAGCCGAGCCTGGATGCCGTGAAGGATGAGATGGCCCGCTACCAGGGCGCTTATCAGCTGCGCGGACGCCTCTCAGTAGGCGTGGTGGTTCGCGACCAGAGCTCGCGCCGCGAAGGCCAGGGCTTTGCCGAACAACTGGGCGACGCCATCGCCAATGGGCTCGAATCATCCAGCCAACCCATGAAAGTCATTCGCCGCTATAGCGAGGATGCAAATGCTGTTCAGCCGGATTTTGTTTTGGTGAGCGAGATCCTGCAGCATCGCATGGTCAAGAACACCAACCTGGAAACTCTGCCCTCAAAGTACCGTGCCGGCACTCGCGAAGTGAAGAGCGAAGCGTGGCTTAAGGCAAGCCAGGCATACACACAGGCACAACAGGATCTGACCCAGGCACAACGCGCGGTCGCCGATGCACAGCAGCGGCACAATAAGAAAGATATTGCGGCTGCAACGGACACTCTCGCCACTGCACAGCAAAAGGCCGACGATCTCCGCAAGCAGTTGGACACTATCAATCCCACACGGCCTGAAGCCGTTCTGGAACCCTACAACTACACCAGGAAGACCATCGACCTGACTGCCGTAGTGGAACTTGCATTCCGTTTGACGGACACATCTGGAAGCCTGATCGATTCCACGCCTTCCATTCAGCGCGAAGACCACAAGACTTATGTCGTGCTGGAAAATGTAAAGCCTGAGGACACGGAAGGCGTCAAGGCCTTGAACACGCCTCCGGATGAGGTGCAGTTTGTGACTGACCTGGAGCTCCAGGCACGCGACGCGCTGGTGAAAGCGATCGGCGAAAAAGCGGCGCACTTGCCGGAAAAAATTCTGCAGCAGGCGCGGCAACGGTCGCAGCAGCAGGATCTAGACGGCGCGGCAGCCGAGTACATTGTCTTCCTGAATTCCACGCCGGACAACGGATCACCCGAACGCGCGGAAGCGGCTGTTTTTTTGCACGACCACTATAACCTGGCCGTGGCATCGTCTGCGTCGCCCACAAAACAGGCACAGGCCCGATAATTGCTGCCAATTCAGGACGTGTGGCTGCCCAGAAAACCCATGATCGCTTTGAGTGAGGCCTCCGGCTGATCGGTGATAAAGATGTGGCTGGCATGCGGCAGCTTCACCAGTTGTGCCCCGGTGATGCGCGCGGCAATCAACTCTCCGTTGCCCGCTGGAACCAGCTGATCGGTCTCGCCATGGATCACCAGCGTTGGCACTGTGATCTTCTGTAATCGGCTGTACGCTTCCCAGGCAAAGATTCCCTGCAACTGTGCCGCGTAAGCATCGGGTTTCGGAAACCACTGCCGGCGAATCGCCAGATCCTCTTCAATCCGGTCGAGCGGCGTGGACGAATCATAGACATAAGGCCGCATGGCGCGGGCATGATCTTCCGGGCTCATGTCGCGCGACATCAGAAGCTCGCTAACGCGCTTCTCCGCCCGCATGGCGTTAGGACCGCCGGGCGCGGTGCATCCCAGGATCAGCGATCGGACGCGCCCAGGGTATTGAAGCGCGAACTCCTGCGCGATCATTCCGCCCATGGATAAACCAAACACATGTGCGCGTTCGACTCCTGCGGCGTCCAGGGCAGCCGCGGCGTCGGAAGCCATCATCGCAATGGTGTACGGTCCCGCAGGCGCATCACTCTGGCCGCTGCCACGGTTATCGAGCGCGATGGTGCGATAGCGTTCCTTCAACACCGGACGAGTGCGATGCCACAGATAGGATGGATAGCCAAGCCCCATAATGAGTAGAATGGGATCGCCACTTCCCTGTTCGTCCCAATAAATGCGCGCGCCCTGGTTTTGAAGAAACGCCATTGAGTCTCCTGCCTACACCAGATCAAACGTTAACTCGCCCAGCTTTTCCAGGCTGCATGCGATCTTATCTCCCGGCTTGAGCCAGACCTGCTGATCTTTGGGCTTGCCCTGGATCACACCTTCGGGTGTTCCGGTAAAAATAATGTCGCCCGGACGCAGCGTAATGTATCGCGAAATATAGCTGACCATCTGCTTGCTGTTGAAGATGAAATCGCTGGTATTCGATGACTGCCGCGTTTCACCGTTGACCCGCGTCTCCAGCTTCAGGTTGTCAGGATTGATCTGGTCGGCGGTGACCATGTAAGGCCCCAGAGGAGCAAACTGATCAGGCGTCTTGCCGATCATCCACTGGCCGCCGGTTTCAAGCTGCAGATCGCGCGCGGTGAAGTCATTGCCGGTGCAGTATCCGGCCACGTATGAAAGAGCGTCGGCTTCGCTGACGTTTTTCGCTTCCTTGCCGATCACAATCACCAGTTCACATTCGTAATCGAACTTCTTGGCGTACTCCACCGGCAGCTTTACCGTGCCCTTGTGATGATTCAGCGCGACATTGAACTTGTTGAAGAGAACGGGCGCTTTGGGAATGGGCGATCCAATTTCCTGGGCGTGCTTGCGGTAGTTCAGGCCCACGCAGACAATCTTTTCCGGATGCACCACGACGGGGCCGTATTCAATGCCATCTTCCTTGATGAAGGCCGAATGCGCTGAGCTGGATTTCAGGGCAGTATCCACCAGCGCATTCAGGCTGGGGCCGTCTTCATGCTGCAGCAGGTCATCCATGGTTGCGGGCGCGTGCATCTTCAGTGTTTTCGCGGCTTCCGGCACCATCAAAATGCCTTTATCCGTTTTGACCGCCAGTTCATATGCGCCATTGCGACGCAGATTCAACACGGTAAGACCGTGCGCCATGCCGCGCTTACGCTGCTCGTCCGCGCCGACACCAGCATGCGCCATGGTGAAACCTCCTGAGGCGGCCACGGCCGCAATTGCACCCGCTCCCTGCAATACTTTTCTGCGCTCCATGATTCAACGCTCCTTTCAGGGTGGAAATAATAATACAGATCGCTTCTTCCTCGCGAGCATGTGTTTCATGGCGCCGTTTCTAATTCATATGTTCGCGTCCGCGACCGCGCGCGAGGAACCCAGGTGGGGAAAGTTCGCGAGCGTAGCATATGATGTTCCCAGTATCAGAAACCCCGAGCGAGACTATGCTGCCTGCGATCACTCGTTTGGTACAGGAGTTGTTGCATGCGTAAGTGGACCTACATCGCCACAACTGCAGTTTTGTTTTCGCTTTCGCTGTCCGCTCAAACTGTGGATGAGATCATCGCTAAGCATATTGCGGCCCAGGGCGGCATCACGAAGCTGAAAACGCTTCAGAGTATACGGATGACGGGCGACTTTGAGACGGGAGGCATGCAGGCCGGTTTCATCCAGGTCTTCAAGCGTCCGATGAAAATGCGGCTGGATATCTCCGTCCAGGGCCTTACGATGACGCAAGCCTACGACGGCGAGAAGGGATGGCAAGTCGTACCATTCACGGGCAAAAAAGACCCAGAGCCGATGACAGGCGACGACCTGAAGAACGCGCAGGAACAGGCTGACCTCGACGGTCCCCTGATGGACTATAAAAAGAAAGGAAACACCGTCGAGTTGATCGGGAAAGAGAAGATAGCAGGCAAAGACTCTTACCATCTCAAAGTCACGCTTAAAAACGGCGGTGTCCGCCACTTATATCTGGATGCCGTTACCTTTCTGGGACAAAAGACCTCGGCCAAAACCATGACGCGTGGCACTGAAGTTGAGCTTGAGAGCATCCTGAGCGACTATAAGGAAGTAGACGGTTTGAAGTTTCCCTTTGTCATTGAACAACATCAGGTTGCCGGCCAAGGCCCCGGGCAAAAAATCATATTCAAAAAAATCGAAGTGAACGTTCCTGTCGACGATTCCATTTTCAAAATGCCTGCGGTCGCGCCGCCAGCAAAGACTGGGCCGACGCCAGTTCCCAAGTGAGAGCCACAGCAAACGAGGAAATCGATGCGCGAAGTTAGATTGAGGTTATGGAGGTTTGTCCTCTTAATATCTCTATTTTGCGGCTCCGCCTGGATCGCCATCCATGCTCTATGGAGGGTACAGGAAGCCGGCCAAGGGGTATGGGGTATCGTTTGGCCCGGACTGCTATTTGCCGCCGGCATGGGTTTCTTCACGTACATCGACAGGAAATGAAAGTTCCGTAGACACTCTCATCGAAAAGCAACCGTCGCATAGCCCCTAACACTTCCCTCGCGGATGACGCTATCTCCGAGGCAAGGCCACGGCTATCTTTGCTCAGTCCGGCCACCGGCACGTCACGACCTTGGTCTCTGTATAGAAGTTCACTCCGTCTTTTCCCAGCGCGTGCAGATCGCCGAAAAAGGAACTCTTCCACCCTGAAAACGGAAAGAACGCCACCGGCGCGGGCACACCGACGTTGATTCCCACCATTCCGGCAGTAACGTTCTGGGTAAACTGCCGCGCCGCGCCGCCGGAGCGAGTAAAGATTGAAGCAGCGTTGCCGTATTCAGACTGGCTGACAACCTCGATAGCTTCTTTCAGGTCTTTCACGCGAATCACTGACAGCACCGGCCCAAAAATCTCTTCTTTGGCCACGCGGGATTCTGGGTTCACCTTGTCCAGAATCGTTGGGCCGACAAAGTATCCCTTGCCATTCGCCACCGCGTCTTTGCGTCCATCGCGCGCCAGCATAGCCCCCTCTTTTTCTCCCAATTCGATATAGCTGAGAATGCGCTTCTTCGATTCGTCGGTAATCACTGGCCCCATGCCTGTCTTAACGTCACAGCCATCGCCGACGGTCAGGTTGTCAGCGGCGCGCACCAGCTCTTTGACCAGCGGATCGCCGATCTCGCCGACGGCGACGACAACGCTTGTCGCAAGGCAGCGCTCGCCGGCGCAGCCAAAACCTGAGCCCATTACAGCCGCAACTGTCGATTTCATGTCGGCGTCAGGCATTACCACGGAGTGGTTCTTGGCCCCGCCCAGCGCTTGCACACGCTTGCCGTTGTTGGCTGAGGTTTCATAAATATATTTCGCTACCGCGCTGGAACCGACAAAAGATACCGCACGCACGCGCGGATCAGTCAGAAGTTGATCGACCGTGCTCTTGGCGCCGTGCACCAGGTTCAATACGCCAGGCGGCATTCCGGCCTGCTGCGCCAGCTCAACCATGCGCGCTGCCGTGCGAGGAACTTTATCTGAGGGCTTCAGGATAAAAGTATTGCCGCAGGCAATCGCCAAGGGGAACATCCACAGCGGAACCATGATGGGAAAATTAAACGGCGTGATGCCGACGCATACTCCCACCGGATACCGAGTGGACCAGCTATCGACGGAGGTGCCCACCCGGTCAACGGTATCGCCCATCATTAGAGTTGGCGCGCCGCAGGCAAACTCAATGCATTCGATACCGCGATCAAACGATCCCTGCGCTTCGTCACGGGTCTTGCCGTTTTCTTCCGTGATCAAGCCGACCAGTTCCTGCGCGTTCGCTTCCAGCAACTCGCGAAACTTAAACAGCACTTTGCAACGCTGCACTACCGGCGTTTTGCTCCAGGCTGGGAACGCCTTGTGTGCGGCGTCAATGGCAGCGGAAATCTCTTCCGGAGTACAGCGCGGAATCTCAGCCACAGCTTCGCCCGTGGCAGGATTGTGCTGGATATCTTTGGGCCCGGTGGAGATCACGGCTTTTCCATTGATGTACAGCGGACAAGATTTCAGTTCGACGGCAGTTGCGCTGGGTGTCATTGCAGACCTCTCTGGATATAACTAAATTTTACACCGCTGGGCCGTTCAGAAGGGCCTGTGGCAAGCGTCATTGGCGGATTCAGCAGGTACTTACCAACCCGCCAGCGGATTCCTGACTCCTATCCATGATGAAGAACGTTGCTTTGGTGCTGTTGATGGCCTGCACAATCGGGGTCTGCGTTACTCGCGCACAAGAACAGACTCAATCCCACAAGGACACCGGCGCGGTCCAGGTGCAAATGCACAACGTGATGTATCACTTTACCGATCAAGTGGCGGTGCACCTGATAAATGTTGGCGGCAGTCTGGTGCCTACTTCGGCGAGCGGTATACCTGTCTTCGACGACAAAAACTCTTTCAAGCTGCAAATTACCGCCGCCGAAATGAACATGGACCCGCAATCGCTCGCAAACGTCCTGAATACTCATGTCTTCGCCGCCAAAGACGCTCCACTGAAAGACATTTCCATCACCATTGATAAAGACCGGTTGAAAGTGAAAGGAAAGCTGCATCAGAAAGGTGACATCGGCTTTGAGACGGAAGGCCAGCTCAGCGCTACTGCCGACGGCAAAATCCGGCTGCATGCGGAAAAGATCAGAGCGCTGCACTTGCCGGTGAAAGGCCTGATGGACCTGTTTGGATTGGACATTGCCGACCTCATCAAAAACGGCAAGGTCCGGGGCGTGCAGGTGGAAAAAGACGATCTGATTCTCGATCCCGGCGAGATCCTTCCGCCACCAAAGATTTCCGGCAAGATTACAGACATTCATCTGGAAGGCAATAATATTGTTCAGATTTTCGGCGAGCCGAAAAAATATCCGTGGATCAAGGTTTCAGCGCAAAACTACATGGCGTATCGCGGCAACCGGTTGCAGTTTGGAAAGCTGTTGATGACTGACACTGATATGGTACTGATCGATCCGGCTCCCAAAGACCCGTTCGACTTCTACCTGGACCACTATAAAGACCAGCTCGTGGCGGGATACAGCAAGACCACACCATCTTTTGGGCTGAATGTTTATATGGTGGATTTCAACAAACTGAAAAGAAAGCCTGCGCCGGCCAAAGCGGCCAAAAAGGCCATGTAGGCTTGGTTTGGTCCGTAGCAAATTGCTGCAAGGCCCTTAGCAAATACCCCGCAAGTCTGTTCGCTTTAACCGTTCTAGCAATGCGGGGGGCACTTATGCATGTTTTCCAGTCGATTCTTCGCCTGAAACCCAAGCCTGATCCAATCAACCTGAGTAATGTTCGCATTGCATCGCCGTGTCCGGCTGACTGGGAAAAGATGGTGGGCGACGAGCGCGTGCGCCATTGTGCTGAATGCAATCTCAATATTTACAACCTGTCAGCAATGACCGAGCGGCAGGTCCAGGAGCTGATTGCAGGCAGTCGGGGAAAGCGGCTGTGCACGCGCTTTTATCGGCGCGTAGACGGCACGGTTCTTACGCAGGATTGCCCATGGAGTTTGCGGGCCATTGGACGAAGGGCATCGCGAATTGCGGCGGCGGTAGTCGCCGCGATGATGAGTGTGAGCGTCGCATTCGGCAAGAGTAATTCACAGCAGTCGCCGGGCCAGGTAGCCGCAAATCGTGAAGCAAAAGCTGGGGTGTGGATCATGGTGTTCGATCCACAGGGCGCCCTTGTTCCCGGGGCGGACGTGCGCCTGATTGGTTCCAACGGAAAACTGGCGGCCCACGCAAAGACCAGCGATTCCGATGCTCTCTTTTTCCCGCCGCTCCCCAGTGGAAATTATTTACTCGTTATTGAAGAACCAGGATTTTCCAAATTTTCACGGCAAGTTCTTCTCAAGGAGGACAAACTTGAGGACCTTAAGGCCACACTCACGGTGAGCGAGGTGTCGGTTGGTATCTTGATCGAATCTGAAGAACCTCTTGTCCAAACGGAAGCAACGGTCAGCACAACTTTTAGAGGACTGATGCTCGAGGTACCTTTATCGGCCAATGGCCCAAACCGCGGCGTGCCGTCACCGTTTCGCCAATAAACAATGGGACTGTGATAATTTCTGACCGTCGAACGTAAAAATGCGGGCTTTGCCGGCCCGCATTTCAACTTCAACTTTCTATCAGGCTGCTTTGCCGGCAGCAATTTTGTGGACCGTTGAGGTTTCCACCTCGAATGTCCGCACTTTCGGATCGCCTTCAATCAGGTTGCGGATGGTGTCCGTAACCTTGCTGTATTGTTCCCGCTGATAGGCGTCAGCATTCTCTTTTGACTTCCAGAAACTGATGGCGAGAATACGATTTGGATCCTCGTCGGAGACAAGGGTAATTTCGTCCATGAATCCCGGCTGGGTTTTCAGGATGGAGAGTACTTTCTCACTCACCGTGCGAGTGAGGTCTCTGGCTTTTCCGGCTTTGCTGGTAATTTCTACGACTCGCGTAAACATACAAGGTACTCCTTTCGTTAAGAGGTGAAAGTTGTACCGTCACTTGCGGGCGGCAGGATTCGAACTTGCTCCCAACCATACTCCCGTTTGCGTACGTATTTCAATGTGGAAAACTTATTTGCCGCCACATGCCATATGTGATTTCAACGCTCATTGCGGCAAGCAATACACAATTTCCGGAGCGCGCCGGAGATCGCTGCTAAAACATTCCGCCAGTGTTCACTGTCAACGCGCTCAATGCGAGCTCTAGCTTGGAAATTGCTTCTTCCAGTTCCGGATATCTTTTTATCGCACCGATTCTTTCATTTAATGACTTCAACAGTTGATGAGCGCCTGCAATATGCTGCACCGGTTCAGATAGAGGTTGTTCGCCACCTGGCGATCCATCGCTTTTCGGTTCCATTGTAAATACCTCCTCGACGAATGAGCGTTGCCAGATGAATATCGGTATCGCATTCATTATCCCACGCGCCTCGATTCAATGCCCGCCTCGATTCACAGTTTGCCCCGGTTCAACGTCTTAGCGACAGGGACAAATCCTCGCCAGATGTGGATGGTTGCATAGCTGCGGTAAGGACTCCACTGGCTGAATGCCTCTGCCAGATCGGCGTGCGCGATCATTTCTTTCTTCTTGCTTAAGGCTTTGCGCAAGATCAGGTCGCCTTCAGGCCAGTGGTCATGGTCGTGTCCGGTGCGCATCAGAATGTAGCCAGCAGTCCATTTGCCGATTCCCTTGAGCGCCAGCAAACGGTCTTTGATATTTTCTTGTGCGAGACAGTCGTCGCCGTTTTTCGCAAAGAACGCAGCCAGTGTCTTCACGGTTTCCAGGCGGCTTGCCGGAACGCCCAAGCCGTTTAGGCTTGCCTGCAAAACTTGTTGCGGCGTGGGAAAAAGCCACGCCGTCTCGCTGAGTTGGGTTCCAGCAGCGCGCACCAGACGTCCCATGAGCGTGGTGGCGGCGGGCACAGAGACTTGTTGTCCTAGCACCGCTCGCACGGCAATCTCAAAGGCAGACCAGCCGCCGGGCACTCGCAAACCGGGCTGTCGCATGACGAATCCGCCGAGCCATCGGTCGCGCGAAAGGAATGCTTCGATGGGCCTGGTGTTCACATCAGGCTTGAAGATCTGTTTCGCGCGGCTCTCGACCACGCTTCGCGCGGCCGCGTCACCTGAATGTGCGATTTGCAACGTGGCATTAATGCAGTCGTAAGTCACGGAAAGCGTCTGTGGTTCAGCACCACCAGTGATGGTCCGCGAATAGGTGGTGTCGGTCGCGGTTTCAACGCCGGGAGTAGCGCGCAGTCGCAGGAACGCGAGCAGATACTCCCAGTCAAACGGCGATTGGACCGGAAGGGCGAAGCTGTGCAGCGAGGACATCTACATCGTTATATCAGTGGTGTGGGAGGGACTTTCGTGACGACGATGTACAGATTGTTGCGGGCGAAATAACTTTATCGGCGGTTGCAAAACCAACCGCGACACGCCCCGTAAGTGGCGTAAACCTTGACGGTTTTGGCAATGCCATGCGTGTTGTCATCCTGCCTGGTTGAACATTGATTGTTATGGCACCCAGCACGGTGACCTCTGCTTTAGGATTGCAGGGAAGGGTATCTGATTTTTTCATGAGGATCTCGGGGTAGTGGTTTTTGCGCGTTGGTTTTGTGACGTGTTGGTCTGCCATGCGGACTGACTATTGCGTCGAGGTTGCTTCTTGTCTCAACGATGTCAAAACAACGACATGCCGTTCCGAGCCGCAGGCCGAGGAACCTGCTCCGCGGGTCTTCAGGGCTGCCGCGAAACGGCAGCGGAGCCGGTCCCTCACGCTGCGCGTTCGGGATAGCATGTCGCGGGGGATTGTTTGTGGAGAAGGCGGTGAGCCAATCAGCCCGAAGCGGTGCGCGATGCCGCCTTCGCGCGCCTGCGGCGTTTCTCTTCTATAACGCCGTGCCGTCCAGCGCCTGCATTTCTTCCCGCGAAGAATCCCGCCACGCCGCTGTGCGCCGGTACCAGCATTCGTCAAAGAACGTCACCGGACCCATGGCGAACTGTCCGCTGCCTTTCGCGCTAGGGGTGTGATCCAGCCAGAGTTGGCCCAGTTCGTTGGCGATTTCCGTGAGAGGTTCTTCAGGCACTGAACGTTGTTCGGTTTGCAACGCGGCATCCAAGGCATTCATCGCATCATTCGGTCGCGTCCATGGCGGAGAAGCCATTCCCAGGTCAACATATTTCCAGTGCGTGAAATAAATGGCCAGGACGGCGGGACCGCAGCGAAACCCTTGCTCACGCTTTGCCGCGCATCTTGGCCCACCACCAACGCACGCCGACCAGAAGAAAGCGCCAATCCTGGAAGAACTCAGGCTGTTTGTGCTCAAAGGCGTGGCCGATGAACTGCAAAAGCCAGCCAAAGACGAAGAGTCCGGCGGCGAGCATCCAGAGCGGATGATAGAAAATGGCGGCTACAGCCACCGCCAGGGACACAACGATCAGCGGAATGCCAAGGCTATGGCAAAACCGGTTGACCGGATGGGTATGGCTGCTGGCGTATTGTGTGATCCACTGTTCGCTGGTGCGTCCACCTAACATGGGCGGATTATAACCGATGCCACCACTTTCTGAGGCATCAGGGCATCGAGTCGTCAGGGTACCTCGTGGTCAGCCTGCTGCGGCGTCAGCAGAAAAACCCGGGTTGGCCCGGCGTGGACGTGGCTATCGGCTGTCATTTCCTGGTGGCGGCTGACTTTGGGACTCTTCAGGCCGAAGGCGACGATCTGGCCTTTTTCGTTGATAGAGAAAGCGCCGGTGAGCACCACATCTTCGGGAAGGTTGGCGACCGCTTCATTCAGGTCGATGAGCCCCTCCTTGGCGGTCCAGAGAAAGGCCCGCGTGCCTAGAGCGGTGGCCACTTCACCCACGACCTGGCCCGCATTGTTAACGTCAAAGGCTTCGCTGTAGATGCCGTCGGAAAGCGACCCGAGCTGCTGCATTCCGGCGGTGCTGGTCCAGACAAAAGCACGAACTCCCCCGCTGCCCTGGGAAGCGCCAACGACCATTCCGCTGTCATTGATATGGTTGGCGCGGCTGCTAGTATCGCCGGGAAGCAGGCCCAGGTCTTGCATAGCGCCGTCTTTCCACAGAAAGGCGTGCGGACCGGAGCTGGTATCAGACAATCCGACGACCTCGCCGAGATTATTGACGCCGTGCGCTTCGCTGGTGGCGCCGCCGAGCGTGCCCAGATCCTGAATGGCGCCTCCGGTCCAGAGCGCGGCATGGACGCCAGAACTGCCGGCAATCTGGCCTTGATTGTTGATGGCAAACGCCGCGCTTGCGTTGGCGCCCGGCAAAGTTCCAAGATCGCGCAGACCCTGGGCGGGAATCCAGGAAAAGGCGTGCGAGCTGGTTGAAGTGTTTGAAGTTCCCACAACGACCCCTGAGTCATTGATGGCAAAGGCGGAGCTGTAATCCCCTCCGGGAAGGGTGCCCAGATCGCGAATGCCGCCCTGCTTTTGCCAGAAAAAGGCATGCGTCTCTGCACCGTGCGGATATCCCGAAGCGCCAACCGCCTGTCCGGACTCATTCACGCCATGGACGCGAGCGCTGCCGGCGGGGAGAGTGCCCAAGTCGATGGCGTTATAGGTTTGCGCTGCCGCGATGCAAGTCAGGAATAAAACGATGATGGCGATCATCGGCAATCTTGACGTTTGGCCGCCCTTCATGGTGTCTCTCCTAGAATCCGGTAAACGTGAGCGACGCGGTTGCACTGCTGGCCATGGATATGCTCTTGCTTTGCGTGGTAAAGCCGCTTTTGGCCACGGTTACGGTGTAAGTGCCAACGGGAATCCAGTTAGTAGTAAAAAAGCCAGTGGAACTGGTAAGTCCGGATACAGTAGTTGCAATGCTGCCCCCTTTGATGGTTACAGTAGCGCCGCTGACCGCTGCGCCGCTGGAGGTAACAACTTTCACCGAGATCTTTCCGCCCGTGGCGATAGGGATATTGAGGGTGCTGGTTGCGCCACCTGTGACAGCCATAGCCAGAGTGTGCGGCAAGTAGCCGGTTTTAACGGCGGTGATGTTCTGCGTTCCGGCGGGAACATTCGTCAGGGTATAAATCCCGCTGGCGTTGCTGATTGTCGATCCGCCGGTCCAACTTACCGTGGCCCCGGTGACGATCGCGCCACTGGAAGCATTTGTGATTTTGCCCGTCACCGTTCCGTTGGCAGGAGCCGCCGCGAGAGTGAAATTTGCTGCGCTGGTTTTGCCGCCATAAACAGTAACGCTTTGCGTGGCGCTTTGAAATCCCTGGGCCGACGCCACCAGTTGCACGGTCCCGACGGGGACTCCAGTGAGTGTGTAGTTGCCATTTGAATCGGTTGTGGTCGTGCCGCCGCCATAGCCAACAGAAGCGCCAACAATCGGCGATCCGGCGGAATTTTTCACGGTGCCGGAGATTGCGCCGGTGGATGAAATAAGCGTGATTGGCGGCGCTGCCGTAGTGGCAGCGGCAACCACGCTGACCGAGGCCGAGCCCGGCTGATAGCCAGTGAGCGAAGCCAAAATGGTCGTTTGGCCGGCGGGAAGATTATTGACCGCGTAACTTCCATCTCCGCCGCTGCTCGTGCTCAGACCCGCGGCCGAAACTGTGGCTCCGGAAAGTGCGGAGCCATTGCCATCCGCCACCGTGCCGGTCACGTTGCCTGGATTGTTGGGCTGAAGTTGCAGTGGATCAGCCTGCGTGCTGCCGCCGGATGTGACAGTAACGCTTTCCGAAGCATTCTGGTATCCGGCGAGTGCCGCCGTTAGGGTTGAAGTTCCGCCGGGGACCTGCAGAGTGTAGCCGCCGTCGGCGCCAGTGATGGCGCCATTGCCGCCGGAAGAAACGGATGCGCCTGAAATCGGAGAGCCTTGATTATTCGTGACTTTCCCCGTCACAGTGCCGACGTTCGCGACTGTCGAAGAGATCTGAATAATGCTGCCAACGGACGGAACGCCGGAACCATTCAGGATAAACAACATGTAATATCCGGGCGGCGCCAGGTTCGCGTTTGCCGGCATGATCACGTTCAGCCCCGTGCTGGTCTTGGTAAAGCTCAGGGACTGGAAACCCTGGTTCATGCTGTTGGTATGGGTCACGGACGCCTCGCGCAGCAAAGTCACTTTGCTGACTGAAGCGGCATCCGGCGTCCCGACAAACACTGTCTGCCCGTAACCAGCGCTGACCGGAGCGGAAGCTATGCTAGGGCGCGCGCCGGCAAACAGATAAGGAGGTGAGAAAACTTGAGCGTTAGGTCCGCCGACGTTACCGCCCGCAGAGAGCACCCGTCCGTCGGCCAGCAGCAAGGCCGTCGAGTGATAACCCCGATAGACCGCAATGCTGGCCATCACGGTAAACTGCCCCGTAGCTGGGTCCCACATCTCCGTGGGGAGCACTGGCGAGGTAGAAGTATCGAACCCGCCCGCGCTGCTTCCGCCGACGATAAAAACTTTTCCGTCTGGCAGGATGACGGCATTATGCTGCCGCCGCGGATAATGCATGTTGCCGCTGTATTTCCATACCGGCGTCGCGGCATTGAGGTCGATCACTTCCGATGTCGCCGTCGGAGGGTTCGCGCCGCCAATCACAGCTACTTTGCCTGGGGCATACATTACCGCCGGACCATAGTCGCGGAAGCCTCCGAAGTTCAGCACGGCAACATTTGTCCAGGCGCCTGTCCCGGCAGTGTTCAGATACCTGCTCTGGCGGCTAGGTCCGGCGCTGAAGACTTTTCCGTTTGGGGCCACCAGCATGCTGGGATAAAGAGGTTGTGCCAGCTGGGCAGTCGTCAGATTTCGCCAGGTCTTGGTGGAAAACTGGAAAACCTGAGGCAGCACGTCAACGTTGGTATTCGAGTTGATGTCGCCTGAAACCACCAGGACATCGCCGTTTGGCAGAGTCGTGGTCGTGGGGTACCAGCGGCCGGTGTTCATGTCCGGCAGCGATGTAAATCCATTCGTCGCCGGATCAAAGATCACGGCATGCGCATATCCCGTGTAATCGGCCACATGGCCGCCGGCAAGAAATACGCGTCCGTCTGCCAGCGTGGTATGACCGGCACAGAAAAGCGCGAACGATGACGACGCCGTCGCAGTGAATGTGTCGCTCACGGGGTCCCAGATGTTGGGGTGCAACGATTCCGCGTAATACGAGATAAAGAAGACGCGGCCATCCGGTAACAAAGTTGCGTGAACAGCTCGAGTAGGCCAGTTGGTCACCGCCGACCATTGGCCTTGTGTGGAAGCTTGGGCGTTACTGCGTACGGCTACTGCTACAACAAACAGAAGTAGTATGACGAAAGCGGACGCCCCTCTACGAACAAGGGAGCATGAGTGGCGCACAGTAATTGATAAGATTCAGCTACATGCGGCAGGGTTGTGCGATTTACCCGCATGAATACTGGATTAATACAAATTTATTTTTCCTTTGGGACGAGCGGCTGGCACGAAAAGAGACTTAGCGGCGACTACTTTGCCGGCGGCTCCAGCCGCTCATGGAACTTTGAAGCCAGGCGCTCGGAGGCATCCACTAGGTTGTTTTCTTTGCCCTTTTCCTTCATGGCGAACTTAACGCTCTCAGCGGCGCTCCACAGCCCGCGCTTATTACGGGAGTCAAAAACCGTCATTTTGACCTCTGTCGGCGAAATGTCTTTCCGGGTAGAACTGGATTTCTCCTCTTTCCCAGTCTCCGGCGAGACCTTGGACGAACTTGAAACCTGAACGCCTGAATCCCCAGTGGAAGAAATTTCAATAATCAGGTCGGCCTTTTCCGGGCTTTCAACGAAGGTGAACCGCCCCCAGCCTTCCAGAGTGGACTTGATCACATCCAGCGGAATCCGGCTCCCGTGCGTCCGGGTTATAAAAACGTTTTTGGCTGCCGCCAGCCTCATGGAGGGCGTTTCAATAAGCGGCTTCTTTTCTGGAGGTTGCTGCGCGTTAGAGAGGAACCCGCTCGCTATCACGACCAGAACAGCGGCTCTCAAGAATGTCAGCAATTTTATGGTTCGCATTACTGCCTCCGGGCATCGAATGTAAGCGGAATTATTAACGAAGAGCAAGCTGGCCAGGCTGCTACCACTGCAGATCTGCCAGACTACTCGATTCCGTCTCTCAGATTACAATATTTGCGATTATGGCTGACCGTCTTTATCTAAGTATCTGGTTTCCCAGCTTTCAGGAGCCGGAAATGCTGCCTCGGCTGCTTTCCGTGTTGAAGCAATTCCCTTACTCCGCCGACCGCGGTGGCATCGGCTCGCTTACCATCCGCAGCATCTCCTGGGACCAGCCCATCATCTTTCAAGAGACTTTTGACTACCGTGCTGATCCTGAGCGCGCTCTTCTGCTGGCTGGCGAGTTCCTCCATGAAGATAACGCCTACGAATTGGACGTCCTTTGGGACCTTTGGGTCCCAACCAAAGAAGGCGACCTGGATGAAACCTGGATCCTCCGCCCGCAGACCGTGAAGGTCATCGCCTTCGGCACCCAGTTCGAAGAGGGAACTTTTCAGGAGAACGGCCACATACTGGTCGATTTCGGTCTGGACGCTCCTTTCCTCTTTGAGGAAGCCGATTACACCAATATTTTGGAACAGCGGATCAAAGCCAATGTCCACAAACTGGTCGCCTTCACCAGCGCTGTAGAGAAGAACTGCGGCATCAGCGGTCGGGTTTTGTGGTCAGAATCAGAGGACAATCTCGCGCAAAAACTGATTGAGCGATTGCAAAGGGTGCAGTAAATCTTGGACATAGCGTGGGAATGTAAAGGACGCAAAGATCAACCGCTCTTTGCGTCCTTCGCGCCCTTTGCGGTGAATCACTTGGTGCGTCCGCCCTCAGTCTTCAACTCTTCCGCCGCCGCGGCCTGCGCTGCCGCCAGTCGCGCTGTAAGCACGCGGTAGGGTGAGCAGGAAACATAGTTCAAGCCAATCTTGTGGCAGAACTCCACCGACGCCGGATCCCCACCGTGTTCGCCGCAGATGCCAATCTTCAGGTTCGAACGCGTCTTGCGTCCCTTCTTGACCGCGATCTGCATCAACTCGCCCACACCTTCCTGGTCGATGGTGGCAAACGGATCGCTCTTCAATATGCCGCGTTCAATGTAAGCTGGCAGGAACTTGCTGATATCGTCACGGGAGAATCCATAAGCGGTCTGCGTGAGGTCATTGGTGCCAAAGCTGAAGAACTCTGCGTCAGAGGCAATCTGATCGGCCACCGAACATGCGCGCGGCAACTCAATCATGGTGCCGACCATGTACTCGACTTTGGTTCCCTTCTCTTTGAATACCTGCTCCGCCACCTGGCGGATGATGGCACTCTGGTTTTCCATCTCCTTCATCATGCCGACCAGCGGAATCATGACTTCAGGAAATACCTTTACGCCCGCCTTTTGCACGTTGACCGCAGCCTCAAAAATCGCCCGCGCCTGCATCTCTGAAATTTCCGGATAGGTGATGCCCAGACGGCAGCCGCGATGTCCCAGCATGGGATTCAGTTCATGCAGCTCTTCCACGCGACGCAGCACTTCACGCGCTTCTTTAAGCCGCGGCGAGTTCGCGTCTTTAATCTCCAGTTGCGCGATCTCCACCATCAGCTCTTCCCGGCGGGGTAGAAACTCATGCAGCGGCGGGTCGAGCAAACGGATGGTTACGGGGAATCCGTCCATAGCTTTGAACACGCCTTCGAAATCTTCACGCTGGACTGGCAGAAGTTTAGCCAGCGCTTTCTTGCGCTCCGCTTCCGTGCGGGCCAGAATCATGTCACGCATGTGCCCGATGCGGTCTTCGGCAAAGAACATGTGTTCGGTGCGGCACAGGCCGATGCCTTCTGCGCCAAAGCTGCGGGCCGCAATCGCATCACGCGGGATATCCGCATTCGCGCGAACTCCCAGTTTGCGGAAC
>Ga0209488_10002016_pt1 | contig 17095 bp, 12 predicted proteins | sample Rivendell_Oct201_8_FD_188349 | JGI IMG/M metagenome (GOLD analysis project Ga0209488, IMG submission 188349) | Vadose zone soil microbial communities from the Eel River Critical Zone Observatory, Northern California, USA -... | ecosystem: Environmental > Terrestrial > Soil > Vadose zone >...
GAGCCGGCCGGCGGCGTCGGCGCTGCGATCCTTCTGCCACATGTCGGTGTAGCCGCTCTCATCCAGGATGGCGCGGGCAAGGTCGGTATGCGGCATCGCATCTTTCTGGACACGCCAGCGATCGACCGCGGCAACGAAATCGCGCAAGGCGCCGCGCGGCTTGGGCTTAAGTGTGTCCGTTTGGATTACGAAGCGTGTTGCCTCCAACAGCGGCAAGCGCTGCTTGCGTGCGTGGTCGTGCAGGAGTTTTATGGTGGCATCGCCAAGGCCGCGCTTGGGCACATTGACGATGCGCTCGAACGCAAGATCGTCGGCCGGCTGGTTGACAAGCCGCAGATAGGCCAGCGCGTCGCGGATTTCCATGCGCTCATAGAAACGCGGGCCACCGATAACGCGATAGTTGAGGCCAAGCGTGACGAAGCGATCCTCAAACTCGCGCATCTGGAAAGAAGCACGCACCAGGATGGCAATTTCGTCGAGCGGATGGCTGTCGCGCTGCATCTGCTCGATGTCATCGCCGATCGCGCGCGCTTCTTCTTCGGAATCCCAGGATCCGGAGACTTGCACTTTTTCTCCCGGCTCCTGGTCGGTACGCAGCGTCTTGCCGAGCCGCCCTTCGTTATGGGCAATGAGGTGCGAGGCGGCCGCCAGGATGTGCGCGGTCGAGCGGTAATTGCGCTCCAGCCGGATGACCTTGGCGCCCGGAAAGTCATGGTCGAAGCGCAGGATGTTGTCGACCTCGGCGCCGCGCCAACCATAGATCGATTGATCGTCGTCGCCGACACAGCAGATGTTTTTTTGGATGCGCGGCGATGGAGCCGGTGAACCTGCGGCGGCCTCGGTCTGCTCCCTCTCCCCTGTGGGGAGAGGGTTGGGGTGAGGGGGTTCCCCAAGCTCGGTGTTTGGGTCCCCCCTCACCCTGTCCCTCTCCCCAGAGGGGAGAGGGGACGCTAGAGCCGCGCGCCCTTGGCCGCTATTCACATCCGCAATTCGCGCCTGACTCTGCCCCAACAACCGCAGCCAGAGATATTGCGCCACGTTGGTGTCCTGGTATTCGTCCACCAGGATATACTTGAAGCGCGACTGGTATTGCCGCAGCACGTCCGGCTGTTCGCGAAACAGCCTGATGGCTTCGATCAGGAGGTCGCCGAAGTCGGCGGCGTTGAGGACCTTCAGCCGCTCCTGGTAGATGACATAGAGTTTCTTGCCTTTGCCGGCGAAATTCGCACCTTCGCCGGCCGGAACCTGGTCAGGTGTGAGGCCGCGATTTTTCCAGCCATCGATGATTTGTCCAAGCACGCGTGCCGGCCAGCGCTTCTCGTCAATGTTCTCCGCCTGCAGCAGCTGGCGCAGCAAACGCATCTGGTCGTCGGTGTCGAGAATGGTGAAAGAAGGTTTGAGGCCGACGAGTTCCGCATGACGCCGCAGGATTTTCACGCCGATGGAGTGAAAAGTGCCGAGCCAGGGCATGCCCTCGACGATCTGCCCCACCATGGCGCCGACCCGGTGCTTCATTTCGCGCGCCGCCTTGTTGGTAAAGGTGACCGAAAGAATTTCAGACGGGTGCGCGCGTCCGGTCGCCAAGATGTGAGCGATGCGTGTCGTCAGCACGCGGGTCTTTCCGGTTCCGGCACCTGCGAGCACCAGCACAGGCCCATCGAGCGTTTCGACCGCCTCGCGCTGCTCGGGATTGAGACCGTCGAGATAGGGTACCGGCCGCGCCGCTTGGGCACGCGCCGCAATGCCGCCCGGTTTAGGGGGCTCGGCGGCCAACGTATGGCGTCGTTCGGCGGGATCAGCCAAGGGGAAACCTTCCGCGAATCTGAATTTCCCTAAGATGGCATCGCGACGCAGGATTTGCGAGCAAAGCAGATGTTTACCGAAGGTTATCCCGAGGCTCAATCCGTGACGGCCTACGGGTCTGTATTAGCGGCATTCCGGCATGGAGATCCTGCGGCCGGCGGCCTTGGGCAGGGGCAACTGCTCGTGCGCGGCTTTCATGTGCGTAAGGCGCGCAGAAACTTCCGGAGGGAAGGCGGCGGTCTTCTGGGCGTCCATGTCGACATGCAGCGACATATTTTCAGAGGTCGCCGACACCCACCCATCGGCCGCGTGAAACAATTGTTCGAAATAGTGCAAGCGCTTGCTGTCGAATTCGAGCAGTTGGAGGGTCGCGCGGACCGGGTCGCCGGCCTTGAGTTCCCGCAAGTAGCGAACGTGGATCTCGGCGGTGAAGCAGGAATGGCGGCGAGTCCTTACATAGTCGAGGCCGCAACCGAGGAGTTCAAAGGCCTCGTCCACCGCCCGATCGAACAATACGTTATAATAGGCCATGTTGAGATGGCCATTGTAGTCGATCCAGCCCGCTTCGACTCGCATCTCCGACGAGACGAAGGGCGCGAAGAACAATGGTTCAAATTCGATCCGATCAAGCATGACGCACAAGCCCAAAACGTTAACAACCAAGACCAACAACAATGGCACGAACTCGCCAAGAACACTGAACTCATCACTGAACTTGGCGAGGCTACGATATTACGGCATTGTCGTCCACCGGAGCAGCGAATTTGATAGTCCGATCAGTACGAGGTTGATCCCATGGTGAACGTCAGTTGGTTGCCCCCGGTCTTTGCGGATGCATCCAGCCGTCTTTTCCAAGCCCTCAAATCCGGCGACTTCGTTCCTGGATCGACGGTCTCACTGGCCGTGACCGGATTGAGCCGGTCCGGCAAAACGGTATTCATCACAAGTCTCGTTCACAATCTTTTGAGTACTCTGCATAATCCGAACCGGATGCCGCTGTTGCGCGTGGTCGGCGACGGCCGCTTGATCGCCGCCAGGCTCAACGGTTCCAAGGCGTCCGGGCTGCCGGGGTTTCCTTATTTCGACAATATCGAGATCATGGCCGAGGGTTCTCCCGACTGGCCGGCGCGAACGGATGACATCAGCGAAATCGGGATCGACGTGCATTTCGTACCGACCGGCGCTGTCGGCAAGTTCATGGGGCGGGTCAGCGGGATTCCAGCCACGACGTCGATCCGGATTATCGACTATCCGGGAGAGTGGCTCTTGGACCTGCCGCTTCTCGGGCAGACTTATGCGGAATGGTCGCGCGCCGCCTTGCGGCACTATCGCCGTGGCGTACGTGCTGAGGCTGGCGGCACTTTCATGGCCTATATCAGCCAGCATCGGCACAACGAAGTCGCGAGCGAACAGGTCGCGCGCCAGGCGCACGATCTCTATTGCGCCTTCCTGCGGGACATGCGCGACCGCCACGCTTTGAGTTTCCTGCAGCCAGGCCGTTTCCTCTGCCCCGGCAACATCGGAGAGGTGTCCTATCTGTGGTTTGCACCGCTCGATGTTCCCGTCGGTGTGGAGCCGGTCCCCGGAACGCTGGGCGCCCTGATGGCGGATCGCTTTGAAGTGTACAAGCGCGAGGCCGTCAGCGGTTTTTACGAAGATCATTTTCGCCGCTGTTCGCGCCAGATCGTCCTGGTCGACGTTCTGCGCGCGCTCCTTGCCGGGCGCGATGCCTTTGACGATACGCGGCTGGCGGTGGAGGCCATCCTGCAAAGCTTTCGCTACGGCAGCGGCGGCATCGTGGCGCGGCTGCTGCGCGGTTCGCGCATCGACAAGGCGCTGTTCGCGGCTACCAAGGCCGATCACGTGCCGGAAATCCAACGCGACCATCTTGCCGCCCTGTTGAAAAACATGGCGGCATTTCCGGCAATCGACGTGGCGAGCGCCAATGCGCAGATCGCTACGACGTCGCTCGCTTCGGTGATTTCAACCACCGATGACTTTCAGGAGATCGGTGGCCAACGGGTCCAGGTCGTGGTCGGCAGGCCGGTCGGGGCCAAGAAACAGTCAAAGTTTTTTGTCGGCAACGTGCCGATCAAGCCGCCGCGTCCGGATGCCTGGGATGCGCCTTTTCTTAAAGTTCCCTTATTCGAGCCGCCTGCCATCGATCCGTCGCCGGTGGATGGCATAGCGCATATCAATCTGGACTTTGCCTTGGAGTTCCTCCTCGGGGATCGGTTGCGATGACAGCGAACGCAATGAAACCGTTTGTGATCGAGGACGATGAAGGCGAGGGCGTTGCCACGCAGCGGATCTCGTCAGCGCCTCCAGTCGTGCCGAAAGTTATCGAGAGCGAGCGCAGCGAGCGTATCGTGCCGGTACAGCCCGCTCCGTTTCCGGCCGTACCGATAAAACGGCCGGCGCCAGGACGGCGGATCTCGTTTGGGCTCGCGGGCTTAAGCTTGTGCTTCGCAGGCTGGCTCGTCGTCGATGCCTATTGGTGGGTGGCATCAGCCTTCGGTCGCGGCACTGCGCTTGGTGGGCTTGCCGCCCTTGCGTTGACGGCAGGCATTGTGGGGGCGGGGACGATCGCGGCCCGCGAAATCAAGAGCCTGTGGCAGTTGCGGAACGTGGAAGCCGTACGCGCGCGTTTCGACCAGGAGATTGTTCTTCCCCGTGATGCCAGGGCAACGATTGACGAAATCCTGGCGGTCGTTCCCAGGGAACCGGAAATCGAATTGGCGCTCGGAACGTTTCGTCGCCAGGTCCAGCCCCACCAGTCGGTTGCCCAGCAGGTGGAAATCCTGTCGCGAACGGTCATGCAGCCGCTTGATCGTCGCGCCGAAGCGCATGTGCGCACCGCCGTGCTGCGCGCCTTCGCCGTCACCGCCATCAGCCCGACCGCCCTGACCGACGCCGCATTCTTTCTGGCATGCGGCGTGCGGATGGTGCGTGAGGTCGCGCGGTCTTACGGCCATCGACCGACCGCCACCGCAACCGCGCATCTATTGCGGCGGCTGTTGTTCGAAGCTGGCAAGCTCGGCGCGATCGACATCGCCAGCTCGACGCTGGTCGATACCCTTAGCGGTGCTGCGGCCGAGCGGCTGGCTGCCAATACGGCGGAATCGCTTTACGCGTCCTATCGCATGGCGCGGCTCGGTATCATTGTCATGGATCTCTGCCGGCCAATTCCGTTCCGCGAGGACGACGTGCCAAAACTGACGTCGCTCGTCGCCAGAGTCGTGTGGCGCAAGCCTACGGAGGAAACGTGACGGGCGGACGCGACGAGCGGGCCGTGCAGGTGGCCATTGCGGCGCTCGCCGCGCGCTTCGGCAATCGCCTTGTCACGTCGCAGGCGGTTCGAGAGCAGCACGGCAATACCACGACCTGGATCGAAAACCAGCCGCCGGACGCGGTGGTATTTCCGCAAAGCGGCTCCGATGTTGAGGCGATCGTGGGCATTTGCGCAACCGAGCGCGTACCCGTCATTGCGTTTGGTGCCGGCACGTCGCTTGAAGGCCATGTCAATGCGCCGCGGGGCGGGGTATCGATCGATTTTCGCGACATGAACCGCATCCTGGTGGTCCATGCGGACGACTTCGACTGCGTCGTCGAACCGGGCGTTACCCGCAAGGCCCTCAACGAGCATCTGCGTCACGATGGGCTGTTCTTTCCGCTCGACCCCGGCGCCGACGCTTCGCTGGGCGGCATGGCGGCGACGCGCTGCTCGGGAACCAATGCGGTGCGTTACGGCACCATGAAGGACAATGTACTGGCGTTGAAGGTCGTGCTGGCCAACGGCCAATGCATGACGACTGCGCGACGTGCCCGCAAATCGTCGGCGGGCTACGATCTTACGCGGCTCATCGTCGGTTCCGAAGGGACGCTTGGGATCATTGTTGAACTGACTTTGAAACTCTCAGGCCTTCCCGAAGCGATCGCCGCCGGGGTCTGTCCGTTCCCGACCGTGGAGGCATGCTGCAATGCCGCCATCCTGACCATTCAGTCGGGCATCCCGGTTGCGCGCGTCGAACTCCTTGATGCTTTGCAGGTGAAAGCCTGCAATGCCTATTCCAAGCTAGCACTGCCCGAGACGCCGATGCTTTTTGTGGAGTTCCATGGCAGTTCGGCGGGCGTGAAGGAGCAATCTGAACGATTCGGTGAGATCGCGCAGGAACTCGGTGGCGGCCCGTTCGATTGGGCCACGCGATCGGAAGATCGTACGCGCCTCTGGCAGGCGCGCCATGACGCCTATTGGGCGTGCCGGGGGCTGCGACCGGGTGCGGTCGCGGTTGCAACCGATGTGTGTGTCCCGATTTCGCGGCTTGCCGCATGTGTGGTCGAGACGCAAGCGGACATCGCGAAGACAGGGCTGGTCGCGCCAATCGTTGGCCATGTCGGCGACGGCAATTTCCACCTCACGATCCTGGTGGCGGATGCCGAGGAAGCTGCGCGTGCCAAGGGCCTCAATGAGCGTTTGATCGCGCGCGCCCTCGCCATGGACGGGACCTGCACGGGCGAGCACGGGGTGGGACAGGGCAAGATGGGCTATATGGTTACCGAGCACGGCCAGCCGACGATCGAGGCCATGCAAATAGTCAAGCGGGCCTTTGATCCTGCGGGCATCATGAATCCTGGCAAAATCGTCGATTTTGCTTGAGTATTGGGCTGGAATTCTGTTCGGTGTGACATAGGTTTGTCGTCAACGCCTCGCGGGGGGCGATGGTGTCGGGCGGGGGGCCAAGTTGAAACCTTAACGGTCCTACTCTGGTGACTGCGTGCAGACCACACTGCTCAGCATCGCGATTGCAATCATCCTGGCGCTTTTGGGCGCTCTGGTCGGGCCGCATTATGTCGATTGGAACCATTATCGAGCCGAAATAGAAGCCCGGGCGAGCCACCTCGTCGGGCTCAATGTTCGTATCGCCGGTGGGCTCGAAGCGCGTTTGCTGCCGACGCCATCCTTGACCCTTCAGCGAATTGAGGTTTCCCGGCCGGGTGGAGCTGGTGCGTTGAAAATGCGCAGCCTCGACATCGAGTTTACGCTCGGCTCACTCGTGCGAGGCGAATGGCGGGCCAGCCATGCGCGCGTGGAAGGAGCGGAAATCGAAATTGGTCTCGACGGCGCCGGCCGCGTCGACTGGTCGGTTCCCAAAATGGCCGTAGGTCCCGACGCGATTTCGATCGAACACCTCGAAATCGCCGATAGCCGCATGATGCTGACGGACGCCGCCAGCGGTTCCGGTCTCATCCTCGAGAAAGTGCAGTTCACCGGTGAACTGCGTTCCCTCGCGGGACCGGTCAAAGGCACTGGCTCCGTTACTACCAACGGCCACCGCTATCCCTATCAAATCTCGGCCGGTCGGGCCGGAGAAGGTGGGGGCGTCCGGCTCCGGCTCAATGTCGATCTGGTCGATCAGCCCCTGATCGCCGAAGCAGATGCCGTCGTGGTCATTGAAAATAGCATTCCGCGATTTGACGGTACGCTCCAACTGGCGCGGCCCGTGGGGCGCGCCGAGAACGGCATCATCGAGCCCTGGCGCATGACCACGCGTATCAAGGGTGACGTGGTGACGGCGGGATTGGAGCAAATTGAATTTCAATACGGTCCCGACGACCATCGTGCGGTTCGGCTGCGGGGCAAAGCCAATTTGACGCTCGGTCGGTTCCCCCGGATCGAGGCCGAGCTGACGGCAGCTCAGGTCGACCTCGACCGTGTGTTCGGGGTTCCGGATGCTGTCAGCCGGCGTCCCCTGTCGGCGATCCAAGCCGCTGTCTACAAATTTGCGGATCTTGGGCAATTGCCGATACCCCTGAGGCTTAACCTCAGGGTTGAGAACGTGGTGCTGGCCGGCACCACGCTGCAGAGTGTCCGAAGCGAGATCAAGTCCGAGAACAATGGCTGGAATGTCGAGCTGCTGGAAATTCGCGCGCCCGGTTCGGCGCAGGTCCGGCTGAACGGGCGATTGCAGGCGGATTCCAAGGGATTGGCATTTGCAGGGCCGGCCAAGATCGACGCCCGGGATGCGCGGGCGTTTCTGGCCTGGCTGACCGAGCGCCCCGACACGGCGGCTTTTTCGGCCGGCCCCTTACGCGCCGAGGGCAGATTGCGGCTCAGTGGCGAGGTGATCGCCTTTGACCAGTTCAGCCTTGATGGCGATCGCATGTCCATCGAAGAAGGGACCATCACCTATCGGGGTCCGAGTAACGAGCGTCCGTCGCGTCTCAATGCGACGCTCAAGGCGAGCGATCTTGATCTGGATCGCTTCTATGCCCTGGCAGAGGGCATTTTTGGGGAATCTGCACTCGGTTGGCCGAGCGAGGGTGAGATCCGGGTCAAGGCCGAGCGCGGCACTGCGGCCGGTGTCGAGGTCAAGCGCGCTGATGTCGCCGTTCGCTATGATCGCCAGGCGGTGGAGATAGAACGATTTACGGTCGGGGACTTTGGCGGCGCCGCCGTTACGCTTAATGGGCAAATTCTTTCGCTGACTTCGTCACCACAAGGGACCGTAACGGTCGATCTCGATGCGCGAGCGCTCGATGGAGTGGCGGCACTGGTGGAAAAGATTGATCCCGCCAGGGCCACGGAGTTTCGCCGGCGGGCGTCGCGGTTCATACCGGCGAAAGCTCGCGCCACGCTGGTCGTGAGCGGGCAAGCCGCGCGGAGCGGCGCAGCGCCGGTACGCGGCGCAGCACTCACGATTGACGGTAGCGCCGGGATCTATCGCTTCAATCTGCGTGGCAATGTCGATGATATCGGCGACCTCATCGCCACCCGCAACTTTTCGCAAGTTGTGGCCAGCAAGTCGAATTTGATTGCAACACTCAAGGCCGATGACGGTTCCGCACTGGTTGAACTCCTAGGTCTTGAGCCGGTCGTGGTCGTCGATAAGCGTCCCGGTCAGATCGAAGTGAAGGCGAGCGGAACGATCGATGGCGAAATGACGATTGATGGCCGGATCGTCGCCGGTGGGCTTGATGCGTCGACGATTGGCAAGGCTCGGCTGTCGGGCAGTGGAGCACCGACAGCGGGACTCGAGTTGAAAGTTGCGAGCGCAATCATTCGCAAGCCTTACCCTCCGGCGCCGGGACGCCCGATCCAAGCGCTATCGCTGAGGCTGCCAAAAGGGCAGATTGCGCTCACGAGTGAAAGGGTTGAGTTCTCAGGCTTGGAGGGGAGTTTTGCCGGGACGGAAGTCCGCGGACATCTCGCTATCGGTCTTACGCCGGAGCATGAAATCAGCGGTGAACTGGAGTTTGGGGAAATCGAACTTCCGGCTGCCATCGCCACCGCAATCGGTATTCCTCCCCAAAGTGGCGGCCCCTCGAGGGTTTGGCCCTCGGAGCCTTTCGATCGAGGGATACTCGACGGATTGAATGGCTGGATTACGTTGAAGGCTGGGCGCGTTTCGCTGAGCCCAAACCTCGCGGCGAAGAATGTCCGTGGCGTGGTGCAGGTCGCACAATCGTCACTCGTCTTGAAGGATATGGACGGTTCACTTGCCGGCGGGCAGGTCGCCGGCGACATTGCCTTTGAACGTGGCCCGGAAGGCATTGCGTTTCGGTCACATGTGCGATTTTCCGATGCCGACTTGGCTGAACTGGTTCGCGGCGGCCCGCCCCCGCTGTCGGGTCGGTTGACGCTCGATGTGACCCTGGAAGGTGCCGGCCGCAGCCCGGTCGCGATCGTCGGTTCGCTTGGCGGCAACGGAACCTTTTCGGTGAAGGACGGGAGAATTCGGCGCTTGGATCCGGGCGTATTCGATGTGGTGATCCGCGGCATCGATCAAGGCCTGCCCAATGACGCTCTGCGCGTGACGGAACGCATCGAACAGGTATTGGGTGCAAACGGAATGGCGGTCCCCCAGGCGGCGGGGACGATCGTGGTCGCGGCTGGCCAGGCGCGCCTCAATAATCTTGTCGTGCGGTCGGATACCGCCGAATTGGCGCTGGGCGGCAGTGTTACGCTCGCAGAGGAACTCATCGATGTCAGGATGACATTGTCTGGTGCGGGGAGGACCGATGGCCCTGGCGGTCTTCAGCCGGAGATTGGCATTTCGCTCAAGGGCCCTGTTGATTCCCCCCGGCGCACCTTGGATGTCGCCGGCTTCACGAATTGGCTCCAAGTGCGAGCCCTTGAGCAGCAAGCCAAGCACATTGATTTGTTGGAATCCGGGCGTGATCTGCCCGTCGATACGGCTGTTCCGCGTGCACCGAGAGCGACCGCGCCACAGTCTCCTTTTGCGCGAGCGCCACGGGGGGCTGCGCGCAATACGAACGACTCGTTTCCCCAGTTGCCAGGATTAGCGCGTCCGCGTCCCCTTGTGACGCCACCTCTCGACCTAAGGCCGCCTATCTCCACGCGGTGATGGGACCTGTTGAATTCGAGGATTGAGCGGCCGATCCCGTGGGCATGGAAATACCCACAGGGCGACTTCGACGCGCTGTGGGCCGCCCAGACACCCAAAAGGTGACCGTGCTGATTTGTGTAATTTTTAATAGAATTTCGAAAGAGCGCTTTCGCGCTGCCTCAGACGGCTGCTCCGGCGACCATCAAGCCGCGCGTTTCCGAGTGCTCCCCTAAATCTTCGATGCCAATTTGGCTTCGATAGTGGTCGAGGACGAAAAGGCGGATGCCTGACGAGAGATTACCGTGTTGTCGGTCCGAATCAATCGTTGCGACGAGTTCAGACAATGTCATGGCGCGCTCGACGGCAATCTCCTTCAGTCCTTTCCAGAACGCGTCTTCAAGGCTAACGCTGGTCTTATGACCAGCAATGACGATCGAACGTTTTACTACAGGTGATTTCATTTCTCGCCTCCCGTGTCGACCCGACGCAAATCAAGATCGCGACAGACCTTCGCATTTCGCGCTTCCATGAGCTTGCGATCGGAATTGCTGAGACCAAAACTCAGGCGATTTGCAGCGGCACGCTTCTGGTCGTTCTTGCGTTCGACCGTCTTGCGCGCCTTCCTAAGATTGATGATGTCGCTCATGCTTGGCCCCAGCATTCATGAACAAGCGCGTGATGACTAGACCCCGATCCTGATGTGGTGTCTCGGCGCCAAATGCGACGATAGAGTGGCGATCTGAACAAGTGATGATTCATAAGTTCGCAATTGTCACAAAACTGTCGAAGCCCGAGAAGTGTGGAACTTCAGGCATGTGGTCAGGAGATGCCGCCGCAATGCACGCGCCCGAGGCTTCCGAAAATCCAATAAAATACCGCTTTTTGAGGCTTTGAATCCACTGTGAGCATGTTTCGATCGTTGCCAATTGTGATGCCGGCGCGGCAATTCGCGCGTGCTCACCGTCCAAGTATTGCGAAAAATACATGGCCGCTATGACCAAATAACAACTCAACTCATCAGGTAATCACCTGAGTCTGATGAACAAGCATGGTGAATCGCGCCTCGGGTTCAACTCTTTATCAACCTTGACCTTGATGAAAACCATGGACCGGAGGATGGCCAATCGTTGAAGAGTCAACGATATAGCCCGGTTCGGTGAGAATTCAACGAAATGTCATTCTTGCGCACGCGGTCCCCCTCCTGCGGGCCCGCGCGGGCCGGCGCGTCGCAGTTCTCGGAGAAGACCGTCTTTCGGACCCTATCCGGACCGGCCCTTACTTCTTGCGGAACCGGTCAAATCGCACGACCTCGCCGCCGCTGGCTGGTTTGTCCGGGTCGGGAACCGGCGATGGATTGGCGGGCGGGGGCGGGACGGCGGCGGCAGGACGCGGCCGCTTATGATTGTGCTCGGCCGGTGGCCGCGCCGTCTTGCCATTGGCTGGCTTTTCAGGCGCGGCGGCTTCCTTCTGCACATTATCGAGGGTATCGAGGGTCGGGACTTCGGCGACCTGCTCGAACTGCAAACCGAATTGGACGGAAGGGTCGAAAAACCCCTTGATGGCCGCGAATGGAACGATGAGCCGCTCGGCAACGCCACCAAACGATAGTCCGACCTCAAACCTGTCGGCGGTGACGACAAGGTCCCAGAACTGGTGCTGAAGCACGACCGTTATTTCGGTGGGATATTGCTCCCGCATACGCGGAGAAAGTGTAACGCCCTCGTGGCGCGTATCTACCGCAATGAAGAAATGGTGTTCGCCGGGAAGGCCATTCTTGGCGGCATCTTCAAGGACAGTGCGCACCACGCCACGCAGGGCCTCCTGGGCCAGGATATCGTATCGGATGTGGTCGACGGCCATGGGCGATCCATTCTCATGCTGATTCGCAGATTGAAACCGATATTGAATCTAACGTGCCGCGCGGCGGGCGCCAGTGCCGCGAAGTTCGCAGCAATTCGAAGACACGGTTTTTTTGGGTATTGGTCCCGGAACCACCCTCTGGACCGGTCGTCCGCGGGATTACCCGCCTGCGGGATTACCCGCCCGCCGATCTACCAAAAGAATGGAAAGTGGAGGCTTCTGTTGCCAGGTGCCTCCGAACCCCGCCTGCCGGAGCTTAACCCGTCAGGACTTTAATTCGGTCTTCCAAACTGCGTTACGCAGCCTGGGCAACCGGAGCATAGTTGTCATTTGCAACTATGGAATGGCCCGATAACGGCGGAACCATGCCGAGCAAAAGCACGCCCTTTACGCCCTCGTCGATCCTATTTCGACCCCATTGGTGGAGTCGCCGGGTACCGCCCCCGGGTCCGAAAGGTTTATTACGACAGCCATTTATCGCCATATCCGGTTTGCACCGGCAGCCGCAATATAGGTGGGAAGGGGCAGGAAAAGAAGAGCCACCGAACGGTTATCCGGTGGATGCTTGGCGACCGCAGCAGTGCGGGTCTATGTGTCGATTGCCAGTGCGAGCCTGACGCCTTTGACCCAAGCGCCGGGCTCGCCCCCCTGCAAAGCAATCCAAGGAAGATAAATCCGTGCCCTCGCGTGATCCGGCCGTCAAAGTTGAGCCTTCGCGGCTGCAGATTCTGATCGCCTTCGCAACCATCTCCCTGTTCGGCTTCGGCGGCGTGTTGGCCTGGTCGCGTCGAATGATGGTCGACGATCGTCGTTGGATGACGGCGGAAGAGTTCAACGATCTCTATGCACTCTGCAATTTCCTGCCTGGTCCCAACATTGTTAATTTCTCCGCCGTGTTCGGCGGACGGATTGGCGGTGTTGCCGGCGCATTGACAGCACTCGTTGGCCTTTTGGGGCCGCCATTTGCGGTCGTGCTGGGGATCGGCACCCTCTACGCGTACTTCGGCGCTTTCGATGCGTTGCGACGCATGTTTGCGGCGGTCGCGGCAGCCGCCGCCGGCCTCTTGATAAGCACCATTATCAAGATGCTCGCACCTCTCATGCGGGAACGGTTCGGCGCCTCTCACGTCACCATGGCGGGAGTATTCGTTGCGATTGGGGTGCTGCGCTGGCCGCTCCACTGGGTCCTTGCCGCGGCGATACCGGCAAGCATCGCGCTGGCGTGGTGGAGGCGACGATGAAGGACGATGGTGTGGTCTGGGCGCTGGCTGGCCACTTCGCCTTGATGTCGTTGTTTGCGATGGGGGGCGCCAACGCGGCTTTGCCCGAGATGTATCGGCTTGCGGTGGAGACCAAGCAATGGATGACGGACCGGCAGTTCGCCGACATGTTTGCGATCGCCCAGGTTACGCCGGGTCCCAATGTCATCGTGGTCACCATGATCGGTTATCACGTAGCCGGGATCGCGGGAGCTGTGGTCGCGACCGTGTCGATGTGCGGGCCGACCTGCGTTTTGGCCTATTTCGTCGGAGGCCTCTGGGACAGGTTCAAAAACGCTCCTTGGCGGGTAATTGTTCAAAATGCCCTGGTCCCCTTGTCGCTTGGCTTGATTGGGGCGAGCACGCTCGTGATCACCCAGGTCGTCGCTTCCAGTTGGACGGCAGCCGGCTTGACGGCAGGGACCGCATTATTGACCTATTTTTTCCGCATGAACCCGATCTGGATATTCCTCGCTGCGGCTTTGTCAGGGCTATTTGGCTTGATTTAGGCCGACCATGATGGCCTCAGTCATGATCACGACAGAAAATCGCAGCAATTGCTTCACGTACCCTACTGGAGTGTGCTAACGAGGGGTCTAAGGAACACAGTCGGGCCGTGGCGCTGGAAGCTTGGGCGCACCCAAAGCACCGTGAATGTGGCGTTCAATAGGGGGAAGTATCATGTCTGAGGGCGCCAATCCGTCCCAAAGCGGTATGACACCGGATTCTCCGGCGGGAGTTACAAACGCGTTCCGGGGCGGGATTGTGTTTGCCGTCTTGGCGCTCTTGCTGGTGGCGATGACTTTCTTCATTTCGAGCCCACTCGTTCCACGGATTGCATCTATCCTTCTGGCTGTTGTGGGTGTGGCGACGGCAGTCGGGTTAATTCCCGTGCGTGGTCCGCAGGATTATTACGGCGGATTGGCGCTGGTGGTGCTCGGAACATTTGCCATCGTGGCGTCATCCGAATTGCCTGGACAGCGCTCGTTTGCGTTTGGTCCTGGCACGGCACCGCGTATGTTCGCCGGTGTTCTAGTCCTATTGGGCGTCGCGATTGCCGTGGTAGGGGTTATCACGGCGGGGCCGATGATCGAAAAATACAAGCTGCGCGGGCCCATGTACGTCATCGGCGGGATACTGCTGTTCGCGGTGACGATCCGTCCGATGGGCCTTGTCCCATCAACCTATGCGGCGTTCATCCTCTCGATCATGGGGTCGCGCGAGATGAAATGGGTCGAGAGCGTGATCGCAGCGGCCGTTATGACGGGGTTCTGCGTTTTGCTCTTTGTCTACCTGCTTAATCTGCCGTTTCAACTGTGGCCGCAGCCGAACGCCCACATCGTCATGTACAACCAGAACGCCGAGTTCTTCAGGCTCATATTTGGGCCGCTCATGAAGTTCTTGTTCGGATAGCGATGTAAAACTGGGGATAATGCGCAATGTCCGAACTTCTTGCCAATCTCTATTTGGGTTTTGGGGTCGCGCTGGAGGGGAGGAACATATTGTTCTGCCTGCTTGGCGCGCTGGTCGGGACGCTGGTCGGCGTCTTGCCGGGCATCGGCACGGTCGCCACAATCGCAATGTTGCTGCCAATCACCTTCGGGCTGCCTCCGGTCGGCGCGCTGATCATGCTGGCGGGCATCTACTACGGAGCTCAGTATGGCGGCTCCACCACGTCGATCCTGGTCAATATTCCGGGCGAGGCCACCTCGGTGGTGACCGCTCTCGATGGTCACCAAATGGCGCGACAAGGGCGTGCTGGAGCAGCGCTTTCGATTGCGGCGCTCGGGTCGTTTTTTGCTGGTTGCGTCTCGACGGTGCTGGTTGCGGCGCTTGGCGGGCCGTTGACCAGTCTGGCATTGCTATTTGGCCCCGCCGAATATTTCTCCCTGATGGCTCTTGGCCTGATCTTCGCGGTCGTTCTGGCCAAGGGCTCGGTCCTTAAGGCAGTCGCCATGATCCTGACCGGCCTCCTGTTGTCGATGGTCGGTTCCGACCTCGAAACAGGTGCCGGGCGCATGACCTTCGATCTTCCCGAACTCGCCGACGGTATCGGGTTCGCCAACATCGCCATGGGAATGTTTGGCTTTGCGGAGATCATCCGCAATCTCGAATTGCCGCCCGAGAGTGCGGATATCCTCAAGGGCAAGGTTACTGGGCTGATGCCGACGCGCAAGGATTTGATCGACTCGGCTGCTCCAATCGCTCGCGGGACGCTGCTCGGGTCGATCCTCGGAATCCTGCCCGGCGGCGGCGCCGTTATTGCGTCCTTTGCCGCCTACACATTCGAAAAGAAAATTTCCAGGAATCCAGAACGGTTCGGACGGGGTGCCATCGAAGGTGTCGCGGCTCCCGAAAGCGCCAACAACGCCGCCGCGCAAACCTCATTCATTCCGCTCTTGACGCTCGGAATTCCCCCGAATGCCGTTATGGCGCTCATGGTCGGCGCCATGACCATTCACGGGATCGTGCCGGGACCCCAGGTCATGACCAAGCAGCCAGGGCTGTTCTGGGGTATGATTGCGTCGATGTGGGTGGGCAACCTGATGCTGGTCGTCATCAATTTGCCGCTGGTCGGTGTGTGGGTGACCCTGTTGCGGGTACCCTACCGGCTGCTGTTTCCGTCGATCATCGTTTTCTGCTGCATCGGCATCTACTCGATCAACAACTCCCCAAGCGACGTGCTGATCTCCGCGATGTTCGGGATCGTCGGCTATTGGTTCATCAAGCATGACTTTGAAGCTGCTCCAATGCTGCTTGGGTTCGTGCTGGGGCCATTGATGGAAGAAAACCTGCGTCGCGCCATGCTGATCGCACGTGGTGACGCGACCGTATTCTTTACACGCCCGATTTCAGGGGTGTTGCTGTCGACCGCAATCATCCTCCTCATCATCGCGGCTATGCCGAAAATCCGCCGTCGGCGCGACGAGGTTTTCGTGGAGTAGCGGCCTACCGCGGCGTCACGACGCTCCGGCTTTCGCTTGAGGTTTTTCGAAATATTTATATGTCGAGCGCCATATGCGAGTGGCGCAGTTCTCCTAATGCGTGTTATTAATAAATATTCGCGGTAAAGATGTTCTGCGCGACAGGGGAGCGAAATAGGAGAGATTGCAATGTTCAAAGACACGGCGCGGCCAGCAGCCACTGGCCGCCCTGGTCAAGAGCGAAATCGGTAAATGGGGCCCGGTCATCAAGGCAGCTGGACCGATAAATTAAGAACGCGAATCAAGACTACGGTGGCTAGTGCGGCGAATTTGAAGTTCCTTATCATTTCGGCGCAAATTCGTTTAGGAACTTCAAATTCAAAAGCCGCACTAGAATCAATAAGTTGCATAGCGCGTCCAGACGCGCGTAAACGCGCTGGTGTGCTCCTTTGATTCCGAAGTTCGCAAACGAGGTTGTCGCGATATGGTGCGAACTTCGGAATCGGAGCACTAGCGTGAGCGGGTCGGCAATTGCACTATCGCGCCAGACGCCCCACATCTCCATTGTTCTGGTCGCTGCCGTGGCCGACAACGGTGTGATCGGGGAGGGCGGAGGTCTGCCATGGCGACTCAAATCCGACCTTGCTCATTTCCGCGCTGCTACGATCGGCAAGCCGGTTGTCATGGGACGGAAGACTTATCATTCAATTGGAAAACCGCTCAAAGGCCGGACCAACATTGTGGTGACCCGTGACCGTTCATTCGCCCTGCCGGGCGTTCTGGTGGTGCCGAACCTCGATGCGGCATTTACGGCCGCGCGTGGCGACGCCCTGCGCCGCAGCGTCGATGAGGTTGCCGTGATAGGGGGAGCGGAAATATATGCCCAAACCCTGGTGCGGGC
>Ga0209488_10002018_pt1 | contig 17094 bp, 13 predicted proteins | sample Rivendell_Oct201_8_FD_188349 | JGI IMG/M metagenome (GOLD analysis project Ga0209488, IMG submission 188349) | Vadose zone soil microbial communities from the Eel River Critical Zone Observatory, Northern California, USA -... | ecosystem: Environmental > Terrestrial > Soil > Vadose zone >...
AGCCCGGTCGCCGGATCGGCGCCGAGCTTCTTGTCGGGCGAGCCGTTAGCGCCGGCGGAGAACTGGCGGGTATAGCGGCATTCCGGATAGTTGGTGCAGCCGATGAAGCCGCCGAACCGGCCGAGCTTGAGCGAGAGCTTGCCGGTGCCGCAGGTCGGGCATTGGCGCGGATCGGTGCCGTCGGCGTTCGGCGGGAACAGATGCGGCGCCAGCATCTCGTCGAGCGCGTCGATCACCTGCGCGACGCGCAGGTCCTTGATGTCGCCGACTGCGTTGGTGAACTCCCGCCAGAAGTCGCGCAGAAGGTCGCGCCAGGCGAGCTCGTTGTTGGAGATGCGGTCGAGCTGCTCCTCCAGGCCCGCCGTGAAGTCATATTCCACGTAGCGGGCAAAGAAGCTTTCCAGGAACGCGGTGAGCACGCGCCCCTTGTCTTCCGGCACCAGCCGCTTCTTGTCGATGCGCACATAGCCGCGATCCTTCAGCACCTGCAGGATCGAGGCGTAGGTCGAAGGCCGCCCGATGCCGAGCTCCTCCATGCGCTTGACCAGGGAGGCTTCCGAGTAGCGCGGCGGCGGCTCGGTGAAATGCTGATCAGCCGCGATCGCGCGCCTGTCGAGGTTCTCGCCCGCGCTCATCTCCGGCAGCCGGCGCCCTTCCTCGTCCTCGGCCGGCTCGTCCATGTCCTCATTATAAAGCGTGAGGAAGCCGTCGAACTTGATCACTGTGCCAGTCGCGCGCAACTCGATCACGCGTCTGTCCACTCTCGCCGTGATGTCGGCGGTGGTGCGCTCGAGCTCGGCGGATTCCATCTGGCTTGCCACCGTGCGCAGCCAAATGAGCTCGTAGAGCCTGGCCTGATCAGAATCGAGGTAGGAGCGCACGTCGCGCGGGCGGCGGGCGGGTTCGGTCGGGCGGATCGCCTCGTGCGCCTCCTGCGCGTTCTTGGCCTTGGTCTGATAGCGGCGGGGGGCGTTGGGCACGTAGCGGTCGCCGTACTCGCTGCCGATCAGGCGGCGCGCCGCGGTGATCGCCTCTTCGGCGATGTCGACGCCGTCGGTACGCATATAAGTAATGAGGCCGATGGTCTCGCCGTCGGCCTCGATGCCTTCGTACAGGCGCTGCGCGACGCGCATCGTGTGCGCCGGCGCGAAGCCGAGCTTGCGGCTCGCCTCCTGCTGCAGGGTCGAGGTGGTAAAGGGCGGCGGCGGATTGCGCCGGGCGGGCTTTGCCTCGATCGCCGCGACCGCGAAGGCCGCTGTCTCCAGCGCCTGCTTGAAGGCTTCGGCTTCCGCGCCAGTTCCGATGTCGAGCCGCTGGATCTTGCGGCCATCGGCACCGACAAGGCGTGCGTCGAAGGTATCGCCGCGCGGGGTCGCGAGCGTCGCGACCAGCGACCAGTATTCGCGCGGGACGAATTTCTCAATCTCGAGCTCGCGGTCGCAGACGAGCCGCAGTGCCACCGACTGCACGCGTCCGGCCGAACGGGCGCCCGGCAGCTTGCGCCAGAGCACCGGTGAAAGGGTGAAGCCCACGAGGTAATCAAGTGCGCGGCGGGCGAGATAGGCATCGACCAGCGCGCCATCAATGTTGCGCGGGTTCTTCATCGCCTCCAGCACCGCCTGCTTGGTGATGGCGTTGAAGACGACCCGCTCGACCGTCTGCTTGTTGAGCGCCTTCTTCTCCTTGAGCACTTCCAGCACATGCCAGGAGATGGCTTCGCCCTCGCGGTCGGGGTCGGTCGCCAGGATAAGCTTGCTGGCGCCCTTCATTGCGCGGGCGATGTCGTTGAGGCGCTTCTCGGATTTGTCGTCGACCTCCCAGATCATGCGGAAATTGGCCTCGGGGTCGACCGAGCCGTCCTTGGCCGGCAAATCCCGCACATGGCCGAAAGAGGCCAGCACTTCATAGCCAGCGCCAAGATACTTATTGATGGTCTTGGCCTTGGCGGGCGATTCAACAACAACGATATTCATGTAGTTCCATAGGGTTAGCGGCCGGTAGTCGCCTCAATGGGGTCGATTCGGCCAAACCTGTGGCAGTCAACATGGGGAGATCGGCCCCCCGTGTCAAATCGGGGCGCCTTGCCTCGACCGCATGGGAGGGTGGCAGGAAATAGTTAAGAGCGCCACCCCAGCCATTTTGTGACCGCAACCATTGGATGAGGAATCGCCAAATAATACAGCCAGGATAATATCTTAATGGTGTTATTTCACCGCAACGCCGGCGTAACTGAGCAAGGCGGGCGTAGGGTGCCCGTCCGGAACCTGCCCCGCCTTGACCTGCACAGCGCGCACCGCATCACGCAGGTCGAAGTCGAAGTGACCGGTGAAGTTGCGCACCGGATAGCCGAGTTCCGAGAGCTTCTTCTGCAGCGCGACGCGCTCGGCCATCGATAGCTGGCGGTCGTCGGTCGGCCATTGGCCTTGGATCGGCCCGCGCCCGCGCATGCGGTCCGCCAGATGCGTGGCCGCGAGCGCATAGACGTCGGAATTGTTGTAGCGCTTGATCACCACGAAGTTGTCAGTGATCAGGAAGGCAGGGCCGCGCGCCCCGCTCGGGAAGAACAGGATGGCATCGCCCTGCTTCGGCAGCGGATTACCGTCAATACGATGCACGCCCAGGAGCCGCCAGTCGTCAAAGGAGCCGCGGCTCTGGCGAAGGTCGAAGTTCGGCGGTACCGTAACCTCGAAGCTTTGGCTCAGGCCTGCCTTCCAGCCGTTGTTGACGAAATAGTTGGCGATCGAGGCGAGCACATCCGGCACCGAGGTCCAGATGTCGCGCCGGCCGTCGCCGGTGAAGTCGACCGCATGCTCCATGAAGCTCGACGGCATGAATTGCGGCTGTCCCATCGCGCCAGCCCACGATCCGAGCATGGCGTCGCGGCCGATATGGCCCTCCTGCAGGATGAGGAGCGCAGTGATCAGCTCATCGCGAAAGAACGGAGGGCGCCAGCGCGCTTGCGCCAGCGTGGCGAGCGAGCGGATGACATCCCAGCGGTCACGGCTGCCGCCGAAGTTGGTCTCAACCCCCCAGATCGCCAGAATGAGCCAACGATCGACGCCGTAGCGCTTCTCGATGGCGTCAAGGGTGGCGGCATGCTCCGCAGCCTTGCGCATGCCCGTCTCGATGCGCGACTTGGAGGCGAAGCTGGCAATATAGGTACCGACCGACTGGCCGAATTCCGGCTGCCGCTGAGTGATCGGCATGATGCGCGGATCCGGGGTGACTCCCGCGAAGGCCATGTCGAAGGTCGCCCGGGTCACCCCCTTGGCGCGGGCGTCCGGCCACAGCTCCTGCAGGAACGCCGTAAAGGCCGGCACCTGCGCCGGGGCCGCGCTTTGGGCGCCGGGCTGGCTTGGCTGGGTTGGGGCTGGCTGGGCAGCTTGAGCAGGCGCGACCTGTGCGGGCGGCCGCTGCACTCCCACCGCCGCCTTCGACGCTGACGTACCTTGCGCCTGTGCCGCGACCGGCCCAAGCAATATGGCCAACAGAGCAAGCGCGAAGGGGCGGGAGGTCATGAAGGCGGGGCTCTCGGGATCTCGGCGACTTGCGAGCGATTTGGGGTAGCGATGATGACGAATTTGGGATGGCCGGTGGATTACGCCAGTCCCCCCGTTTCCGAAGTTCGTGACACCCTCAGCGCATTCTGACACGAACTTGGGTGCACGACCTTCAATTCGGCGTCAGCGACACTAGGCCGCCGCCGTGCCGCTCAAGCCTCCCGGCAAGCTCGAACTCTAGCAGCACGCTGCGCACGATCGCAGGCGGCAGGCCCGAGAGCCGGATGAGGTCGTCCACGCCGACCGGGGTCGGACCCAGGAGCGTGAGCAGGCGGTCGCGCTGGTCGTGGCTTGGCTCTCCGGGTGGGCTCGGCGCGATCGGGTGATCGGGCTCCTGCGCCGACAGCTGTTGCGGTCGCTCGAAAATCGGCCGCAGCGCTGCCGTCACGTCGGCGGCCTCGGTCACCGGGGCTGCGCCCTGCTTCAACAGGTTGTTGCTGCCCTCGCAGCGCGGATCGAGCGGGGAGCCCGGCACCGCGAACACCTCGCGGCCCTGCTCCAGCGCCATGCGCGCGGTGATGAGCGAGCCGGAGCGCTGCGCCGCCTCGATCACCACGACGCCGGCCGCAAGCCCGGAGATCAGGCGGTTGCGGCGCGGGAAATCGCGGGCGCGCGGCTCGTGGTCGAGCGGCATTTCCGACAGCACCACGCCGTTCTCGGCAATCGCATCCGCGAGCGCCGCATGCTCGGGCGGGTAGATGCTGTTGTGACCGCCGGCGATGGCCGCCACCGTGCCGGTTGTGAGGCTGCCGCGATGCGCGGCGGCATCGATGCCGCGCGCGAGCCCGGAGGCGACCACGAGACCCGCTTCGCCAAGCTCACGCGCGAGCCGCTCGGCGAACTTGATGCCCGCCGCTGATGCATTGCGCGCCCCCACGATCGCCACCGTCGGCCGCGCCAGCGCGGCAAGCTCGCCGCGCACCGCGATCAGCGGCGGCGCATCATCGATCATGGCGAGACGCAGCGGATAGTCAGGCTCGCTGAGCGACACGAAGGTAACGCCCGCCGCGCCCGCGGCCGCCATCTCGCGCTCGGCCTCCGCGTGCGTGCAGATGCGTCCCGGTGCGGACGCGCCACCGCGGCGCGCAAGCTGCGGCAGCGCCGCAAGCGCGGCGCGCGCATGGCCATAATGATTGATCAGCGCATGGAAGGTGCGCGGCCCTACATTCTGGCTGCGGATGAGGCGCAGCCAGTCGAGACGCTCATCGTCGGTGAGGCGGGCAATGGCGTGAGCGGTCATATCATGCTGGCGATTCATACTGGCGATGCCGCTCGAGGCGCCGCTGAGACACTCATGAAACGCCTACCCGCCGTTGCCACAGGCCTTCATCATCCCGCAACTTTGGCGGGAGAACAACTGTGATCCGGAAACATCGGTCGCAGGTGTCGGGTTGAGCGCTCCGTCGATGGCGGCCCGGCGGTGGGCAGGTAGGGCGATTGCGAGGCGCGCGTTGCAAGCTAAAGCGCATTGCGCCCGGGATGACGCTGCCAATCGAAATCGATAAGGTCCGCCGTCACAAATCCAATCGGGGAGGTCTACGATGATTGTCAGAATCGTGTTCAGCGCCGCTGTCGCCATCATGGCGATGACCAGCATCGCCGCTGCCCAGCAGCCGACGCCGCCGCAAACCATCAAGCGGACACTGCTGCAGAAGTTCGATGTGCCGGCCGCAAACTATGAGACGGTGATGGGCCTGGCCGAGATCATGCCCAACGCAAATATCGGCCGCCACACCCATCCCGGTATCGAAGGCGGCTACCTGATCGAGGGTGAGCTGGTGATCATGGTTGAGGGGCAGCCGCCCAGGACCGTCAAGGCAGGCGACAGCTGGCAGCTCCCGCCTGGCGCCGTGCACGATGCCAAGGCCGGACCTGCCGGTGCGAAGGTTATTGCCAGCTACGTGGTCGAGAAGGGCAAGCCCTTGGCGACGCCGGCGCCGTAGCACGGCGGCCTAATCCGCGAATGCCTTTTTGGGCGGCCAAGCTCCTGATGGTCCTGGCCAAACGGCCTCGGGCGCGTTTTTCTGCTCACCGACCTCTTCGATGATGCTCACGAGGAACATCGGACGCGCGCTCTCATCCCGGATCACCACGTGCTTGGCGGTGACGACGCGCGGGCCGTTGCGGGTCTCGATGGTATGGTTTCCCATGCTGAGCTGGCCGCTCGATTCCAAGAGCCTCTTGTCATAGGCGACCATCATGGTGGCCGTGTTCTTGGGAAACAGCTCGTGCGACGAGCGTCCCGTCACCTCGGCGCGGCTGAGGCCGTAGAAGTCTTCCGCCGCGCGATTGATGAGCAAATATCGGAGGCTCATCGCATCCTTGACCACGATGTTTGAAGGTACGCTTTCGAGCACCGTCAGAAGGAACTTTTGCGCGCGCTCGGCGTCGCGCTGGGCGTGGCACTGGTCGGTGACGTCCTGGTGGGTGGCGACCAAGCCGCCCTCAGCCATGGGACGCATGGATATCGAGATGACCCGGCCGTCAGCGAGCGTCCTCATATCGTTCAAAGGCGTGCCCTGCGCAATGTACGCCTGGATCTTCTCGACGACCCCGTCGATGTCTTCCGTGATCAGCCCTCGCTCGGCTTGATGCTCGATGAGCCGTCTCAGGGTGCAGCCTGGCTGCACGACCTCGGGCGACAGGTCGTACATGTCGGTGTAGCGCTGGTTGCAAATCAGTATCCGCCCATTGCCATCAAACAAGATGAGGCCTTGCGACATGTTCTCCAGAGCGGCATCGAGCTGAGTCTTCTGGTTGGTCAGGAGCTTATGGACACGTTCCGTCTCACGCAGGACAAATTCCGTGGCCTTGTGACGGACTGTGGCCTCGTCCCGCCCCCGGCGCTCGCGCGACAGCGTGGCGTAGTGCCGAAAGTAACGGATCGACACGACCGTAATTCCGGCGATCATCAGGATGGCAAACGCCGCGGCGCCGCCGAGGTTGATGGCTTGGCTTCTCCAGCCGTCCAGCACATCTTCCAGGCCGACACTGACCGACACGAGCATTGGATAGTGCGTGACGGCCCGGGCTGCGACCAGAGTCTCCTGATCATCGGCGCCGGCAAGGCGAGTGATGTCGTGCTCTGATCGATCGATCAGAGTTGTCAGCCATTTTGCCTCAGATGGCGCAAGCGTGCGCTTGGGCGGGTGGCTGGCGATCAGCTCCCCATTCAGGCGAAGCAGCGATATGGCGCTGCCCGTCCCGAGATTGATGGTGCCAAAATATCGCTCGAAGTATTTCTGCTCCATCCCACCAACCACGATGCCGATCATCTGGCCATTCGGACCGAAAAACTTTCGCGCCAGATAGATCGACCAGGTGCCGGTGGTGCGGTTGAGAATGAGCTCGCTCAGGACGGTGGTCGCGTGCTGGTTGGCCTTGAGAGCCTTGTAGTACTCGCGCTCCGCGACGCTGAGTGGCGGAATCGGCCAGAAGCGGGACGAATTGATGATGATGCCCTGCGCATCGGTGATTGTAAGGTTTTCGATGTGCGGCAGACCGTTGATTGCGTCCTTGAGCATCAGATGGGCCTCACGGCTGGCCATGTAGCCCCAGAGCTTGTCCGCCGCGAGGACTCCGAGCCTGTTCATCCGTTCGATGAGGCCCGACTGCGCCAGCGTAATCGCCTCGAACGATCGATCGATCTGCTCGGTCAACACCAGCGCCATGTTGCGCAGCTCGCGCTCCTTGTCGGCAACCATTTGTGCGCGAAGATTGACGATGGCGGAGACGGTGGCGCCAATGATGACGCAACCCAAGAGGGCGCTACAGGCCACGACCAGGGAGATGAACCTCGACGCCGGGCTTAGCGACTTGAATACGCGGCCTGCGCCAGCTCGGCTGTCGGAGGTCCCGGTCATCAGCGGTTGTTGGCAGCATCGCTCATGTGCAGCTCCACTATCAGGCAATGTAGTTAAGAAAGCCCGCCGGAGTTGCATGACGGGTTGCCGGGTTGGTTTCCAAATTCTTGCCGTGCGTCGGAATGGCAAGTCCCGTGCCTTTACAACCGTAAGATGGGACGCCGCCCCAATCGCACCTCCAGCCCTGGCCAAGCCACGCAAGGCCGCTCTATGCTTTCGCGAACAGGGACAACTGGGGAGGACAGCAGAAATGACAGTCAGTCATATGAGCCGGCGCGCGATGCTCAAGGGCGTAACGGCGCTTGGCGCGCTTGCCGCGGAATCTGGTGCAGTTCACGCTCAGGCCCCGCGTCGGACTGCGCCACTGCCGCTGCGGCGCGAGTTTGTCATTCGCAATGCGACCGTGCTGACCATGGATGCGAATATCGCGGATCTTGCGCGTGGCGACGTCCATGTGCGCGACGGTGCGATCGTCGCGATCGGCCCACGGCTCAATGTGCGGGCGCGGGCGATCGACGCCAACGGCATGATCTGCATGCCGGGCATCATCGACACGCACTGGCACCTGTGGACGACGCTGTTCCGTCCGTTCGTACGCGCCGATGTCGATGAGGTCGGCTACTTCCCGGTGAGCAATCGCCTGGGCCAGCTGATGGCGCCCGAGGACAGCTACCGCAGCGTCAGGCTCGGCGTCGCCGAAGCCCTCAGCGCGGGTGTGACCACCGTGCACAACTGGGCGCACAACGTGCGCAGTCCCGAGCATGCCACCGCCGAGCTCACTGCCATGCGCGACTTAGGGATTCGCGGACGCTTCGCCTATGGCCCGGCGCAGGGCATGCCGGACGACCAGGCGATGGATCACGCCGGGCTCGCGCGCATCAAGCGCGAGTGGATGCCGAACGACGGCATGCTCACGCTCGGCATCTGCTCGCGCAATGTCGGCGCCATGAGCATCGGCGGCGCCGCGCGCGGTACGCTCACCATCGAGATGGTGAAGAAGGATTGGGAGGGAGCGCGCGCGCTCGGCGTGCCGATCACGGTGCACACGTCCGGTCCGAGCCCGATCATGCAGCTCGAGGAGGCGGGTCTTCTCGGCCCCGACCTGCAGCTCGTGCATCCGCTGCTCACGACGCCCGAGGAGCGCGCGATCCTGAAAAGGCGTGGCGTGAGCTATTCGACCGCGCCGACCGGCGAGGCGCGCCGTCCGGCGGCTGTTGGCGTCATCCAGCTCGGCGAGCTCCTGGAAGCCGGCGTCAAGGCGTCGCTCTCGACCGACCATACGACCAACTACAACTGCGATCCCTTCGTCGCCATGCGCATCCTGTTCGCGCTGCATCAGCATCGCATCGGCAACAAGATCCCGCTGGCGGTGAAGCGACTGGTGCAGCTCGCCACGCTCGACGGCGCGGTCGATCTCGGTATCGCGAACAAGACCGGCTCGCTCACGCCCGGCAAGCGCGCCGACATCATCCTCGTGCGCGCGAACGACATCAACATGACGCCGGTCGGTGATCCCTACGAGGCGCTGGTGTCGCTGGCGCAGCCGGGGAATGTCGACACCGTGATCGTGGACGGCCGCATTCTGCGCCAGGGCAGCCGGTTCACGGGACTCGATCATGCCCGTCTCGTGCGCGAAGCACGCGAGGCCGCGATGGCGCTGCGCGAGAAGGCGAAGTGGCCGGCGTGACGTTAATCACGTCGCGGGTTTGATCGTCGTTATGGCTAACCAATTGTTGACAGTCGGCATGATCGGGATGATCATCATCCCGCTAGCTTCGATGCTGGCTGAACGCAAGTAGGTCTCCTCATTTTGGTGATGAGACAATGCTGTAGAGAGGAGGTGTTTGATGACACCACCGAAGCAGCGTGCCGCAGCGACCGCTGAGGTTTGACGTTCGGGCCTTCGCGCAGCGGCCTTATTCACGAACAAACGCGCCGGGGGCGGCTTTGGGGCCGCATGAGTGAGGCATGGCCCCAGCGTCTCCCGGCGCGCGTCCACACTGTGTCACCCGCGTGGGGCGAGAGATCAGTGTGCTGCGTGCAAACCAAAAGCGGATCGTCAGGTCCAGGCGGGGAGCTGGTGAGATGGACTACTCCGACTATCTTCGTGAGCAGGCTGCGGAGTATCGACAGCTGGCAGAGGCGTCGATGGATCCCACGGTGAGGCAAGATTTGTTTGAATCGGCGGAGATATGCGACGAGGTCGCCAATGAGGTCGACGATCGCCGGGCAGGGGGATGAGATAGCAGTGTTGCGGTAGGCGTTCGCCTATCGTGCCGGCGGCGGCTTATAGATCAGCGACTGCTTGGCGCGCTCGATGATCCGGGATGGCAGCGCATAAAGCCTGGCAACGAGCGCCTGCAACTCCTCGCCGGTCATCGGACCAATATCGAGACCGGAGCGTTCGGCATCAGCAAGCAGCGCAGGATCCTGCAGCATCGCGGCGAGCGCCCGGCGCAACGCTGCAACGCGCTCGGGAGGCGTGCCCGGGGGAACGAGATAGGGCCGGCCGAACAGGTTCTGGCTGTAGATCATCTCCATCACCTGGCGATCCTCTTCGGTCTTGGCGAATGAGATCGTCAGCGGCACGCCCATGCGGTTCATCTCGGGATGGCCTTGCAGGTCCTCCTGGGCAAGGAGCCGCACGAAACCGCTGCTGATCCAGGTGCGCTGCTGGGTCGCGAGGCTCGACCAGTCCATGCCGCACATGCCCTGCACCTCGTTGCGCTCCATCGCCACGATGATCTCGCGGCTGCCAGCATAGCCGCCGATGATGCGCAGCTTCACGCCCAGCACATTGATCAGCATGATCGGCATTTCCCGCAGCGTCGCGCCTTCACCGCTGGTGCCGATGATCACCTCCTTGTCGAAGGCCTCCTGGAACGTCTTCACCGGCGCGTCGGCGCGCACCACGCAGAGATAGACGCTGCGGTTGGCGCTGCCGAGCATGATGAGCTTCGATGGATCGTGCGGGATCGGCTGGTCGGAGATCAGCGGCTGCAGGATCGCGCCTGACTGGATCGCGCCGATCGCGGTGCCGTCCTTGGGTGCCTGCAGCGCCACGAAGGAGGCGGCCTTGTTGCTGCCGGCGCCCGGGATGTTCTGCACCACGACGGTCGGGTTGCCCGGGATGTGGCGTCCGAGATGCCGTCCGACCAGGCGCGCATAGGTGTCGTAGCCGCCGCCGACCGCCGACCCGACCGTGATGGTGACGGTCTTGCCGCGATAGAAGGCCTCGACCGCGTCCTGCGCGCAGGCGGCGCTCGCGGCCAGGCAGGCGGCTGCGACGACAAGGGCATGAGAACGAAACATGGTGGCTTTCCATGTGAGCCGCGCCAGTTCATCAGGGCAACGGGCGGCAGACAAGCAACTTAGCGATGCAGCCGGACAGAGCCGCCCCACCAAGGCAAGATTTGGAGCCGAGCGCGATCTGGCGATATATTCGCGCAACGGTCGAACCGGGAGCAAGAAGGAGCCGGGAGGATTGACATGGAAATGACCACGAAGGCCCCGCAGACGACGGCAGCCAAGCCCTTCACGGTGCGGCCGCTCTCACCGGCGCTTGGCGCCGAGATTCAGGGAGTCGACCTGCGCGATCCGATCGACGAGGCGCTCAAGCAGAAGTTTCTCGACACCTGGCATCAGTATCTGGTGATCCTGTTGCGCGACCAGACGCTCGACGAGGACGCGCAGGTGCGCTTTGCCGAGATGTTCGGTCCGCCCGCGCCGGTCACCTCCGGCCGCAGCTTCAGCGTCAAGCATCCCGCCGTGATGCTGATTTCGAACATCCGCCAGGATGGCAAGCCGATCGGCGCGCTGCCCGACGGCGAGATGCACTTCCACACGGATCAATGCCACCAGCCGGTGCCCGCCAAGGCGACGGTGCTCTATGCAATCGAAATCCCGAAGGAGGGTGGCAACACGTTATTCTCCAATGCCTACACGGCCTACGAGACCTTGCCCGAGGACATCAAGCAACGCCTGGCCGGCCGGCGCGCGTTCAACGCCTACGACCAGGACACGACGACGCGCAGCGCAGACTACGACAATGCCCGGGCATCGGCCTGGCATCCGGCGGTGCGCACGCATCCGGCGACGGGCCGCAAGGCACTCTATGTCAACCGCCTGATGACGCGCGAGATCGAAGGCCTCCCGCGCGCGGAAAGCGACACGATCCTGCAGACGCTGTTTGATCACCAGGAGCAGCCGCGCTTCGTCTATGAGCACGTGTGGCGGCCTGGTGACATCCTGATGTGGGACAATCGGTGCACGCTGCACGCGCGCACGGACTTTTCCGCCGGTGAGCGGCGACTGCTGCGACGCGTAACCATTCTGGGCGAGAAGCCGGTGTAGGGGTTCAGCGTCCTACTGGACGCGAATGCCTAGGCCCGCTCATTCCGGCTTGACATTGGCTGCCCGGATCACCTTGCCCCACTTCTCGGTTTCGTCGGCGATGAGCTTGCCGAAGTCAGTGGGGGAGCCGGCAAGCGGCGTGCCGCCGAGTTCGGCGATCTGACGCGTCATTTTCGGATCGACGAACGCCGCATTGATTTCGCGGTTGAGCCTGTCGATGATTTCGGTCGGCGTATTTCGTGGCGCACCAAGTCCGTACCATGGGCTTGCCTCGTAACCCGGTACGAACGTCTCCAATGTTGGCAGGTCCGGCAGCGCTTCCGAGCGCATCGTCGTCGTCACCGCAAGCCCGCGCAGCTTGCCGGCGCGGATGTGCTCAAGCGGTCCCGTAATAGGTTCGATCATCACCTGCACCTGCCCTCCGATGAGATCCGTGATCGCGGGCGCTCCGCCGCGATAGGGCACGTGCAGCATGTTGAGGCCCGCCATCATCTTGAACAATTCGCCCGCCACATGCGGCGTGGACCCGATGCCCGCCGACGCCATGTTGATCTTGCCGGGGTTGGCCTTGGCATAGGCGATGAACTCGGGGGCCGTCCTTGCCGGCACCGACGGGTTGACTTGCAGGACCATGGGCACGCGGAAGAAGCCGGCGACCGGTGCGATGTCATTGATGAAATTGTAGCTGAGCTTCTCGAACAGCGTCGCGTTGATCGCGTTGACCGAATTGACGAGGAGCAGGGTGTAGCCATCTGCTGGCGCGCGCACGACAGCCTCGGTTCCGATATTGTTGCCGCCGCCCGGCCGGTTCTCGACAACGAATTGCTGGCCGAGTCGCTCCGACAGCCAGCGGGCAATCAGGCGCGCCGTGATGTCGGTTGTCGCGCCGGCGGCCGTGGCCACGATGACGCGCACCGGGCGTAGCGGATAGGTTTGCGCCCAGGCAATCCCCGGCATCGCTGGAATCCCAGCGGCGCCAGCGACCAGATGCAGAAATTGTCGGCGGGGAAGTTGCATGCAGCCTTTGGATTGTGACGGCGCATTGCCGTGTCGCTGCTACTGCAGCGGATCGCGTTCACCCTCATTGACCGCGATCGTGCTTATGGTTCTTGGATCAACACCGAGTCCCTTCGCAAAGGCGTTTTCTCCCACCCGGTGTCCCTGCAGCAGCCCCGGGAGACCGTAGTTTCCTTCGATGCAGCGCGGCTCGGGATATATTCTGTTTTCTTCGTTGTTCTGCAGAGTGAATTCTTGTTTGGCGGTCCACGGCCGCACCCACACAGTCGGATCATCGACTGTTACGGCATAATCAAGCGTCGTGGGGCTGGTCCGTGTCCAGCGTTCCACCACGTGCAGATTCTCGCGCGATCCCTGAAAATCGGTCTTCGCGCTGAAATTCGTCACGTCGACCACGAGGGTGTTGCCCTCCCAGCGCCCACGCGAGTCGCCGTACCACTGGCGAATGCCGGCGGGCAAATGGGAGCTGCCGTCCATGACGATATTGCGCTGCCACCCTTGGCCCTGACCCACGTCATAGAACATCGAGATCCCGCCGGGCGTCTGCACGATGCGTCGAAAGCTGATGCGATCGGCGATCGCTCCTAGGGTGCCAACCTCCGGCACGCCGCCCATCAGGCAGCGTACGGCCAATGAGGCATCCTCCGGACCATAATAGCGATTGATGGTCGCCGTGTTGTAGCGAGGAGGCGGGTCGGCGAAACGCGGCGAGGGAGTTGGATCGTACTTGCCCCCGCTGCAGGGCGCTTCCTTGTTCTTGCAGGTTTCGGTCGCCTGCAACAGGGCAAGCCGAAACTCGCGCTCAGCAGCGGCAGTCTTCTGAGCCTCCGGCGTCAGAGGCGGCAGCCGGCCATCGGGCGGATCGACAATCCGCGAGGTCCGCGCGCCGGTGCGCTTCTTGGGCGTGAAGACGTCATTGTAGGCGCCGGCGACGTCTGCCGTGGTCCCGCGCTCGGCGCGTCGCTCGCGCCCCAACATGTTTGCTCGCTGCTGATCCAGCTCTGCGCGTTGGGCTTCGGTGAAAAATTCCTGGTTGGCGAACTTGGGCGAGCGCTGCAGGGGCGTGTCGGTCTCGTCGGTCCAGATGCCCTGTAGATCGGGTTCGCCCCAAGGTGTTGTCAGCGTCGGGGTCGGAGCCTGAGCCGACGCCGGTGCGAGGGATACCAAAAAGACGATGCTGACAGCGGTCCCAGCAATAGCGACCGTTCTCATAGAGCCGGAAAACCTCTCACGCATGATGGCCTCCCTTGCGTGCAAATGCGTACAGCTGCGGGATTCTCATGGAATCCCGCGATGTACGGCCAATCTCCGGATCGGCTACGGCACCATCCAGGTGGCGTTGCGTGCCGGCGCGAACCCGACCGGGATCAGGGCGGTTTCATTCATGGTCTTGATATCGACCACCGAGACGTTGTTGGTATGCTCGTTGGCGACGTAGGCGGTCTTGTCGTCGGGCGTGATCACCAGCCAGCCCGCGCCCTTCCCACTAAGAGCGGCTGCACCCAAGAGCTTCAGATCGGGTACCGAGTAAGCGTAGAGGGTGCTGTTCAGCCTGCTGTTGATCAGCAGTGTTTTCTGATCCGCGGTGAGGACAATGCCGTGAGATACCGAGGGCCCGCCATGGCGGTTCTGTTTCTCGGCGGGTAGGTCGGGAAGCTTGATCTCGTTGATCTTCGCTTGCGTTGCGAAATCGAGCACCGCAAATCCATTCAGAGTGCCATTTTGCGCGAAGATCCACTTGGTCGAGCCGTCGGGATTTGACGAGATCGCCATTGGGGAGGGCGCTGGATTCAGTACAAGTTTCCAGGTGATCTCGTTGGTCTTCACATCGATCACATTCATCAGATGCGCAGCCGGTTTCGCGCCTCTGCTCGACCCGGCAAGCACGTACTTGCCGTCGGGCGTGATGTTCAGATCGTGGATGCCGCCTCTGATCGGGATGGTCTTGACCTTCTCAAGCGAGACGGTGTCGATCACATCGACGCCGCCGCTCGGATTGGCCTTGATCTGCGGAAACTCCGAATAATCGTCCCACGTCAGCGCGATGGCGACATAGATCCACCGACCGTCAGCACTGATGTCGACGAGATTGGGGTTGCCGCTCAGAGGGATCCTTTTGGATATCTGGAGCGTCTTGCCGTCGACAACAGTGAGGGTTCGATCGGCTTGTTCACTGACGTAGATTCGGCTGCCGTCCGGGGCGACTGCAACCCCATGGGGCGCTTCGATTCCCTTGATCTCTCCCACCACCTTGTTGGTGGCGGCATCGATGATGTGGATGTTGTCTCCGGCGGAGTTGGTCTGGACAATCCGGAGCTTCGATTGCTGCGCGGCCGCCAATGAGAAAGACGCTGTCCACAGAGCGATCCCAGCGAGAACCGTGAGACCAGCGCGAAACGCGTGTTTGCTCGTCATCTTGGTCATCCTCCCTTCAACGATCGGTTTCTTTGCCTATTTCGCCGTCTCTCCCATCACGAACGCCTTCAATGTCACCCAATCCGGATCCTGCTGTGAGGCGAACTGCTGGGCGCCACCGTGATGGGCATCGCCGCCAGCCTCTTCGGCGAGCGGATGTTTGATCAGCTTGCTCTCCAGGTAGCCGGGCATAGCCACGCGCTTGACCAGCTCGAAGTTCTGCCGCGACTGCTCTTCGTTCCAGGTCGTGCTCCCGGCCGAGAGCGGCACCAATTTGAACGCCGCGTTGTTGAATGTGTGGCAGACAACACATCGAGCATGGCCAGCACGCCTGGCAAGGAAGACCGCCTGGACCTTGGTTTTGAAAAATCCGTAATCCAGCGATGCCGATGCGGTGGGGGAAGAAGCTGGTTGGCTGCCAGCCTGCCTCAACGACAAGGCCGCCGCCGCGAGCAGACACGCCGCGACGACCGTATAAGACGAGGCCCTTCTCATGCGAACCTCCCATATATTTATGGTTGAACTATCGAGCGTATGCCCCGGCGAAAGCGGATGTCAAGTTTGCTGCTGCAAGGGAGAGACTCTTCTGCAATGCAGCAAGCGGGTCGCAATCTGGTACCCCGGTCTTACGGCAACACTTACGGCAACGTGATCGATCATGCGGCACGTGACCGCTACTCGATCACCTCGTCGGCGCGCAGGCGCACGAAGTCGGGCACCGCAAGCCCGAGCGCCCCGGCAGTCTTCATGTTGAGCACGATCTCGTACTTCGCCGGCGCCTGCACCGGCAGGTCGACCGGCCGCTCGCCGTTGAGGATTCGGTCGACGTAGCTGGCGGCGCGCCGAAACGGTTCGACCTGATCGGTGCCGTAGGAGATCAAGCCGCCTTCCGCGACGTACCGGCGGAACGCATAGGCCGCGGGCAGCCGATACAAGGCGGCCAGCGCGATGATCTGCTCGCGGCCAATCCGATCCAATTGTGATGCGACGATCAGGCCGTGATTGGGTCCGTGGACGAAGGTGGCGATGCCTCGTTCGATTTCGCCAGGGTCGTGATCTCCAAACGCGATCAACTCCACGCCGTGCTTTGGCGCAACGGCCCGCAGCGCCTCCATCATCGGTCCCATCGCGGTGGATGTGGCGCCCAAAAGGACAGCAACGCGCGTTACGTTCGGGGCCAGCTGCTTGAGCAGCTCGAGGAACTTCCAGCCGAAGCGGGGTTCGAAATTCAGAAAGCCGGTCGTATTGCGCGCCGGCCGAGCTACTCTCCCGAGATAGCCGCCGCCAGCCGGATCGGTGGCATTCGCGAAAACGATCGGCAAGCGGCTAGTTGTCTGTTGCAACGCCGCCAGGGCCGAGGCGCCGGCGGCCACCAGAACGTCGGGCGCGAGCGCGATCAATTCCTCGGCATATCTGCGATAGCGGTCGGGATCGCGTCCCGCCGCGCGATAGGCAAGCTCCAAGTTGCGGCCGACGATCCAGCCCGATGCCGCCAACCCCTGCCGGAAGGCCGCCAGCCGAGCCTGGCCGTCCGCATCGTCGGCGGGCAGACCGATCAAGAAACCAATGCGCCGGATTTCGTCGCGCTGTTGCCCGTGCGCAGTGAGCGGCCAAGCCGCCGCCGCGCCGCCGAGGAGGAACTCGCGCCGGTGCATCGGGTGTCCTTTGCCGGCAGGAACGCGTCCAAGAACACGTATTCGTGAAGCAATGTAGCACGCAACGCACGTGGTGAGCCACGGCTGGCTGAGAGTACCCGCGCTAGTGCACCGATTCCGAAGTTCGCATCACATTGCGGCACATCCGTTTGCGAACTTCGGAATCAAAGGTGCACCAGCAACTTATTGATTCCTAGTGCGGCTTTTGAATTTGAAGTTCCTGAACGCGTT
>Ga0209488_10002019_pt1 | contig 17090 bp, 16 predicted proteins | sample Rivendell_Oct201_8_FD_188349 | JGI IMG/M metagenome (GOLD analysis project Ga0209488, IMG submission 188349) | Vadose zone soil microbial communities from the Eel River Critical Zone Observatory, Northern California, USA -... | ecosystem: Environmental > Terrestrial > Soil > Vadose zone >...
GGCGAGAGCTTCCACTTCTCCAGAGTGCCCTGTTCGGTCCGCGCACGCTGCCGCTCTGCAACCGGTGCTAGGATGATGCGCGCACAATCAAGCGCCTCCGCGAGGTCGATACTACCGTGCAGCGCGGGGGCTGGCGAGGGTGAGGGGGTCGCTCCGCGCGACGGTATGGGCGGCACCAGCGTAAGAGTAGACGTGGATGCGGAGCCCGAAGCAAACAAAGATGATGATGCCGAGAGCGAGTCTTCTACCAAGGCTCCAGGATCGGGAAAAATAGGAACTTGAACAGGAGCCGGCGAAAAGGGAGTGGGAGGAGAAGGAGGGCGGACCGGGGGCGGCTCAATGGCAAGCTTTCCGTTTCGCGCATGACCGTAGCCCTGCCTCTCGCGCGCTCGTGCACGCGAATGGGGCTGCACGCCGAGGCGCCAACCGCCCGCAAGGCGCTCGAGTGTTTCGATGAACTCCACTTGGGCCATTGAACGCGGGGGTAGAAAGACTGGATAACCCTCGAGTCCGTCGACAACAGTGGCGGCGCGTACGAACGCGCGGAGTAGCGCGGCAAAGTCTCCGAGCATGAGCAGGCAGAGTAGCATAGAGAAGTGCGACTCAACCAGCAGCGGGTGGTACGTTGTAAACAGCACTGCTGCGTTCGGGGGCGGCACAGGCGGTGGAGTTCCGGCGGCACCCGGACGTAGCGCCTCGGAGAGCAGGAAAGCGTACGCGGCGCGCTCCACGATGTCGTCGTCATTGGCGCCATCATTGTCAGGCGAGCGGGGCGGCGGAGGCGTTTCGAGCGCATCGAAGTGAGCGAGGAAGCGTTCATGGTCGCGGATGCTCTTCTTCAAGAGCCCACCAATTTGTTCACGAAAGGCACTATCGGCTAGCACACCCCGGTAAGCTTGAAGCTTCGGCCCGTCAGTCCTACCCAGCGGCCCCTCCGGGTTTCCAATTTCGACGCCGCCGTAGCGTCCGTTCTGGATGTAACAGAGACGGAGCTCCGCCGCCCCTTCACCCGAGATCCTCTTGCGAATACCTTCAAGCTTCAGGACCCTCTCCTCAACTAAGAAGATTGCATTTTGAAGATAAGCAGCAGCGCGGAGGAAGAGCAGCTGTGGCTCGATGGGCTCCGGGGCGTCGGGAAGAATGGATGGGTGGACTGGTGGCGTCTCGGCTTCAGAGGTATCGCCGCCTCCATCCGCATCACTAGTTCCATTGGGAGGCGCTTGCCCGTTCGACTTTTTCTTGCCATCTTTTTTTCTTCTGTCACCCTTTCCTTTATTGCCTTGTGAGGTGTGACTGCCATTACGATGGAAAGAACGGGCTTTGCGTAAGGCCCTGGCTTCCTTAAGCGCATGCGTGAAATCCTTGACGGCAGCGGAATACTCGTCCCGGAAAGTGCGGACGATACCCCGTGTACGAAACAGCTCGAGACGCTGAGGGAAAGCATTGATGAGTTCGTCAAGAACACAAGTCGTAGTTGATTCGGCGAGTTGGCTGTCGTCCCCTGGTGAATGGAAACCACGCAAAAGATAAGGCGAGAAGACGAACCGAGAGGGTATCTTTTCATGGAAAAAGTGGACATATTTGGCGTCTGCGTCATTTGGATCTTTACCAAGTCCTTGAGATAAGCAGAAATAGGGCTTCAGAGAAAGGCATAACCCACCAACTTTGAGAACGCGCTCTGCGATATCTTCAAACACGCTTCCGCCTTGCATTACCATCACACTTGAAGCAATCTCGTCCGCCCGATAGGCTGCAGCGAGCTTCTGCACCGCCAGAGCTCGCAACCGGTGAATTCGCATTGCGGACATCGCAACATTCCTCCCCCCGCCGTTATCCCCAAGAGGGTTCATGCCGAGTGACTGGGCAAGCGCCCAAGGACTATTGTGTATATTGGAACTGGTGCCACCCCGGAGCGACCCCAGGGCAGCCGCGGACATTCCTGATGAGGCGCGGACGGCAAGCTCAGAGGCCTCATCTATAAGGCGGCGAATAGTGGTGACGGATCGGAAGACGCCCGGGTCAATTGGTGGTGGGATCGGTTTACCCGGCGGGGGAGCAGGCAGTGGAGGATAGGACAGCGACGAGAGGGCGAGTCGTGGGGAATCGGGCGGTGAATAATCTCCGAGGCTCGCATAGCTACGATCGCGCAAGAGAGAGAAGGGGTGTTGTTGTTGGGGAGGGGGTATTGGCGCTGTGCGTGGTTCGGGCTGGAATGTCGTGGGGTCGAGATTAAGGACGAGGAGAGATTCAAGAAGCTCTATCGGGAGCTGCAGCCATGGGCCCTATACTCTCATGATGTAGGAGGGCAGGAAAGTCAAGTAGGGAAGACGTACGTGGTAGGAGCTGATATACCGCCAATGTTTGTTACGGCTGATACGCAACACCTGTGGACCAGATTCATCATCTTCTGTGAGGGGTTTAGCATCGGGTTCGCCCTTGGACTTGGCCGACTTTTTGGACTTTTTCTTTTTCTTCTTTTTCGGGATGGTGGTGGTATCCTCAACTGGTGGAAAGGTGGCATCGAGTGGGGCCGACATGAGAGTTGCGCCGGTCATACATAAATTTGATGAAGGGACCTGTCCAATGGGCCCACCAATATCCGTAGAGGGATGTTCGATAGCAATTGCCGCCATAAATAAGATAAGAGAGATGCGTGGGTGGTCACTGCACAGAGGCGATTTTCACATTCGTTGTTGAGACTTTCCCTCTTCCGCTTTCCCGGCCGTGCCGAGGACTCACAGCACACGGCCGCCGTGACACTCCACATCCATAGCTTTGTCGTCTCTTATCGCTTGCTCCCATCATCTCATAATACCTTAGCCATTTAGGCAAATCCAAGACGTCGTTTTTACGCCGTGGCATCACACCTTTTGTTTATAACCGTGTGAACTTCTGGGGTGCAATTCTCCGTTAGGGAGAGGTGTTCCTAGAGAATTCAGAAATTCAGGCTCTGCGCTCAAACGTACCTTTCTTCTTCATGACCGAGGTCACAAACGACATTCAAGCCTGCCAGACCTGGTACGTTTATTTTGCTTGTCCTAATTAAAGCCGTCAGAACGATCAAACAAGCTAGAATTTCATGCCTTAATGATTCCATAACCCGCAGTAGCTGTTGGGCGCCGTGGGACATGAGGGGAAAGGGGAAAGGGGAAAGCGTCATACAGTCGCCACTGCCAGATCTGTCAGGCAGACACTACAATACGACCCTGCGGCAGCTCGTTGTATACTATGGGGATATTCTTTGGATCCGAATACATTTCACAGTCTCCGTCAGATCCTAGCTTCTGGGCTTCTGGATAACTCAAAGTCCTCCCTCCAGCATTGGAACCAACGGCTGCATTTACAACTTAATTTATCATTCAGGCATCGTGTCAGTTGTCTGTCAAGGGTACGTCCTTTGACCTTGAAATCCTTCTTCCAATTCTGATCAGTGACCCCACTCTTTCCAAAATAGGTCCAAGGCACGTTCCTTGTCCGCCATGGCCTTAATCCGATTTTGGACCAAGACCAGCTTCTCGGGGTTCCTTTTCGACACTTCGCCATATACTCGTTCAATCCGCCCCACTTCCGCCTAAGTACCGCCGTTCCTGGTGGCCGTAGGGGCAGGGCAGATTTACGAATTCACCCCCAACGCACGGCTGTCAAGTGCCAAGTTGTCCGACGATCCGGTCTCGGCGTATGCGCCGACCGGGGCCGAAAATATCCATGGCTCTGGATCTAGCTACACTTTGGCTGTAGCAAAATGCGAGCAGAGTGTCATGGCACGAGAGATCCTTGTCACACGCACATAAAAAGGCCCCCGCCCGCCCTGTAAATAACTGGCCTTGGCCTCCCCCCAATTTCTTTCTCTAAAACGCGACGTCGCTTGAGGCCGTGACGTGCGACTATGGCCGTGGTTCAACTCACCTCACTTCCTCAGTTCAACACCGTCGTAAGCTCATCGCCGTGGTGTTTCCGGGCAGCGTGCCTTTGTCTCATCTCCCATGCTGCACAGATCAATGCCGACCGTGTCGCTGTCGTTTATTTCTGGGCGTACTGGTGTGGCCCCTGCCGCGGTATGACGCCGATCTTCAACGGCGTCGCGGACTCTGGTTCGCTCGCAGGCGTCGACTTTTACAGAGTCGACATCGACCACGCGAACGACATCGTTCAGCATATCGGCGGGCAAACGGTGCGATTTTTTGTTTTCAATGCACACGCCCTGGGTGTGCGGCGTGCGCGCGTCATATTTTCTAATGCGTCAATGTGTAGATTCCTGGATTTTACGTGTACCAGCGCGGCAGGAAACTAGGCGAGCTCGTCGGAGCGAAGCCTGCTGAGTTACAGGTACGCTCAGAAAGAGCTTACCCGATGAAAGGGTACTGTATTCTGACAATCATGCACATGCGCATCAAGAACCTGTTCGCTACCGCGTCAAGAGCGGCTCAATCTCGTGGTTAGTCAGCAAGCAGACGACGTAGACTTCAGTGGAGAGATCTATAGACACTTAGATGTGATGCCCGACATTCTCATTGTACAGCATTTATTCGTCGATCGTGTGTAACTTTTTCTAATGCGTCGCCGGAAGATGGGTCAGCGTCGGTGACATACGAAGAAGGGGGGGAGGTAAACTTGGACAGCCATCGTGAGTTTCTTGAATAGAGCACTTGGGCGTACGTTGGCGATTCATGTCAACATGTACACGACAACGCCTTTTCCATGTGTCGCGTGGTTCTATTCTGTCTGCAAACCATCTCACTTCGTAATGAGATCTTTCGGCAAGTCGGTGAAATCGTCTCGAGAACGACGTTCTACATCCAGAGAACCAGCCCCAAGTCACTGTACAAGCTGGGTTGCGACATATTTTGTTTCAGAATTCCATGACACGGCGGACGTTATCTTTGGTACCTGGAAATAACGGTATGAAGAATTTCAGGAAAGAGGACATCAGATCAGTCTCAGGTTTCAGTCGAGAAGCTGCGGGACCGTTGATCATGAGCGCAGTAAATGTGTAGACTTGCAAAGTTGGGCTTCAGCGCTTGGTATATCCGCGACTCGGAATTATTGCTTCATTCCTTTAAATGCAACGACGATCATTGATATCACGCCTGCGCAGAAATTATGATAGGGTACTGGGGAAGGTGGCGCTTGGTCCTCTTGTTTATAGATTTCATTCCATTTTGACGCGCGCTTTGTCTCCTAGAGTTTTGACGGCCATCATTTCTTCAGTCTCATAGCGGATACCTGGGAAATATCGGCGAAGTGGTTTATTGGACTAGACGAGCAGGACAGTCCCGTCGCGCTGGATGGTGACGGGCTTCTACTCAAAACAAAGTCTAGGTCTCAATAAACCCAATCACAAAGTATAGGCAAGCGCCGTAGGAATGCATACAGCAGTCGCTAGATGACTAGGAGGAAAGAAAAGAAGGTTTATCCGTCACGGGCTCACAGCATGGCGCTTTCCATAGCGGGTGATATGTCTCGGAAGGAGGTCATGTCTCGAAAGATGGTCATGAAGGACAAACAGCGCAAATGCGGTGGTCAAATTCATCGATATCAGCGCGAACAACCTTTATCTGTATTTGTGAGTTGAAAAGACGTTCTGAGAAGCGCACGCACCACTCAACACAACCAATGTCCTTTCAACGCCCCGGATCCTTTCCCACCGACTGTAGCTCGGTTTCACCGCCTTGTACATCAACAGCCTGAGATTCCTCGTCGTGTTGTAGTGTGGAAAGAAGTTGATCCAATCTGTCCAGAACCCCATCTACTCTCTCTTCAACGTTTTGGCCGATGGAGTCAGCCCGCTCGAGCTGCAGCAGTAAAGTCCCGACGTCCTGATCGGCAACATCATCAGGAACGCCATGCCCTAGTAGCTGGAATATTTGTTCGATCTCGCTAGGAAGGGAGGATGCTAGCTCTGATGTGACAATGGCAGGGGTTGTGTTGTCTGTGTTTGAGCCGGTCATGGCAACGTAAGAATAAGACCGAGACCGAGACGCGCGCCCATCCTCCGTCCATGGTGCACCGTTCACCTGACACAGCTCTTAGCCACTTACTACGGTCCCTACCACCGCGACCGTTTCCAAAAGACGAGCTTAACAAGCTCGTGTCAGAAGTTCTGCAAGATGTCCCCTCAAAACCCTCCTTGGATGTAAGGAGGGGGCAATGGGAGCTAGCTCTCAAGAACGAGATATTCACCCTCGCAGTACGTGCAAGCCATCGTCCCTTGCCACACAATGTTGATATATGCCTCAGATGAAAGAAGGGAAAGCGCTGAGTGATCCAGACACCACGTATTACGACGAACTGGAAGATAGGTTGGAGTTGGTACTAACGTTCACCGAACTAGGTGAGCATACCCCCCTTGGACCAAGTTTCTACTCATACCCCAAAACAGATGTCTGTGAGCAATCATTTCCATTCACTATCCTCCAGGATCTCCTCGAAATGCAAACTATCCCCTCCTGCTCGCACATTTTCTCCTGGATTGAGTCGCGTGCTTCCCGTCTCACAATAGGGATGGTTCCTCAAAAAGGGAAGGCACTTATTCTCCTCCGCACCCTGAACGACCTTCTCCGCCGTTTGTCCAAGATGGGATCCAACACCATCTTCTGTGGCCGTATTCTCACATTTCTCAGTGGCGTGTTCCCGCTCGGCGAGCGCAGCGGCGTGAACTTGCGCGGCGAGTATGGTTCAACGTGGGACACTGTAAAATTTTCTCGTGGAAATGAAACCCAGGATGAGATGGCCGACGACGTGGAGGTGAAGCCTGAAGAGGCCATGGTGGTCGACAAGCAACCTGCAGAAAAGGCTGCTGGGGCACCCAAATCAGCGGCAGAGACGATTGAGAAAAAAGAAGGCAAGTCGGTGACTTTTGTATTCTCTACACGCTACTCAACATATCTTTCAGACTTTTACAATACGTTCTGGTCACTTCAGCTCCCTTTCTCGAAGCCATCACAATTTGCTTTGCCGCAAACCTTTGGCGAGTTCCAGGAAGCGGTCAATAAGATGCTTCCCGTGATCAAGGAGGCCACCGTGAAAGAGCGTGCTCTCACTGGTAGTCGCACGGTCATGACTGGCGCTGCGGCTGCAAACCCCCTTAAGCGAAAGCGGGAGACCGAGTCCGCTGCAGAGCAAACCTCTGGGAAGGAATACTTCTTCGCAAAGTTTCTGACGAGTCCCGATCTCCTTGACCTCGAAGTATGCTGTGTCCATATTGTGCCCGATCACAAATTGACTCCATGTGCAGATCGCAGATACTCATTTCCGACGGCAGTTCCTATTTCAGCTGCTCGTACTACTACACCACCTGCAGACATTCACAAAAGAGACGAAGACATCCTGGATTCACTCACGTAATCGCTCACTCCAAATGGACTTCACACTCGAAGGTGACCCCATGCAGTGGGTTTCTGATACGATATTACGAGCGCACGAGGAGCTCAGGCAGACGGCACCTGCCGGCCGAGTGTTTGCAGACGCGGTCGCTGGTGTGCTTGAACGGGAACGTAACTGGGTGCGCTGGAAGAACGACCTCTGTTCTCCATTCGACCGCGAGCCCGACCCTAGCTCTACTCTGGAAGAGAGAACAAGGGCAAAAAGGGAGGCAATGTGCGCGGAGCCGGAAGAATGGCCACACTCGCTTGGCTCAGCGCCCCTCACGGAGATTTGGGAGATGGGGTACAGAGACCTGGGGGACCTCGAAAGCTTTTTCCAGTGCGTGCTCCGGATGTATTATTTGGTGGGACGTATTCATAGGTTCGATTTCCTTCAGGCCTGGGGACGTGAAGGACTTTGTAAAGAAGGTCAAGCAGGAAGACAACAAGATCGAGATGCGCAAGAAAACTCTCGCACGCCAAGCAGAGCGCATCGCTCTCGCGCGTGCCAAAGCAGCGGCAGCAGTAACAGGTACCTCAACACCTGGCGCACAGGAAACCGCTGTCGAGCAAGCCAAGCCCGTCGCATCCGCTACGGCCGCGGGTAGTTCCCTCCATCCTTCTCTTCCCGCGAAACCGAGGTCCACTTCACCATCCAAGACACCGGACTCCTCACAAGCGCAACCGACGTCGACGCCAGCTCCGCCCACGCCAGCCCCCAACGCATCGGAGCGGGTACCAACTCCAGCACCAGTGCCCGCCGTCCCTGCCACTACGCCATCAGACGAACAAATTCTCAAGTTAGAAGAGGTATTGTCTCCTACCCAATTGTAAAAGAACTCGGGGCCTGAAACTGTTGCATTTCAGAACAAGCAGCGTTGGGCGTGGCTGGCGCTGCGCACGGCACGTGACCAATACCTCGCACAGTTCGCCAAGATCGGCGTGGGCGACATCGTTGCGCTCGCTGCGGAGATTGACCGTGAGCGCGAGGCGCGCGAGAATGCCACTTCTCAGGAACATGGAGCCAGTCCGCTGGGATCGTCGCAGGATAGTAGGCAGGGTATGGGTACTCAAGACGGGGTGGTGAAACTTGGAAACGACACATTGGTAAAAGACGCAGAAGGTGATGTTAGAGTGGAGGGGTGAGGACTTCACCTTCCTTCAAGCGCTCGAGTCCGCCTTACCTTCCACAACGTATGCTCTACTTCTACGAAGATATGGCATAATCAACTCTTCATCTTATATTTCAATGTTTGGTTCCATTTCTGGACGGAGTACCACGGATAGCTGACATCGCGAAGAGAATGTTATGGTGACTTGCAATATTTGCACCCCAAACGGTCACTCCTCATATGCCCAGCTTCGAGCACGTAACGCGACTGGGCTCGATAATAATTTCCTTTTGGACAGTTGCACGTAATCTAGGGCAGTCGGACTACAAGTACAGTATCTGTCGACTTGTCGACATCGGAAAACTGAATCAGCGGAGTGTCTCAGAGGATCGGAAAGTGAACAGCCCATGGTACGCTTTATCAAACTGAATTGAGGTGGCTGAGCGCAGGCTTTTCCCCTTGTCATTCGGCGGGCTCGGGAGAATGTGATGAGTCTCCGCTGCGCTGCAGGCATCTACTAGTTGTCACAGCGGGGATACAATGTTGGTTGGACCGGGAATGACACCCTTTTTTTGGTCAAGCTCTGACCTGCGTTTTCTGCCCTGTTCGAATACATAATATGACTGGAGGCGACCAGGCTGGTCCGAATTTGAAAGACAGTTGTGATGCAAGAATACGTCATCAGGAACATGTTGAAAGAAACCCGCGAGATGGCGTCGTGCCAGTGGCTCGAAAGGACCTTAAGACTACCTCAAAGGCTATGAAGGCCGTGCGAACCACCCACTATACGAGACAATGAAAACCTTGACCATCGTGTTCAGGAAATATATTTTAGCCAGCGCAGCGGTTTGACAGGATCTTTTGTCAGCTGACAGCTTTTCATCACGTGATGACAACATAACATCATTCTTGGTGATTCTTCCCTCGCACATCTTGTGAGCTACGGACCGTGGCAGTGTTGCGGATACAACTGGGCTGAGATGTGCTGGGACACCGCAGTTCAGACGCGCATGACGTAAGTCGTAGATCGACAAACTGGGGAGCCTAGCAACCCCTTAAACGTGCCTATTTAGGCCGTCGGGAGACTGCACGGATAGGATCCGAATGGGACATCGAGTAGCATGAGATCTAGAGGCTTTAACGGGCAGAGACGGGGAACTGCATGCTCCAATGCTCCACCGGAGCTTGCGTGGCTCGGACATGCTGCGGAAAACACGAGAATGGAGAGGTGAATTGCGTAAATTAGACGCTGAGACGAGGAAAGCCCTCATGGGACGATGTTGTAATTGACTAAAAAAAATAGAGTCCAACTGGTCCTTGGACAAGACGACGTCCCTTCCCTTCGCATCGCATCACATCTAGCCGTACGGCCTCGCTATATAGACACTTTTATCAGCATCAACTGTTCTGTTGTTTTACTCTCTCTCAAATACCCCACCTACCAACGCCCTTACTAAATGCCTTCAACCGAGAAACATTCCCTCAGAGTGTGGATTCCCTTGCGGCCATCTTGCGACCATTTACCTTTCTCCGACAGCGCGTCCTGGTCACCGGCGGTGCCGGTTACATCGGTGGGCATTCCTTCCCTATTTCGTTCTTTGTCAGCGTGACCGACCGACAACGTGGTAGGCTCTCACGTCGTCTTTGCGCTTCAGGAAACATGGCGGTACAAGGTCGTCAGCATCGACAACTTCCACAACTCATACCCCAAGGTTTTTTCACGACTAGAGGACCTAGCACGAAGGGCCCTGCCGGCAGATGCAACAGAAACTGAAAAAGAGTCGACCGTGATCGATGCATACCATTGCGACTTGACAAATCCTGCAGCCGTGCGCGCCGTGTTTGAAAAGTATGGCAAGGGGGGCATTTGGGGTGTGATCCATATAGCGGTGCGTTCTTCACGCTGGGCCCAGTTCGAGCAAGAAATGTTAACTTCTTTTCCTTTCCGGCGCTAAAATAGGCTTACAAGGCCGTCGGTGAGTCGACGGAGATTCCTCTGGTGTACTATCACAACAATGTCACGGCAACAATACACCTTCTCCAACTCATGTCGGAATTTGACTGCACCCGGCTGGTCTATTCGTCCTCCGCGACCGTGTATGGCACGCCTCCAGTAGTACCCATTCCAGAAACGACGCGACTCAAGGCGGACAGTCCATACGGCCAGAGCAAGGTGATGTGCGAGTCGATCATCCAAGACATCACACAAGGTGCGGGCCTTTTTATGTCATGTTGATACGGCTGGGCGAGCTAGCACAGCGGAACCTTTACGTTGGCGTGCCATCTCGCTACGGTACTTTAACCCAGCGGGCGCACACCCGTCCGGTCTGATAGGCGAGGACCCGCGTGGACGACCAGGCAACTTGCTTCCGCTCCTCGCGCATATGGCTATCGGACGCGTAAAAGAGTCCGTGCTGCAGGTCTTTGGCAATGATTACCCAACACAGTGCGTTTATTGTCCCCGTCTCCATCCCCTTACAACACTTTCCGCATCTGCTTTTGAATATCAAATTAAATCACGCGGTTTTGTTTTGTACGTAGTGATGGAACGTGCGTGCGCGATTACTTACACGTACTCGACCTCGCCGCTGGCCACGTCCTCGCTCTCGATGCGCTTGCACCTGGTTCAACGACATTTGACAATTGCCCAGCGTCTGCGCGCTTCAAAGCATACAACCTCGGCCGCGGGCAGGGCTTCAGCGTGCTACAAATCCTCGAAGCGATGCGCGCCACTACCGGATTTGACTACAGATATAACATTATCGGCCGTCGGTGCGTTGCGTCTGCTGTGTCGTTTAGAGGGCCCGTGGTGACGCACCTACCAGGCGCGGCGACGTTCCAGACTTGACGGCGGACCCCACACTTGCAGAGAGGGAACTCGGGTTCCGTGCAAAGAAGGACCTCACGACAATGTGTCGCGACCTGTGGAACTGGCAAACTATGAATCCCGGTGGCTATGGTTCAGACTAATTTTTCTCCTGGTAGAGACGGACCCGATGGACCAAGGAGAGGTCATTGACGCCGCTTGTGCGTGTGCGCATTGTTGTGTCTTATTCTACAACGTGAGTACGGACCGTGTCACCATCCCCACTTATTAGACACCGCTCTTTCGACTTTTGCGAGCTGGCTCTACGTACGAATGGGACTAAGACAAAGGACATGTTCGATTCGAGGGGCCAGTTATACCCATATACCTACCAAACTTACCTAGAAGTGCTCTGATAATAGGGCCATCCCAATCGCGTCCACCGGAAAAAAAACGAACGAATCACGAAAGAATGTGGCGACGTTGAGCCACCGTTGGTTTGTGCCGCGCAAGCAGCAAAGGCAAAACATGCTTCGCATGGGCGACGCTGGCGCGCTGTCGTCCTCGTGCCACCCGCCCACGTCAGCGCGGAGGCTTGCGCTCGATTAGGGCTAGGCGGTGTGAGTGTGCGGATCGAAAAGACAGGCGCGGGGCTCCTTGAACCGCAACCACCACCATGGTCGGTTTTTCCCACGGTTTCCCAGGGCAAGGAGCACATTCGATGCATCGTCATCACCCATTACCCCACATCAAGGGGACCTCCTATACCAAGGGAATCCCCTACACCAAGGGGACCTTCATACCAAGGGGACACCTACACCAGGAAGGGCCAGAAGCCGACTATTCACCCCCAAAAACAAAACTAGGGATAAAACACTATTCAAAAAACTATAAAATCACCGCGACGAAGGTAAAACAAAAAGGAGGGTTCTACAAATTACTGGAGAATACCTGGGAACAGGTCCTAATAGGACATCCCAAAGACAGGATACACTCGCGTGAGGTTTTAGTAGGTAGGAGGTTGCCCCCCTTAGGGCGGTACCGTGACCAGAGTCCCACACTACCCCGGATCTCGGGGTGTGCGTAAATGCATTTTCCCTCACAACCGACCCACGTGGCCGGCTACAGCGAGCCATGCAGGGCTGATGTTCGTCTCCTGCTGCATGGCACTTATTTCTAGGAGTAGTTAAACTGTATAGGTTAAACAAAACTAGGAATAAAACGCTCCTCCAAAAAAAACAATCAAAACAATTGCGTTTCTCATTGCCTTCGCTCGGTACACGGTTCTCTCAAAAAACTATGCGGATAAGGGAAACACTTGCAGCCCAAACCCTCCAAAGCACCGCAAGGCTGTCTGTCGAGAGTGGACGGCGGCATAATCAAGCAATACATCCTGAAGAGCACGCTACCGTCCTCATCCTCCTCTGGAGCACTGCACTTTCTCAAAAGCCTCGTACTCTATTGGGGAGGTCGGTGCTCCTCTCTCTACGTAACTACGCTGTTGAGGCGACGCCTTCAAACTCTTGTCTTCCGGCTCTTCCCCATAGCCCTCTCATACCAGCTTTTATCCCAAATTGTCAATCTGAGCATCATCACTTGCCTGTCTCATAAGTCTAGACCATTCCTTGGGTTCAGTCATACATATGGTTCGTCATCTTTTATTTTATTTAAAAAAAAACCTCAGGCTCTGTGTGCAGGTCCCACACATCAATGCCAACCCTCTCCGCTGTCCTCAATGTCGGAGGAGCAGCGATAGCGACAACGACAGCGGCAGTACTAGTAGTGCCAATGGAAACAACCGCGGCAGCAGCACCACAATGGCGGTGGCGGCAGCAGCAGCGACATGATAGTGACGCCAGCGCCAGTAGCAACGTGACGGCAACAGCGATGGCTGCAGCAACAGCAGTGATGGGGATAGCAGCATTAGCGGCGGAAAGAATGTACTTGTTTTTATCAAATGGTTTCATCTTAATATCTTGGCCCATCCTGTAAGAGAATCAAGAGCATCTTAAAGTCTCCGATCACAGTCTGGGAACGAGACTAGAATTTGGTTATTATTCGACGCTTGAAGATGCGACGTAGCACGTAAAAGTGATAAAAGTAGTAATGCAGTAATCCGATTAAAGACAGGCTATGGTGAAAGACGGAGCAGTAAAGAAAGAAAGGCTCCCAACCAATGGTATCTAAATAAGTATACATGGCAAAGAGATAGGTGTACCGCGAGATTGTGAATAATAAGTCAACCAATGAAAACAATGAACCAAAATGGGGCGAAGCAAATAAAAAGAAATAATTCACAACTCATTTACGCCATCTAGAAAAAGGTTGTGGTGCAAGAGTTTCACGAGATGGCATCCCAGATGTCTCGTACACGCTCTAGCACTTCTACCACCACACTACTGCGATACATCAGCCCATGGTCCGCTCCATGTACAACCTGGACGCCACATTGCCCCGGTCCCATAGTGCGTTCCATCCAGCGTACAGCGTTCTCTGCAATCTTCTCGTCGCGATCACCGTACCACACACGCACGGCATGAGGATATGCCGCATATGAAAACCCCCACGGCTGCTGGTCATGATTTAGGATTTGCAGCAAATCACCGTGAGTCCCGCGCGAAGATTCGGCATGAGCCGCAGCGATCAGGGCGTTGCCCAGTGCGGCCTGGTACGCGCTCGTTGCCGTGATGCCTCCCTTTTCTTCACTTGTGGGAGATGGAGGTGAGCTTGTGCGCAGAGGAGACCTGATGGAAGGTGGGGATAAGGGGGTACTATGAGACAAGGATCGACGACCAGTTGCGCGGCGGTTGGAACCCTCTAAAGGTGGTATGGGAGGACCATGGGCGCCACCACCTATACTAGCGGCATTTGACCAGTTAAACGCGTCAAGACCAAGCTCGACGTCGATCACCTGAGGTGGGGGAACTCGAGGTGGGGTTGCGATTGTGCCAGCTTTATTCGACGGTGTTATGGACGATCGTCGAAGTGAGCCCATGGAACGTAGCGCTTTCAACTTCCGTCCTCCGACAGAAGGGTTCGGAGGAGGCTGCGTTTGCGGAGGTTGCGAGCCGCCTTTGAGCCTCGTTAAGAACCCTCTTGATGTTTTCCGTGTGGAGGTCCGCGGTTTACTGTCGCTTACCGTGCGACTACGTTGAGACCCAGAACTCCTAGCACCAAGAGTACTTCGACTATCGAAACGGCCCTCAAAATCTCGCAAATCGTCGTAGTCACTAAAGACGCTCGATCCAAGGCTGGGACGCCGGCCAGTTGTTGGGGAAGAAAGACGTGGTGTTAGGTTGTTGTTCTTATCTGGAGATCGACGGGCAGATGTATTGTTAGGTGGAGTAGGTATCGCCGACTTGGCGTCGTAACCAATACCCCTGTAGGCAATGGTGGGAGGTTTACCGAGCATCCAAGCCTGGATTTTCCACTCTGCAGCCTGTGCAGTCTTCAGAATACCAGTTGGGACATACTTGAGCCATTTGTAACCGGCTGGGCAAATGTGTTCAGACAGAGTATTAGGCAATTTAACGAGATAAAATACGAACCTCCCTCCACACCACCGACCCAGGGTGCGAGAAGTAATATTTCACCGCGGACACGCTCAGGGACTTTATTTGCAAATGACAGCGCATAAGGGGCGCCAGCCGAATGAGCCATTACGCTACACTGGTCGATGTGCAGCAGATCGAGGATCTCTTCAACGGCGGATGCCCATTCGGGGATACCCCGGGCTGTTTTAGACTTCGGGACTTGGGTTCGGCCAATACCCCATCTGTCACCGCCTGTGAATAAAGTAGCTGCGGAACTTGACCAAGTGGGCTCACCTATCGATGGTGATGAGACGGATGCCAAGGCACTCTGCCATCTCATCATAGAGGCCGGAAATATATCGTACGCCACCCAGACCTAAGAATACGACAAGAGGATAGCCCGTGGCGCTCCCCAGATCCGACAAGCTCACGACCAAAGGATTGTCTATGGATGCATGTGGTGAACGAGTGAGCTTGAGCAACGTTGTTAATCTGACAGAGCGAAGATACCCCGCGATGGCCTGCGACTGCGTCGGCGGAGGGGTGAAGTCAGCTGTCGTCACTTCCTCAACCGGATCCACACCGTTGTGAGAAGGGGTTGTACGGCGAGATTCCGACCATGGAGGTGCCGAGACAGACGAGCGCTCAGACATAAAGGAATGCCGGGAACGGGAGGATTGTGAGCTCAAGGCAGGGGCTTGAACGACTGGGGACGTTGTCTGATTACGCAGTGTAATTCTCACTTCTTCGGCGATGCTATCCACGGATGTGCGCGAGACGAGCTCAGCTTCCTCTGCTGCGGACACCGGTTCAGGCTCTGATTCATGTTCTTCGTATACAGTTTCATGACCGTGACTGCTCGCTTTCATGGAATCCAGCGCCGTTGATGGACGAGATCGTCCTTGCTGTTCCGGAGGAGCATAGGTACGAATAATCTCCGAGATAGAAGGGGCGATAGACTTGCAATCGGATCGAGAGAACTGCGGTGAAGGGGGAGGACTGCTGAGCGGGGAACGAAGAATAGAGCTACCAGTGATGACTGCAGGAGAATTCGGCCTTGGTACTTTGGAACGAGAAGAGTGACGTGCTGAGAGCGTTTTAGATATGCGGGGACGCGCCTCGTCGTCCTCATCGGCGTCATTGTCAGCATCAGTGCCATCATCTTGGTGAGAGGCTCGTGAGTTGGACGACACTTTGCGAGACAACGCGCCGCCGAGAGTGACACCGGGGGGAGGGTTAGGGAGGGGAGGTTGGTAAAGTGGGTTAAATCTCTCCTTGGCACGAGTGGGACGGGAGGAGATACCACCTGAGCCCATAAACAAGTCATCTTTTCCACCGAAACTGTTCATTCCGTCGACCAATGCGTCCATTGTCTCTACGCCCGAGACAGGAGCGGAGACGACTACGGAAAAGGGATCAAAGAGAGGTCTTGGGGTCGACAAGTCAATTGGGGTTTGAGGAGGTGTCTCAAGCTGAGTGAGAGAAGAAGAATCGGATATTCGGAGATTTGAACGGTCGGAACGGTGTTCTCCTGAAGATCTATTTGTGGTTCGACGGGAACGGCGTCGGGGTGGCGGAGGTTTCAAAACAAGGTCATCGTTTTGCGTGGAACGAGGGGAAGAGAGATGAGGATCTGGACGGCCGCCAACGCTAACGCCTGTCAATGTTACGTTGGCGAAGTTAGAGTTTGATGATAGATCAGGACTAGCGGTGCTAGTGGAAGCGCCATATGTGCGAGGTCGACCATGGGGGTGGTGTTTCTGCTGGGTGGTCGAGTGAACTCCGGGATGGGACATTTGCCGAGGATAGCGATCAAAATAGGACGGCGCACGACGAACGGGGAAAGGGACTTCCGTGGCTGAGTGCTGATTTGACGCCAATAACTTGTCCTTTCCCTTTTCCAGGGATGAGCCATCCGCGGTCGGCGATGGGCACAAAGGAACACGGGTGGGGACGGTGGTGGTAACGATGTCGATAGTGCCGGTGGTAGTGGTTCGAGGTGTTCTCACGACGGCGGTGGCGGTGGAATGGGATGAAGTGAGGTCGGAGGGGAACATGAGGTGGAGGGAGAAGAGGGAAAGGGTGAGAGATGAGAAGAGGGAGGGTGGAGACGGTCAGAGAGGCCGGTGAGACCCCAACTGCTCTTGGATGTGAGCAACGTGAAGAGGGAGAGTGTCTAACGCGATCGGGACCCTTTGAAAAGAAGCGCGCACATTGTATTGACACTTTCTATGACAGAAGACCTCCCATTTTGACTCGTGTCACCGTTAAAAAGACT
>Ga0209488_10002020_pt1 | contig 17089 bp, 14 predicted proteins | sample Rivendell_Oct201_8_FD_188349 | JGI IMG/M metagenome (GOLD analysis project Ga0209488, IMG submission 188349) | Vadose zone soil microbial communities from the Eel River Critical Zone Observatory, Northern California, USA -... | ecosystem: Environmental > Terrestrial > Soil > Vadose zone >...
GTGTAATAGGACTTACGATGACGCACTGAGTAAACAACTGGCGTTCCTTTCGACGCGTCCGTTTGCCCGGAATTAGACTTCGTCGCGTCCGCGGGGTTCGCAGTGGATTGCGTGGACCCTGTGACCGTCACTTCGATGCGGCGGTAGGTGTCTGCCGGGCCGCGCGGATTTGGATAATAGCCGAGACGGTACTGCGTGCGCAGCTCCTTGTTGATGCGGTCGAAAATCGTATCCAGTTGCGTGGAGCCATCGGGATAAAACACTGCTCCTCCGGTGGTATCGGTAATTGTCTCCAGTGCGTGCTCGCCGGCGGTGTTGCGTCCGCTTTCACTTTTCATGGTTCGAATCACGACCGTATAGAGAAGCGTGTTGTTGCGCACGGCCTCGCGGCGCGCGGATTCGAAATCGGCTCGGCTGGTGGTTTCGCCGCCGTCAGTAACCAGAATAATTACGCGACGGCGATCCGTTCCCTGGCGCGAGAGCGCACGCGCTCCAAGCATCACTGCATCGTAGATGGACGTCCCAGCGCCTGCCGGGATGTGTCGTACCGCTTCCTGCAGATGCGCCACGTTGTCAGAAAACCCCGCCAGTTGCGTGACGTTCTCATCCACTGAATAAACTGCCAGCCGGTCGCCCTTGCGCAACACCTGCTGGATAAAATGCGAAGCAGCTTCGCGTTGCGCGGGCATGCTGAGTTGCGCGCTCAGGCTAGCATCAATCATCAGTGCCAGGTCCAGCGGCTGCTCAGTTTCCTTTTCAAAAACCGCGATAGCCTGCGGATTATCGTCATCGAAAACCTGAAAGGCTTCCACCGGCAGATCTGGCGCGGGACGATTGTGTTCGTCCAGCACACTGACCAGGACATTGACGAGATTCACGGTGACTTTAATTTTGCCGCGATCTTGTGCGGGATCAGGGATGTCTGCCTTCGGCGTAGATGTCGCAGCGACGTCCGCGGGTTTGTTTTTTTGTGCCCAGGGTGGTCGATTAGGATTCTCCTGTGGCCGCGCAAAAGAATCGGCACGAAGCGCCACTGCCACCGCGACAATGACAACGATGCCGACAAAATGCCGGATAGCCTGCAGACGTGGACGAAAACGGAGCGTTGGCATCGAGTTAGTTGGATGCCGGTTTTGCGGCTGGAGTCTCCGCAGTTGCGGGTGCCGGTGGAATTTCGCCATCCGCCCAAACGGCTCCGTCCGCGAAGAACTCTTTCTTCCAGATTGGCACCGTTTTTTTCAAGGTATCGATCGCGTAGCGGCAGGCGTCGAAGGCCGCCGCGCGATGCGCCGCGCTCACCGCGATGAACACGCTGGTTTCGCCTATTTCCAGCCGCCCGAGCCGGTGTACGATCGCCACCCGGTTGACTTCGAAATTGTCATGAAGGTGCGCGGCGATTTCTTGCATTTTGCCAAGTGCCATGGATTCATAAGCTTCGTAATCCAGATAAAGCGTGGATCGCCCATGTGAATGGTTGCGCACGCAGCCATCGAAGGTGGCCACCGCGCCATCTTCATCGCCGCGAACCTCTCGCGCGATGACGGCGTTGGGAATGATTTCGCGCGTAAGTTCGATGCGGTCTTGCGGCTGAGAAGCGCTCATTGTTCGTTAGCCGCCGCTGACCGGCGGAAGGAAGCCGACTTCGTCGCCACCGGAAAGCGCGGTATCCCACGCCGCGAATTCGCAATTGCGCGCGGCCACTAGCGACGGGCGAAATCTAGCGAGCTCCGGGCGCGCAGCCGCGCATAGCGCAAACAGGTCTTCGATACGCGAGCCGTTACCGACTTCGACCGACTCTTCCGAAGAACCGCACAGCTCTCTGAGACGGCCGAAATAGAGGACTTTGACAATCATATAAGTTCATCGCCATTTTACCTGAATTAAGCGTGTCAGGTGTCTCCCTGCTTGACCAGCGTCAGGCGATTTCGTAGCGTCGAATGGTGTTCGTCGCGTCCGAGAATCTCCGAAAATCAGCAGTCTCGATCGCTCTAAGCAAACACGGCTTTGCGGGGGGCAAATGAAGATTTTGGTAACCGGTGCGACGGGGCTGGTAGGAACCGCACTGGTGGCGGTCCTGGCGCGCGAAGGGCACACGGTATTCCGGCTGGTACGCTCGAGCACCAAGTCAGCCGGCGGAAGGGCAGGAACGTTCGATGTGCCGTGGGATCCTGAGACCGGCGAACTGGGCGGTGCCGCGGTCGGCGCGGAAGCAGTCGTAAATCTGGGCGGAGCTTCGATCGCCGATGGCCGCTGGACCGCCTCGCGGAAAAAACTCTTGCGCACTAGTCGCATAGACGCGACGCGCTCGCTCGTAACTGCCCTCGGAAAAATGAGCGCCAAGCCCGACGTGCTGTTAAGTGCGTCTGCAGTGGGTTTTTACGGCAGCCGCGGAGACGAAATCCTGACGGAGGAAAGCGCTCCGGGAAATGATTTCTTGGGCCAGCTCGCGAAAGACTGGGAAGCGGAAGCCCTCGGCGCGGAAGCGTTCGGTACGCGAGTCGTGCTCGCACGTTTCGGGATTATTTTGGCCACTGAAGGCGGGGCGCTTCCAAAAATGATGCTGCCGTTCAAATTTGGCGTTGGGGGCCGTATCGGCGATGGAAAACAGTGGATGTCGTGGGTCGCGCTAGAAGATGTCGTCGCGATCTTGCGATTGGCAATTATGAAAAGAGAACTACACGGCCCGATCAATGTTGTGGCTCCCGAGCCCGTCAGGAATGTCGAGTTTACAAAGGAACTGGCCAGCGCGATGCACCGTCCGGCGATTTTTCCTGCTCCGCCGTTCGCGCTGCGCCTGGCGATGGGAGAAATGGCCGACGCGTTGCTCCTCGCCAGCCAGCGCGCCGTGCCGCAGAAGTTGAGCCGCGAGGGATATTCCTTCGCGAGTCGTAATCTGAAGGACGCTTTCGAAACAATTTGCGCGTGAGCAAGCACAATCGCCGCACAAAATCCACGCTACTTGGCGACGTTGAGCGTCACGCTTACTCGATATACGTGCCCATTCAACGGATCGGTTGAGACAATGGTCTCGATCGACTGGCCGTCTTTCAAGACTGGATTCATGTCGGCCCTGAACTGCCGCACGATAGGGTTTGTACTTCCTGAAGAGCTCTCGGGCGAGATGGAGCTCCGCTCCAGCGCCATTTGAAGTTTGTAACGGCCGTCCTCCTGCAGAGTTGCCGAGCAGTCAACGTTGGTCCCGATGTCAAGGTATGTAAATTGGTCTTTGCCGGTGGATATCGGAATTCGCGCTCCGTTGCGGATTTGCGAGCCAGGACGCGCCCGGCGCTCATCGGCATTTACAATGAACGAATAGGGCAGACTTGAAACCTTTTTGTCGCCGTCATATTCGGTGAACACCACCTGCACCCGGAGTGGCGTCACCGCAGGTGTGCGGTCGTCCGGCTTCGGTCCGCCGGTGTTTTTCGAACTTTCCTGCGCCGCTGCGAACGTCGCGAACACCAGTAGTGCGAGAACTATGCCAACTTTCTTTTTCATCAGACGGCTCCTTTTCTGAACTTCAGCGAACAAGCGCAAAAAACTCAGTTGTACTGGTCACTTTCGAGAGGCTCGATGGTTAACTGCCGCACGTCCATCGCTGCGATCTCCAGCGGTCGAATATTGAACGCTAGATCGCTTTCGACGGCGCCTACAGCGCGAGCGGAATTTTCCAGCGATCTTGCCCGCAAACGAGCGGAATAGTGTTCCAGTCCAGCTTGTTCTTCAGCTGATACCTGCACTTCCACGTCAGAACGGACTTTCGACCGACTAAGGACAACCTTTTCCAGCCTCGGCGGGAACTGCTTCACTGGCGGCGCAGACTGAACGAGTGGTCCGGTCGCTTCGCGACTGTCAGTCGATTGAACCGTGGACGCCATGGCCGGGCGCTTCCCTCTCGAATCATCCGGCGTCGAGTGCCAATGAAACGCGGGCGAAATGGCCACCACGCCAGCTACCAGACCCAACGTTGCGAACGCCAGGACTGGAACACGCCAAGTCGTCGTGGTCGGGCTCGCCGCTATCTGCGCCCGCACACGCGGTACCAGCGACGGCGGGGCTGGAGCGTTAGATCTAACGCCCAGCGAATCTTCTATCGCTGCGAACAGTGCTCGTTCCTCAGCGAAAGCCGCAGAGCAACCCTCGCAGCCTGCGGCATGCGTCGCGAGCGCGCGGATTAACGATTCGCCAGATGCGGCGGCGTCCATCAGCGGTTGACAGTAGGATTTACAAAACATCGCAGTTTCTCCGCGAGAGTCTTTCTTGCAAAAAACAGCCGGGACTTGACGGTACCGATCGGTACAGCCAGTAACAACGAAACTTCTTCCAGCGTGTGTCCCTCCATCGCCGCCAGAAACAGAACTAGGCGCTGCTTTTCCGGGAGTTCGTCCATCGCGCGGTCGAACTGCCTCTGAAACTCGGCGGTCTCGCCCTGATGTGGCGCGCTGCGGGAATTTTCGCAAGCCCATTGTGCTTCCCGCGCATGCCTCCGCTTAACGGCACGGAGCCGGTCCAGCGCAATTCGAAAACTGATTCGAACCAGCCACGCGCGGAAACGCGAGCGCTCGCGTAGCCCTGCAAAGCGGTAATAGGCGCGCAGCAAAGCCTCCTGCGCCACATCCTGAGCGTCGGCGTCATTCCGCAAAACTCCTCGAGCCACGCGAAAAGCCAACGGAGCGTTTTCCGCCAGCAGCGATTCCCACTCACGGCTACTGGCAGCATTGCCTTCCGCTTGCGCCATTTCTCTGCGCACTTCAGCGGCCTCGGGCGCTCCTCCGGTTTGGGTCAGAATCCACTCCTGCATGGACCGGCTCAGGTGAGCAGTAATGGCTCGGCCCTCCTTGTATATAGGCAAGACGGCGCGGGTGGACGATCGGTTCATTTCACGAAGAATGAAGTAATGACGCAAAGAAGCGATGAAGTAAAGAGCATGATCGCCGAGACGCTCGTTTCGCTTCGGGACTCATTCGCGAAGGCTGAATTCCATTTTGGGAATTCCTTCGCAACGAATACATCCCATTCTTGCGACCGCAGGCGAAGAACCCGAACGTCGCTTGAAGCCATTGAAACAAAAATAGATAGCGCCGGTAGTACCCGGGAACGGCTAGCGAATGATGAGTTTTCGGAGCACAAGCGGTTGCAGTTGACAGCACAAGCGGCGCGGTGATTGCTGGAACAATTGGCGGCTGGAGTTGCACTGCACCTGGTCCGGCACAGTTCGATGACGGATACCATATTCAGATATTGCCAGTCGGCCAGGAGCTATACAGTCTATGCCGAGCCGCTCGACGGCGCGGTTGATGCATCGCAATTGGCCAACGCGATATAAACTTTGTGCCGCAACGCCACCACCGATGCTAGCTGAGCGTTCCATTCAGCTGTGTTGTGCGCGCAATCAATACGGAATTTACCCCTCGAACTGGGCCGGGCCCGTAGACAGCTCTCGAAAACAATATCTGATCGTTCAACTTCCTGCCTTAACCGCCGAAATCGGCGAGAGCCATCCTCCGCCAAATAGCAACCCCGGCCCAAGCGACGCCACAAATATCGGGCGCCGCGGTCGCATCACAACCGCTCGCGAAGCCTCAAGCGCGAAGTGCAAAGCCGCCGCGCAAGTAGTCGAACCCAAATTCCCGCGCGTATCGGCAACCATGGGAAATCGTTCCAGTGCAACTCCAGATTTCTTGGCCAGCAGCGCCACCAGCCGCGGATTGGGCTGATGCGTGGCGAATGCCGCCACTTCGTTTCGCGCGACGCCGCTGCGGAACTCCAGTTCACGAATACATTGATCGAGTCGCGCGGTGGCCGCACGGGAAAGTGCGTCACCATCAAAAACGACCTTCAATCGGTGGCCTATTTCTTCCGAAACCTGAATCGCCGCAAGCAGTTGCGAAGCACATCCAAAAAAGAAATCCCGCAGAGCAAAATACTCTCCGGCGGTTCCGGAGTATACCCGCTGCACTAAAAAGGCGGCAGCACCATCGCCAAACAGACCACCGAATTCTCCCGCCACACGACCGGGACTCAGAGTGCGCGAGTGCACATCTGCTGTCACCACCAGCACTATGCGTGCCTGCCCGGATTCCACAAACGACTTCGCGACAGCCAGTGCGTGCGGCAGGCCCAGACACGCGCCACCGACGTCCAGCGCGCCACATGATTCGCGGGCTCCGGTCGCCGCATGCAGTTGCGCCGCGAGCGATGGGACGGTGTGATGCGTTTCGCTCGCAGCGATGATCCAGTCCAGTCCCGCTGGCGAAACCTGCGCACTTCGCAGCATCTCGGCCGCGGCCCTCGCGGCAAGCGTCACTTCCGTCTCCTCCGCAGAGACATACGCTAGCGATAATATTCCGGCCCGGTGGCGCAACTTTCCCGCCGGCATGTCGAACGCCGCATCCACTTCTTCCGATGGAACGATTCGCGAGCCGAACGCTACAGCGGAGAACCGCAACACAGCAGTACTGAGCACGGTGGACATAAAGATTATGCGCCCGCATCGGGCTTTGGCATTGTGAGCGATTGAAGGAACGCCAGCAAGAGCGTCGCCTGTCAAATTCTCGCAACGTTATCGTTTTCATCGAAATTTCCGAAACAGCGATTCGCATGGCGGAAAAACGTCGTCAGCCATGTGATAGTTTAGAAAGTGGATGTCAAACGCGTCACATGAATCGCTCCACTGCCGAGCACAGCTTTGCCTTTGCCGTGTGGCGCTGCCATTCCTCTTTGTTCTTGCGGTTTTTGCGAACCCCGCGGAGGCTCAGCGCGAACGCGGCGAGCTGCAAATCGAAGTGCGCGATCCACAAGGACAAAGCGCTGCCGCCGCGGCAGAACTGGTTAGCGAATCCAACCAGGTAAAAAAGAATTTTGCCATTCCTGCCGACGGAAGATACCTGGCATCTGAACTGGCCTTCGGCGTGTACCGCTTGACCATCACCGCGCAGGGCTTCGCGTCCTGGAGCGCCCTGCTGGAGGTTCGCAGCGAAGTCCCGGTGCGAGTCGCAGTCGTTTTAGGCGTGGCCCCGGTGAACACGAAAATCGAAGTCACCGACGCTGCAACCATCCTCGACCCTTCGGAAGCCGGAACCATTTATTCGTTGGGCTCTGAAGCCCTTCGCGAACACGTTGCCGCGCAAGACGGCCGCGACCTTTCCGACGCCGTAAACGATCAACCTGGCTGGCTCTACGAAGCGAATGGCGTCCTGCACCCTCGCGGCTCCGAATACCAGGTGCAATATGTTCTGGACGGAATGCCGTTAACGCAGAATCGTTCGCCGGCATTTGCGCCGCCTCTCGACGCCGGCGATGTGGAATCGATGCGCGTCATGACCGCAGGTTTCCCGGCGGAGTATGGACGCAAACTCGGCGGCGTTATCGAACTAACGACCGAAAAAAATCCTCCCGGGGGATGGCATGGCCGAATCGAGGCCGCGGGCGGCAGCTTCGATTCGCTGAGCGGCACGTTGGAAATTGGCTACACTGCGGGCAAGAATCATCTGGAATTCGGCGGCCGCGGATTTCATAGCGACCGCTACCTCGATCCAGCAGTTCTGCAGAACTTTACCAACTGGGGAAATGGCAATGGATTTTCCGCCGCGTACGAACATGATTTTTCTGAACGCGATCGCTTGCGATTCACGATTGCGCGCAACGAAACTCGTTATACCGTTCCCAATGAATTGGTCCAGCAAGCCGCCGGACAACGGCAGAACGGCGACAATACCGAAATCAGCGGTCAAATCTATTACCAGCACATCAGCTCGGAAAATTTATTGTGGACCTTTTCCGGAAGCGTGCGCGATGCTAGCTTCAACTTACGTTCGAATAATCTGGCAACTCCCATCATCGTCTCTCAGGATCGTGGCTACCGTGAGGGTTACGTGCGCGCGGACGTTGCGGGCCATGCCGGACATCACGATTGGAAGGCGGGTGTGGACTCGCTCTTCACGCCAGTACACGAAGCGCTCGCCTACCAGATCACTGACCGGTCGCAGTTCGAACCCGCCACCGCGCTACAGTTTGCATTTGCAGAGCACAAATGGGATATCGAACCTGCCTTCTACGTTCAGGATAATTTTCACCAGGGAAACTGGAACGTCAGCGCAGGCCTGCGCTTCGATCATTATGGATTTGTCGCCAGCGAATCGGCTCTCAGCCCGCGCGTTGGCGTATCGCGCTACATTGACCGCTGGAAAATACTGCTGCATGTTTCCTACGACCGCGTCTTCCAGACGCCGGCCATGGAGAATATTTTGCTCGCCAGCTCCGCGCAAGTCATCTCGTTGAACCCTGAAGTTCTGCGGCTCCCGGTACGTCCATCGCGCGGAAATTATTTCGAGGGCGGAATTTCCCAGGCTCTCTTCGCGAAGTTGCGCCTCGACGCCAATGTGTTTCGCCGTAATTTCCGCAATTTCGCGGATGACGATGTGCTGCTTGATACCGGAGTGAGCTTCCCAGTCGCCTTCAATAAAGCGCGTATTTTCGGAGAAGAATTGCGTCTCGCCATTGCGGAGTGGCACAGGTTTTCGGGGTTCTTGAGCTACTCGAATCAATCCGCGATCGCGCAAGGGCCCACCACCGGCGGACTCTTTCTCGGCAGTGAAGCCAGCGACGTCCTAACGGATACCGGGAAATTTGCAGTAACCCAGGACCAGCGGAACACCGTTCGCGCCAACGTCCGCGCGCAGATCGCCAAGCGGGCGTGGGTGGCGGCCACCGCCGATTATGGCAGTGGCTTGCCGGTGGAACTCGATCCCACCAGCATCGACATGAATTTTCTTCTGGCGCAATATGGACCAGAAATTCTATCGCGCATAAATTTCGATCGCGGCCGGGTACGGCCAAATTTTTCGTTAGGTGCCGCCTTGGGCGTAGAGCTATACAAGAAAGAAAGTCGCAGCCTGAATCTGCAAATCGAAGCGGCCAATCTCAGCGATCACGTAAACCTCTTGAATTTCGCCGGACTATTTTCCGGTACGGCTGTGGCCGCCCCGCGCAGCGCCGCTGCGCATCTTCGTTTTGTGTTTTAAGCTTTTTTGTAACGCGGCAGGAAGGAACATCCGAAACCGGGACTGCATCAGGAGCGAAGGTTGGTACCGCTAACGGGAATCGAACCCATATTTTAGCCTTGAGCATGGTAGCTGATTGGTAGTGTGCTTTCGCGCATGCGTACCCCATGTTGTGCTTGTAGCAGGCCGGAATTCGCCGTTGCGAGGGGTTTGGTGTTCGGTCACCGGTCACAAGACCAATTCGATGTACAAGCGCTACGGCATCGAAGAGTTGGATTCGCAGCGAGACGCGCTCGATACAGCGACGGTGTGATAGAATTGAAAAGATGGCCCGGTAGTGTAATCGGTTAACACGTTGCCCTTTCAAGGCAAAGACTACGGGTTCGATTCCCGTCCGGGCTACCAATCTGCTTAATTTGGTTTTTCGCCTTCCTTCTGGCTCTCGCCGCCTTTGGGTGGACGAAAGAAAATTGCTTCGAAAATTGGCTCGCCACGCTGTCGGCAGGTGCAACGTTTGCCGAAAAGTTCCCTTTGGTCGTTAAATGCATCTCTGAATCGAATGAGTCCGCCGATTTCAAATTCCAAGAACTTGTCGCGATAAGAAATAAGATTGTTCCCGACCAACGGGAAACCAGTCCGCGTGAATCAATAAGGTAAACCCATTTGAACCGCAATTAGTTTAGAGAACAGTTATAGGACTGCACCAGATCAGGGCGTCGTTTGGACTGGTGTCTCTGACATTTTCAAAAGTCAATGGGAGCCGTATTCGAGGTCGTGTCGTGCGATTCACAGCTTCGTGAGGTCTTCGCGGTATGGCTTTGGGTCTGACCAACGGTTACATTGCGGGGACAACCCGGAGCTCCGCTATGGCCAGTTGGGTTTTGATATGTCCGAAGTGCAATTCAGCCTTCGCGCACTCTCAGGTTAAAGACACTTTGGAAAACTTCTTCTTGGCGAGCAAGCCAACTTTCCCGACTGGAGAGACCGCCCTTGATTGCCCGAATTGCGGACACACCGCAACGTACCGAGAGACTGACCTGAGATACCGATCATAAGTGCGTTCTCGTACCATTTATCGTCTCCCCGCGCTATAACCTGCGTCTACGTAGAGCTTCGAGATCACGGCAAGGGGATGTCGCGGGAACGATTTGCCGAGGTTCAGTCTCATGGTACCGGCGTTGGCTTAGAGGAATGCGCGAGCGAGCGCACCAGCTCCATGGTGATTTGAGTATCGAGTCAAACAGCCTTGGCACGAAGATTTCCGCTACCTTCCCGGCGAAGACGCTTCCAGCGAACGAAGAGAGTATGACTCAACGAGGTTGCGTTGCTTGATTAGTTTTCGTCCTCTCCGTGAGACCTGACGTGTGTCCTTCCGGCCAAGCGTCTTCGCTCTGGCTCTCAGCTTGTCAAATGTGATGACAAGCCATGCAAATCTTCGTAACGCGTGGAACACTGAATCTACGGCTTAAAAATCGGTAAGACACGGTACAGGCATACGCTTCGCAAAAGATTAAGATTATTTGACTCTTGACGGAGGCCCACTGTGGACGAAAAACAATTTGCAGTTTTGGAGATAAACCGAGAGAACCATCGCATTTATTACCGTGTGAAAGCCGACGGGGTCGAGTTGCCTTCGCTTGTTTGCATTTTTGCTAGCCATAAAAGTGCCGATTCGGAAAAAGAATTGAAGATATGGTGCAAGAATAATGCGGCCCGACTTGAGTCGGGAGTGATCTTGCATGCAGACCTCAGTGCGGAACACGGCAGGTCCACATACGCCGAGAACCTGCTCAGGTAATCGCGCAAGTTCGCGGACCACCCCAGGATCAGTTTCTCCGTTAGCGATGGTCTCCAGCGCGGTTCGAGCGATTGCCATTTTCCGTTCCGCAAGGCAGTGCTCAGATTGGAGTTGTTGATTTCCGGCGTTCGTTTTTTCTGTAAAAGATTTTAAGTGCACCGAGACCGTCTAGCGTGTCCAGAGCCTCGCGGGCGGTTTTCAATACCTCGGGCGCCCATTGCCCTTTTGAATTCGTCTCGAAACCCGTTCGCACAACAGTCAGCCTTCTCGTCAGCATCTCCGTTTGACGCTGGAGTTGTAGGTCCTTTTCCGTTGCTTGTCATGAGCGACGCACCTCGATCGCAGAGACTGGCGCAGCAGAGATTCCTACGTCACTGGTAGGAAGGTTTGAGTTGGTCCACAGTGACGTTACCTAGCATGGTTGAGGGCAGGCCGCTGCACGCCTAGCGTACAATGTCTCAGGCGTGGTGGTGCAGTTGTTCCTTGTGATGATGGCCGTGGCCAGTGCGAAAGAACCTCCCATCGCAGGCCGTGCAGCGATAAGGGCTTTGAAACATCATAAAGTGGCGGAGCCAATCTTTGACGCCGCTTCTTTTCGAACGAAAGAATTGCTTGCCACCGCAGTACGGGCACCTGGAGGCTTGAGTGTGGGAAGTAGTTTCCTTCATGGCAAATCCTCTGCTGGGGCATCTATGTTACAACGTCTGGCGGCCCTAATAGAAGCGGAAGCTTACGATCGCCAAGATTGCCAAGCCATGTAGTTTAAGCTGCGCGACGCAACACCGCGGCTTGACGCCGACCCGCAAGCATCGTACTTTCTGGTAATCGAGTTGGCCCACGGAGTTGTATTTGCCGCAATCGGTACCCATCCAGCGAGCGATTGTTTTCCTGTTGGCTCTCAACGTTTTTTGCTTGCCTGCTTCCACGCCTGGCCAGCGTTCCCAGATGCCTACGGCGGCTACCGATGCCACCGTGAAGGCGGATACAGTCACGGTATTTGGAGAAATGGACGCTTCGAGCGATCAGGTTTCCACTCTCAAAAAAGGCATCACCGTCTATGTGGATTTGCGCATGGATCAGGGCGGCAAGAGCTGGTGCGGAGTTCGTCCATCGGCACAGGCAAACCGGATTGGCTTTGTAGATTGCAGAAGCCTGGAACGGATAGCCGGTTCAACTCCAGCGGTTATTTCTGGACGCAGCGCGGCAGACTCCGAATCGACGCATGGTTCAGCAGCGGACATGCCGCTGGAGCGTCCTGCGACGCCGACTGCAAATGGCTATGCGTCGATGAAAAACGAAGTTGTCAAGGAAGGCGTAATCGATGCGGGTTTGATCTCGACGTTGGAGGCGCAAGCTTCGCATGGCGGACCAACAGCGATCACGCGTGCCGCGTTGGCTCATCTGGCTGCGGGTGAATTCGAATTAACCCAGCATGAACCGGACAAAGCACTCGAACAGTTCGAAGCGATGGAACCTTTCGCCGGACGTCAGCGTGATCTGGTTCTTGCGAGCTTGGACGGCCGCATCTACGCGCAGCTCATGAAGAGCGAATACAGCTCCGCGTTGGAATTAATCGAGAAGGCCAGAAAACTTTCTCCGCAATCGTCGAACTTGGCGGCGTGGTCGGGCTACACCCACTACCGCATGAACCAGCTCGACGCAGCGATCGTGGATTTGCAGACTGCGCAAAAGATTCGTCCCAGTCAAGGCGCTGCGGCGCTACTAGAAAAAGCCAAACGCGACAGAGACGCAGAAGGCGATTTCCGTGAAGGCGAATCCAGCCACTTTGTATTGCGCTATCACGGAGGCGCCAGCCGCCAACTGGCCTCTGAAGTGATTCACACGCTGGAGGATCAATTTCAGGTTTTGAAATCGGAGTTGCACTACACGCCGCCGGAACAAATTGCAGTGATTCTGTATACGCAGGAAAGCTTTTTTGACGTCACACGAGTACCAGGCTGGGCGGGTGGCTTGAACGACGGACGAATTCGCGTTCCGGTGCAGGGACTGGAAACAGTTTCCGATCTGCTGGCAAGAATTCTGAAACATGAATTGACCCACAGTTTTGTATTTCAAAAAACCGCAGGACGCTGCCCGACGTGGCTGCAGGAAGGCGTCGCGCAGTGGATGGAAGGGCGGCGCACGGGAGCGGACGCGACGCAACTGGTGGCATTCTACCAAGACGGAAAAGGAAAGCAGTTGCGCTATCTCGATGGGCCGTGGATGGTGTTGTCGAGCGGGCAAGCGCGCTACGCGTATGCCTGGGCGCTGGCGGTTGTCGAAGCAATTGAAGCCGATTCCGGCAGCGATGGTCTCGATCGCTTGATCGATGCGGAACGCACGGAATCGTCCGGCGAAAACGCAATGCTGCAGGCTTTACGCACCAACTACTCCAGCTTGGACGAGGCTACCGCCGAATATCTTCGCAGAACTTATCTACAGTAGAGCGCTCGCAGCGCGCACTCTACGACTTCGTGCGGTCGGCCCATTCCTCGTGCCAGGCGGTCTGAATCGCTTCCAGTTTTCCCTCGTTGGACTTAGCGGGGTCGCCGGAAAATCCGGTCAGTTCGGTGATCCACTTATGCATGTCGGTGAAACGCACGGTATAGGGATCAACGTCCGGAAATTTGTCGGTCAGCGCAATGGCGATGTCTTCAAAATTATCCCAATCAAAGGTTGCGGCCATTCTGGCTCCTTGTGGAGTTGATTCCATCGTTTCCAAACGATTCAATATGAATCAAGGGGTCCTTCATTCTGCGCCTGCCTACGCAGGCAGGCGCGGCGAGGAATCTCTCTAGTTGATGATGCACTCGTGTCGAGCGAATTTTCTCCGTGGTTAATGATCTAATTCCTTGGCGTAGTTTTTGTTCCAGCCGGGAATTTCCACCACGATGTCGGTTGTTCCGTCTGGCACAGTCTGGCAGCCCAGCCGCGATTTTGGCGTGATCCCCGGCGCTTCGTCCAGTTCATCGAGTTCCGCATCTGTCGCTTCGTTGCAGGATTCCAGGCCCTCCTTCACCACGACGTGGCAGGTAGAGCAGGCGCAAACTCCGCCGCAAGCGTGATCCAGCCCGGCCTTGAGTGCTTCGGAAAAATCCAGAATGCTGCCCGGCAGGCCATTGTGGCCGTAGGGAATTTTCTCCGGATCGACTTCCATGGTCTTGCCGCTCGGCAGAAACGTGACCTTGAACTTCTTCGTTGCCGGTTTGTATTTTACTTCTTCAATATACGGATTACTGCCGCCCATTTTTCACTTCCCTCCTGACAATTCCAACCACCAGCTGGGGTATCAGAAATCTTCTAGCCTCTTGCCCTGAAGCACGCTATTCACAGCGCTATTCATCATAACTTCAGCCAGATGCTGCGTAGCCCGGTTCAACTCGTCAATCCTCTTGCGCATCAGCCGATAATCGCTGCCGCTGGTCGATTCTTTCAACCCCAGCACGGCCGAATCGATTTTAGCGCGTTCTTCGGATGGCAGCGCACTGGATTGCGGATTGGCCAGGGCTTTCGCGGTGGCCGCCAGAATGGTTTCGGCTTCTGTGCGTGCTTCGATCGCCTGCCGCTCTGCGAAATCCTGCTCGGCGTATTCGATCGACTCTTCCAACATTCGCTCGATTTCGGAACCGCTGATGCCGTAGCTGGGCTGCACTTCGATGGAGTGCTGCTCGCCGGTGCGTAAGTCTTTCGCTGCAACCTGCAGGATGCCGTTGGCGTCGATAAGAAATTTTACTTCGATGCGTGGAAGCCCGGCGGGCGCTGGCGGAACTTTCAGCGTAAATCGCGCCAGCGACCGGCAATCTTTAGCCAGTTCGCGTTCGCCCTGCAACACGTGAATGTCTATGCCGGTCTGGTTGTCCACACCTGTGGTGTACATCTCCTGCGCGCTGGCGGGAATCGGCGAATTGCGCGAGATGATCTTTGCAACCGCGCCGCCATAGGTTTCAATTCCCAACGAGAGTGGCGTGACGTCAAGCAGCAGCATGTTGCTGACGCCGTGTTCCAGAATGTTGGCCTGCGCCGCCGCGCCTAACGCTACCACCTCGTCGGGGTTTAATTCCGCGTGCGGTGTACGTCCGAAAAAGTCCTGAACCGTGCGGCGAATCAGCGGCGTACGCGTAGTGCCACCCACCAAAACCACTTCATCGATTTCCTCGGGCTTCAGTTTGGCATCGGCAAGCGCCAGTTTGACTGGGCCCATGGTGCGGTCGACAACCGAGCGGATCAAGGCATCGAGAGCGCCGCGCGTAAATTTTTGCGTGAATATTTTTCCGTTGGGCAGCGGAAATTTAAGCGTCGCGGATTCTTTTTCGGAAAGTTCGTGCTTGACCGCAATCAGCGCTTTGCGCAGTTCCTGCGCGATTTCGCCATGTGGCGAGAAATCGATCTCATCCGTCTGCAAAATCTTTTCGTGCACGAAAGCCTGCAGCAGATTGTCAATATCGTCGCCACCCAGGTGCGTATCGCCATTGGTGGAAAGCACCTGATAGATGTCGCCTTCGTCTGTGGAAATTAATTTCAGTACCGAAATGTCGAAGGTGCCGCCACCGAGATCGTACACGGCAACTTTGCCGCGCTGCTTTTCGTGCAGGCCGTAGGCAAGCGCAGCGGCAGTCGGTTCGTTAACGAGGCGCAGCACTTCCAGACCGGCAATTTTCCCTGCGTCTTTGCTGGCCTGGCGCTGCGCATCATTGAAGTAAGCGGGCACAGTGATGACCGCGCGTTCAACGGCTTCTCCGAAGAAGGCCTCAGCCCAGTTTTTCAGTTCGCGCAGAATGAACGCGGAAATTTCCGGCGGAGTAAAAACCTTTTCGCCCAGACGCACGCGAATTACATTGCTACTGGAGGGATCGAGGCGAAATGGAAAAAGCTTCAACTCATCTTGAATGTCTCTTACACCGCGGCCCATCAGACGTTTCACAGAATAAATCGTGCGCTCGGGCTGAGTGATCAATCGCCGCCGAGCTGGTTCACCAACAATAATATTTCCATCCGGATCGAGACTTACCACGGAAGGACAAAGCGTAGACCCGTGGGGCCCGACAATGCACTTCGGATGCTTCGTCTGCGGATCGAGATACGCGACCAGGCTGTTAGTGGTGCCAAGATCGATTCCGACAATTTTCCCCATCAATGCAAAACCTCTGAGACATTTGTCGCTACTCGTGGTTCATGTCCCGCCCCTACTGGCCGATGGACGGCTAATTTCTGGCAGCGCATTATGCTTCCAATTCCTTCCGCACGTTCGCAACGAGATTACGAATGTAGCTGCGTCGATTCAGCAATTCGTTCATGCGGGCAAAAATTTGTTTGCGCACCGTCTCATCCGCGTTTGCATCCACCGCGTCGTCCCAATCTCTGGCAGCCGATTGCAACTGGGCATCTACTTCTTGTAGTTTCTCCTGAAAATTAGTTTCGGCGGATTGCAATTTTGTTTTCAATTCAGCGAGATTGCCGCCGGATTCATTGGCATCCCGTAATTCGTCGAGCGATTCGTTCAGCTCAAAAACTTCTTCGAGGAGTTCTGGCGGCGCCTGCTGCTTAGTTTGGCCTTCCTTGCGTTCGCCTTCAATTTCCAAAAGGTGTTCGATGCGCCTCAGCGGATCACGCAGCGCGCGGTAGCCATCATTCAGTTCGCTACTTTTTTTCAGCGACAGTTCGCGTTCCTGTTCGCCGGCGTTCACAAAATTATCCGGATGCAATTTCCAGCTGAGCTGTAAAAATTTTTGCTCCAGCGCGGACAAATCGATCGCCAACTTGTGCGGCAAGCCGAAAACGGCAAAGTAGTCAGCCGGAGCGTTCGCGGCTTGAGAAGGTGCGGTCATTGCGAAGCTGCGTTTCCTCCCGTAAGCGATCGTTGCCACTGCGGTTACGGCAAATTTAGGCGAAATAATAAGAACTATGGTTCCTATTTTGTGGCGAAGAAGCGGGTGTTGACCCCTTTTCCCCCGTCAAAAGCGAAAAGGCTGGCGAGTTCGCCAGCCGGGTGAAATCCAAGAGCCGGGCCCTTTGAAAACTCAGGGTGAACTAAGCCCGGCACTACAAACCGAGTCCGCTTTACGCCGTGAAGGAGCTGCCGCAGCCGCAACTTCTGGCGGCGTTGGGATTTACGAATGCAAATCCCTGGCGCATCAACGTTTCTTCGTACTCGAGGGTGGTGCCGTTCAAGTACAAAAGGCTCTTCGGATCGACGAAGACGCGAGCTCCGAATTCTTCGAAAACTTTATCGCGGTCCCGGGCCTGGGTGTCCAGGCGCATGGCATAGGACAAACCAGAGCAGCCGCCGCCT
>Ga0209488_10002021_pt1 | contig 17074 bp, 16 predicted proteins | sample Rivendell_Oct201_8_FD_188349 | JGI IMG/M metagenome (GOLD analysis project Ga0209488, IMG submission 188349) | Vadose zone soil microbial communities from the Eel River Critical Zone Observatory, Northern California, USA -... | ecosystem: Environmental > Terrestrial > Soil > Vadose zone >...
CTCATCGTTCAGTACGACAAGCACACCCTTGCCGCGCGCTTCGGCGCAGCCGGCGACGCGCAGTGCGTTGACGAGGTTCATGCCGGCATCTGTGCCGAGCGCGCTGGCCGGGCGCTGCGCCCCGACCAGGACGACCGGCTGTCTGATGCCCAAGGTGAGGTTCAGGAAGAACGCCGTCTCTTCGAGCGTCGCCGTGCCGTGCGGGATGACAAAGCCGGCGAGCCCCGGATCCTCGCCCGCCGTGCGGTGAATGAGCGCGCGCAATTCGAGCCAGTCCTTAGGGCCAATTGCCGTACTGCCGACCTGACGGAACGTGATCGGCACCGGTTCCGCGACTTGCCGGGTTTCCGGGAAGCGGTCGAGCAGCGCCTCCGATGTCAGCTTCTGGCCGAATTCGGGGTAATCGAGCACATCGAGACTGCCGGCGCCGAGCGAGGAAATCGTGCCGCCGGTACCGATGACCGCGATACGGGGAAGAGATGTGGGCATGGTGTCACATCACCCTGAATGCATTCTCACCACCCCCGCCGTCGTCGCGGCCAGTGCCGGGATGACGCAATGAGGTAGCAGTGGGGGTCACTGCAGCCAGCGCTTGCGCCGGCGGTAATGCTTTGTGTCGCGGTAGGACTTTCGCGCGCCGGCTTCGTTGAGCCCGAGATAGAACTCCTTGATGTCGGAGTTCTGGCGCAATTGCTCAGCCGGGCCCTCGAGCACGATGCGACCGTTCTCCATGACATAGCCGTGATCGGCGATTTCAAGCGCCAGGGCGGCGTTCTGCTCGACCAGTACCACGGTGAGCTTCTGCTCGTCCTTCAGGCGGTGGATGACTTTGAAGATCTCCTCGATGACCATCGGCGCCAGCCCAAGGGACGGTTCGTCGAGTAGGATCACCTTGGGGTCCGACATCAACGCGCGGCCGATGACCAGCATCTGCTGCTCGCCACCGGACAAATAGCCGGCCGATTGATGGCGGCGTTCTTTCAGCACTGGAAAGCTGGCATAGACCCGCTCGATGCCGGCTTTCACATCGGCGGAATTGTTGCGGCTGTGCGCTCCGGCGATCAGGTTTTCATCGACCGTCAGGTTTTCGAAGACACGCCGCCCCTCGAAGACCTGCACGACGCCGCGCTTGACGACATCGAACGGCAACAGCCGGTCGAGCCGCGCGCCATCGAGCTCGACACTGCCCTTGGTCACCTCGCCGCGTTCGGTGTGCAAGAGGCCGGAGATTGCCTTCAGCGTCGTCGTCTTGCCGGCGCCATTGGCGCCGAGGAGGGTCGTAATATGCCCCTCCTCGGCGTACAGCGAGACGCCCCGCAGCACCAGAATGACGCCGTCATAGACGACTTCGATGTTGTTGAGCGCCAGCATCAGTCACCTTGCTCCGGTTGTCGCCCGCCTATTCGGCGTGCTTCACCGCGTCCTCCACGACCTCGCGATAGGCCTGCACCCACTCCGTCTCCTTGACGAACTTGCCGCCCTTGACCTGGAAGATCTGCACCCAGCCGCCGCCTTCATGCTCGGTGGGCGTGATCGTCAGCGGCGGCACCAATCCGCCCAGATTGAGCTCCTTGATGCCCTCGAAGCCCTTCTTGACGTCCTCGCCTTTGGGCGGTTTACCGCCGGTCTGCTTCAGCGCGTTCTTCAGCGCCTCGACATGGACCGCCGCCTGCAGGAGACCCCGGTTATAGATCACGGTGTCGTCCATCTCCTTCGGCGGCTCCTTGCCGTCCTTTTTGTACATCGCCTTGATTTCCTGGCGGATCGGGTAGTCATCGCCCGCGCCGGCGAATTGCAGCGTGTGGTAGCCCTCGGCGACTTGCCAGCCGCCGGCGGCGAGGATGTCCGCTTCGGCTGATGCCCAGACCAGCCCGATCACCTTCGACAGCGGATAGCCGAGCCGCTTGTATTCCTTGATCGCGACCGAGGGCGAGCGCCCGAACAGGTGATTGATGATGAAATCGGGCTTGTAGCGCTGCGTCACATCGAGCGCCTGCGCGCCCATCTCGACACCCGGCGGCGGCACGGCAAAGGTGCGCAGCTCAAAGCCTTCCTTTTTCTGCAGCGCCTCGATGATCGGGATCGGCTCTTTGCCGGCCGGGTTGTCGTAATAGACATAGGCGATCTTCTTGCCGTGCAGATCGCCGAGCTTGTCCTTGACGTACTTGACCGCCGCCGCGCCTTGCGACCAGTAGGTCGCCGCGATCGGGAAGAGATACGGGTAGCGCGTGCCGTCGGCAGCCGCCGAGATCCCAAAGCCCGGCGATGTTGTCGGGATGTGGTCCTCTTCGAGCCGCTGGTTCAGCGCGACGGTCTGCGGCGTGCCGTAGAGCGTCATCACGATGGCGCCTTCCTGCTTCTGCCGCTGATATGCCTCGACCGCGTCCGGCACCTTGTAGCCGTTGTCGATCTCGTCGTGCTTGATCTTGTAGCCCTCGATGCCGCCCTTCGAGTTGATGAGGTTGAAGTAGTCGTGCATCGCCGGGCACAGCACGGTCCCGACAATCTGTGTCGCTCCGGTGCGGTCGCATTGCACGCCGATAATCAGTGTCTTGTCCTGCGCAACCGCGGTTCCCGCAAGCGAGAGCGCCGCGGCGGCGCCCGCCACGAGCCCCAGCATGCCGTCTGATCGTCTCATCGTCGCATCTCCGTTCTTGTTGCCATTAGTGAAGCTCGATTTCCGATCGGCGGCACGTAGGAGCGGTGTAGCGAGCGCAGCCTGCGGCATGCCGATCTATTCCGCTTTCTTGACGGCGTTCGATACCACCTCCGGATAGGCGCGGAACCATTCCGTCTCCTTGACGAACTTGCCGCCCTTGGCCTGGAAGATCTGCACCCAGCCGCCGCCTTCATGGTCCTCCTGAGTGACCTTCAACGGAGGCACCAGACCGCCCAGAGTGAACTCATGGATCGATTCGAACCCTTTCTTGACCTGCTCGGGAGTCGGCTTCTGACCGCCATTCGCCTTGACGGCGTTGCGGATCGCCTCGACATGCAGCGCCGCCACCAACAGGCCGCGGTTGTAGATGACGGTGTCATCCATTTCCTTGGGCGGCTCCTTGCCCTGCGCCTTGTACATCGCCTTGATGTCCTGACGCACCGGGAAGTCATCGCCGGCGCCGGCGAATTGCATTGTGTGGTAGCCCTCTGCGACCTGCCAGCCGCCAGCGGCGTCGATATCAGCCTCTGCCGACGCCCAGACCAGCCCGATGACCTTTGTCAACGGAAAGCCGGCGCGCTTGTATTCCTTAATCGCCACCGAAGGCGAGCGGCCGAACAGATGGTCGATGATGAAATCGGGTCGGTAGCGCTGGGTGATGTCGAGCACCTGTGCTCCCATCTCGACGCCGGGCGGCGGCACCGCGAATGTCCGCAGTTCGTATCCCTCGGTCTTCTGCAGATCCTCGAGGATCGGCACGGGCTCCCGTCCCGCGGGATTGTCGTAGAACACATACGCGATCTTCTTGCCCTTCAGATCGCCAATCTTGTCCTTGATGAACTTGATCGCGGCCGCCCCTTGCGACCAGTAGGTCGCGGCGACCGGGAACAGGTAGGGGAAGCGCTTGCCGTCAGCCGACGCGGAGATGCCAAACCCGGGCGAGGTGCTCGGGATCTTGTCCTCCTCGAGCTTCTGATTGAGCGCCTGCACCTGCGGCGTGCCGTAAAGGCTCATCGACACGGCGCCTTGCTGCTTCTGGCGCTCATACGCCTCGACGGCCGGCGGCACCTTGTATTCATTGTCGATCTCGGGGGCGACGATCTTGAACCCCTCGACCCCGCCTTTGGAATTGACCAGGTTGACGTAATCCTGGAACGCCGGGCAGATGCGAATGCCGACGATCTGCGTCGGCCCGGTGCGGTCGCACTGGGTGCCGATCAGGATCTCGCCCTTCTGCTGCGCCATTGCCGGCCCCGCGAAGGTCATCGCCGTTGCCAGAGCGACGGTCGCCAATGCTGTCATGTTTCTCATTGGTTTCCTCCCTATGTTCATTTGCGCCGATTTTGATTGAGTTAGTACGAGAAAGGCCAGACCCGGAAATAATTGCGGATGTTGCGCCACAACCGGTTCAACCCTTCTGGTTCGACAACCAAGAAGAAGATGATCAGGCCGCCGAACATGATGAGCCGCAGATTGGGGATCGCGTTCAACAGATCGGCCTGCGAGAAGAGCAGCCAACCGAAATCCTCGAGGAACCAGCGCGTCATGATCGGCAATAGCGTCACGAAGATCGCACCCAAGATCGAGCCCAGGACCGAGCCGAGCCCGCCGATGATGATCATCGCGAGATAATCGATCGAGACGGTCAGCTGGAACTGCTCGTAATTCGCGATCCCGAGATAATAGGTGTAGAGCACGCCGGTGACGCCGGCGTAGAAGGACGAGATCGCAAACGCCCACAGTTTGTAGTGAAAGATGTTGATGCCGATGATCTCGGCCGCGATGTCCTGGTCGCGGATCGCGATAAACGCCCGTCCGACGCGGCTGCGCACCAAATTGGAGGTGCCGACGATCGCCAACACGACAAAGGCCATCAGAAATAGATAGAGCTGCGTTTGCGTCCGCAGCGGCGTCCCGAACAGCGTCGGGCGCGGCACCTGGATCGATGCCTGCACGCCGCCCGAGATCGCCGGCACGTGATTGATCGTCCATTCGATAATGAGCTGCGCCGCAAGTGTGGCGATCGCGAGATAGATCCCCTTGATGCGCAGTGAGGGAATACCGACGATCGCGCCGATCAGCGCCGCCATGACCCCGCCGGCCGGGATCGTGATCCAGAAAGGCGCGTGCAGCTGCGTCACCAGATTGGCCGCGGTGTAGGCGCCGACCGACATAAAGGCGCCATGCCCGATCGAGATCTGCCCGGTATAGCCAACCAGGATGTTGAGCCCGAGCGCGCCGACGCAGGCGATCAGGATGAGATTCAGGATCGAGACGTAGTATTCGCTGAGCGCGAAGGGCGCGATGACGATGAACAAACCGGCAAAGGCCGCCACCGCCCATCTCGCAATGGGCAGCGGATAGAGCCCCATATCGGCGGCATAGCTCGTCTTGAACACGCCGGATTCGCGGTGGAACATGCGCTTTGCTTCCTACTCCGTCTCCGGCCTTATACGCGCTCGATACGGCGCCGGCCGAAGATCCCTTCCGGCCGGATCATCAGCACCAGGATCATCAGCACATAGGGCGCAAAATCCTTTGTGCCGCCCCCGACGATCGGGTCGAAATACCCGGCCGCGAAATTCTCGACGATGCCGACGATGAGCCCGCCGATAACCGCACCCATGACCGAGTCGAGCCCACCCAGGATCACAACCGGAAAGACCTTGAGGCCGACGAGGGCCAGCTGGTTGTCGACGCCCAGCATCGTGCCCCAGACGACGCCGCCGAGCGCCGAGACGACGCCGGCCATCGCCCAGGCCAGCGCAAAGTAGCGCCGCACATTAATCCCCATCGCCATCGCCACCTGCTGGCTGTCGGCGACGGCGCGCATCGCGATGCCCGTGCGGCTCTTCAGGAAAAACCAGGTGAAGGCGGCAAGAAAAACGAGGCTTACCCCGGCCCCGACAAGCTGCACCGGCGGCAGCATGATCGGGCCCAGCTCGAAGGGTTCGTCGCTGACCGGCATGATGATCGCGCGGGTGCCGGCGCCAAACGCCATGACCGCCGTCCCGCGCAACACGGCGGCGAGCCCAATCGTCGCCATAACGACCGCGATGACCGGCCGTCCGATCAACGGCCGCAGCACAACGCGTTCGAGGCCGAAACCGAGCGCGATCATGCCGGCAATCGCCACCAGCGCGGACAGCCAGAACGGAGCGCCCACCATTTCGGCCGCGACCGCGGCGAGAAAGCCGGCGAACATGACGAATTCGCCCTGCGCGAAGTTGATTGCGTCGGTCGCTTTGTAGATCAGCACAAAACCAAGCGCGATCAGGGCGTACATGAGCCCGATCATGATGCCGTTGGTCAGCAGCACCAGCGTGAATTGCCACTCGAAATCAGGCATTGATTGCGCTCACCCGGCCACGGCGACGGCTTCTTCGAGACGCCGCGCCGTGGCCGCGGCAGGCGGCGAAGGCTCGTCGACATCGCCGATCGCGAGCCGTGATTGAAGCACCGATTTGCGGCCATCCTCGAAGGTGATTTCGGTGCTCAGCTCGACCTCGCTCTCGCCGCTGTAGAAGGCGTCCAATACGGCGGCATATTTCTCGGTGACAAAGCGGCGGCGGATCTTGCGCGTCCGGGTGATCTCGTCGTCGTCGGCGTCGAATTCCTTGTTCAGCACGATAAAGCGCCGGATCCGCGTTGCTTCCGGCAGCCCGGCATTGCATCTGCGGATCTCGTCGCCGATCAGGCCGAGGACTTCGCGGCGCGAGCAGAGATCCTGGAACGAGGTGTAGGGGAGGTTGTGCCGTTCGGCCCATTTGCCGACGGTCTCGGCATCAATCGCAACCATCGCCGCGACAAACGATCGGTCGTGACCAAACACGACCGCCTCGCCGACATAGGAGCTGAACTTGAGCTTGTTCTCGATGAACTGCGGCGCAAACGACGTCCCATCATAGAGCCGGCCGACATCCTTCGCCCGGTCGATGATCGCGAGATGGCCGCGCTTGTCGACAAATCCGGCATCGCCGGTGCGCAGCCATCCGTCTTCGGTGATCGCCTCGCGCGACTCGTCCGGCTGCTTGTAATAGCCTTTGAAGGTGCCGGGGGAGCGCACCTCCACCTCGCCATGCGGCGCGATGCGGACCTCCATCCCCTGCAGCATGCGCCCGACCGTTTCGGGATCGACCTCGGAATTCGGTTGCACCGAGCACAGCCCGGACAGCTCGGTCGCGCCGTACACCTGCTTCAGGTTGACGCCGATCGCGCGAAAGAAGCGGAACACATCGACGCCAAGCGGTGCGCCGCCGGTATAGACGACGCGAGCGCGGCGCAATCCGAGCTGATCGCGCACCGGGCCGTAGACAAAGAATTCGCCGAGACCGCGCAAAAAACGCGTCCCGAGTGGGATCGGCCGCCGCTCCGAGATGCAGAGCTGCGCCCGCTCCGCCACCTTCCGGAAGAACTCGAAGATGCGGCGCTTTGTCGGGCTGGCATCCGCGGCGCGCACCATGATCTCGGTCAGCGCGTTCTCCCATTGCCGCGGCGGCGCCAGCGCGATCGTCGGCCCGATCTCGCGCACATCGCGGCGCAGCGTCTCCGGCTTTTCCGGGAAGTTGACGGTGAACCCGACATGCATGTGCACCGCGAGCGAGAACAGCGAATTGCCAACCCAGGCCATCGGCAGGTAAGCGATATGCTCGTCACCGGCGCGGAAGCCTTCCGCCGCGGCAAACACCTCGGCCGGGTCCAGCAGATTGGCATGCGACAGCATCACGCCCTTCGGGCGAGACGTCGTCCCCGATGTGTAGGAGAACAGACACAAATCATCCGGCTTGGCGGCCTCGACCGCCGCCTCGACATAGTCCGGATGAGTCTCGCCAAAGGTGCGGCCTTCCGCCTGCACCGCCTCGAAGGATTTGAGGATCGGATCGTCGTAGTTCAGCAACCCGCGCGGGTCGTCATACACCAGAAGCTGCAGATGCGGCAGCCGGTCCTTCAGCGACAGGATTTTGTCGACCTGCTCCTGGTTCTCGGCGACGACGACGGAGATTTCGGCGTGGTCGAGCACATAAGCGAGCTCGCTCGCGATCGCGTCCTGATAGGCCGGCACGGCGATGCCGCCGAGGCTCATCGCCGCGAGCTGAGCAAAATAGAGCCGCGGGCGGTTCTCGCCGATGACCGCCAGCTTGTCGCCGCGTTTGAAGCCGGCCGCGGCGAGCCCCAGCGCAAGCCCTCGGACCTCGTCCCAATAACGGCGCCAATTGTAGGTTTGCCAGATGCCGAGATCCTTCTCGCGCAACGCGGAGCGCCCCGCGTGCTGCTCGGCATTGCGCCGCAGCAGCTGCGGCAAGGTTGCGTTGAGCGTCATGCCGCGCGTTCCCTGGCCTGGTGGGCGCTGCCGAGATAGGCCTCGATGACCGTCGGATTGCGCTGGATCTCGGCCGGTGTGCCTTCGGCGATCTTGCGGCCGCGGTCGAGCACTGCGACGCGCTCGGAAATATCCATGACGACTGCCATGTCATGCTCGATCAGGATGATCGTCGTGCCCCACTGCTCGTTCACATCGAGGACGTAGCGGGCGATATCCTCCTTCTCTTCCTGGTTCATGCCGCCCATCGGCTCGTCAAGCAGCAGGAGCTTGGGGTCGAGCGCCAAGGCGCGGCCAAGCTCGACACGCTTGCGCAGGCCATAGGGCAGCGCGCTGGTCAGCTCCTTCCGCAGATCCTGCAATTCGAGAAAATCGATGATCTCCTCGGCGCGCGCGCGGTGCGCCACCTCTTCGCGCTGCGCCAACCCCCAATAGATAAAGGACGACAGGACCCCCGATTTCATGCGCACGTGCCGGCCGAGCATGATGTTGTCGAGCACAGTCATGCCGCCGAATAGTGCGATGTTCTGAAACGTCCGCGCGATACCGAGCTTGGCGATCTGGGCCGGGCGCGAATGCGTGATGTCGCGGCCCTCATAGGTGATCGATCCGCTGTCGGGACGATAAAACCCGCTGATCATATTGAGCAGTGAGGTCTTGCCGGCGCCGTTCGGGCCGATGATCGAGGCGATCTCGCCGCGCCGGACCGAAATCGATACGTCCTCGACCGCCCGCACGCCGCCAAACCGCTTCGAGACAGCGGTCGCGGCGAGGAGCTCCTCGTCGGCAGGGTTCGGCAATCGCGCTCCTCCCAAGGAATTCGGCCGGCATATGCGCCAGCGTTATGGCTGGCATGATGCTGACGCAATTAAGAGAATGCAACCGGTTACGTGGCTAACGGGCCTCTCCCTTGGTCGGGGATCAGCGCTCTTGCCCCTCACGGGCCGGCGTGGAACGATCGCGGCGGAGCAACCGCGAGGCCCGGGTGACGAGCGTCGCCGCTATCGACAATTTGCCGGTGACGCTGCTGACCGGATTTCTCGGCAGCGGCAAGACGACGCTGTTGCGCCGCGCGCTTGCCGCCCCCTCTTTTTCCGATACGGCGGTCATTGTCAACGAGGTCGGCGCGATCCCGATCGACCACTTTCTCGTGGATTTTGTCGAGGGCGGCGTCCTCGAGCTTCCGGGTGGCTGCCTCTGCTGCATGGTGCGGGAGGATCTTGCGCAGAGCCTGCGCAACCTGATCGAGCGGCGTGACGCCGGCGAGCTTCGGCCGTTCCGCCGCATCGCAATCGAGACGAGCGGTCTCGCCGATCCGGCGCCGATCCTTTTCACCCTCGGCGCCGACCCGATGCTCGACCAGCGGTTGCGCCTTGGCCGGGTCGTAACCCTGGTCGACGCGGTCGAGGGCGCCTCGACGCTCGACCGCTTCGCTGAAGCCGCACGCCAGGTCGCGGTCGCCGACGCGCTTGTCGTCTCGAAGACCGATCTCGCCCCCTTCGGACCGGCCCTTGCCGAACGCCTCGACGCGCTCAACCCGAGCGCCGAACGCATCCTCGGCGCCGAACTTGAAGATCCGGCGACTGCTCTGTTCTCACCCTCAAAGCGCCCCCACCCCAACCCTCCCCCGCAAGCGAGGGAGGGAGTTATAGCGCCCACTGCAACAACCCTCCCCCGCTTGCTGGGGAGGGAGGTCCGAGGCGAAGCCGAGGACGGGTGGGAGTTTGGCGGCGAGAGTCATGCGCACTCGCACGGCATCGCAGTGTTCGCCGTCACCTTAAAAAGCGCCATCAGCCGCTTCGATTTCGCGCGCGCCCTCGGTGGTCTGGCGCGCGACCGCGGCAGCGATCTGCTGCGCGTCAAAGGCCTTGTCGAATTCGCGGACCGGCCGGGCCGGCCGGCGGTCGTGCAAGCCGCGCAGCACGCGATGTTCACGCCGGAATGGCTCGACCGCTGGCCGGATCCGGACCATCGCAGCCGCCTCGTCTTTATCGTGCATGACATCCCGCCCGAGGAGATTCTCGGGCATTTCGCCTTCGCCTCGCCGGCCCTGATCGGCGAACCGGTCTTGCAGCACTAAGCACAAGGGGAGAGCGCCCATGCTCGACATCGTCGTCACCGGCGGCACCGCCGTCCTGCCCTCCGGCGCGGAAAAGGCCGATATCGGAATCCAGGGCGAGAAGATCGTCGCGATCGGCGCGCCGGGCACCCTGGCGCCGCTCGGCGGCCGGGTCGTCGACGCGACCGGTCAGATCGTCATTCCCGGCGGCATCGACCCGCATGTCCATTGCCGCTGGCCGATGCCGGTGCCGGGCCAGACCCAGCCGAATATGACCGATGGCCCCGACCGGGTCAGCCAGGCCGCGTTGTTCGGCGGCACGACGATGATCCTCGATTTCGCGCTCGTCGACGGCGACAACACGGTGCAGCAGGCGATAGAGCGGCGGCAGAAGGAATGGGCCGGCGACTGCTATTGCGACTATGCCTTTCACACAATGGTGCAGGGCAATCTCGAGCACACCGTCCCCGACCAGCTCGCCGAGGCGGTTGCCGCCGGTCATCCGACCGTGAAGATGTTCACCACCGACATCACCCCGAGCCGCAAGGGCCGCATGGTGCCGTTCGGCAGCATCATGGAGGTGCTGCGGGCATTGGCCAAAGCCGGCGGCCTCGCCGCGATTCATGCCGAGGACAATGACCTCGTCATGCATATGTACGAGAAGCTGACGCGCGAGGGCCGCACCAGCTTTCACAACATGGCCGAGGTGCACACCACGTTAAGCGAGGATTTGGCGTTCAACCGGGTGATCCGCCTCGCCGCCAATATCCCGGGCTCGGCGCTCTATATGCTGCACACCTCGGCGGCGACCGGCGTGCGGGCGATCGCCACCGCCCGCGCCGAGGGCGTGCCGATCTACGGCGAGACGCTGCACCAGTACCTGATGTACAGCGCCGAGGACTATAAGCGCCCGAACGGGCAGATCTATCACACCTACCCGTCACTGAAATTCGCCGAGGATCATGCCGCGTTGTGGGCCGCGACCAATCACGGCGCGATCCAGACCGTCGCCACCGACGAAATCTGCTGTCCGCTGAAATACAAGCTGCAGGGCAGCCGCATCGACGATACGACCGGCGGCAATGCCGGCGTCGAGCCGCGCGTATCGCTGATCTATACCGAAACGGTCGAGAAGCGCGGCTACGATCTCACGCAGTTCGTCGGCCTCGTCTCGACAAACGCGGCAAAGATCATGGGCCTCTACCCGCGCAAGGGTGCGCTCGCGATCGGCTCCGACGCGGACATCGTGTTGCTCGATACGCGCCAGCGCCACACCGTGCGCGCCGCGGAAATGCACGAGGCGGACTATTCCCCGTGGGAGGGCCGCGATCTCGCCGCCTGGCCGTCACTGACGATGCTGCGCGGCAAGATCGTCGTCGAAAACGGCGCATTGACGGGCGCGCTCAGCGACGGCAAGCACCTGCCGCGCAAGGTGTCGGAGGAGATGCGCTCCCGCCCGGCCGTGTGACCGAGCTCAGGGCTTCTCGCCCGTTCCGAGCGCCGCGTTGACGGTCTTGCCGGGGGTGGTCTCGCGTTCGGCGGACTCGCGCAGCTGCAGCCGATTGTGCACGTGGCTGACGCCGGCGACCTCCTCGGCGATCGCCTGCGCCTGGCGCATCGCGATCGTATCCTGCACCGCGCCGCTGAGCGTCACCTCCGTCCCGGCGACCGTCACCTCGATATCGCTGGCATCGATAAACGGATTTTCGGTCAGCCGGTCGCACAGATCCTCGTAAATCCGCGCCGGCGAGCGGGCATAGCCGCGCGGGCCGCGCCCGCGATACGGCCCCTGCGGCCCCGCCGGCGCCCCACCGGGAACCCGCATCGGCGCCGCCGGTGCATGCTCCCAAACCGGCGTCTCGCGCGCCGCCTTCGCCGCGGGCCGGCGATCGACCAACGCTTCGCTCAGCGGCGATTTAATATCGCGATCTCGATCACTCATGATCGCCCTCACTCACTCCAGCCGTGGCATTTCTGAGACCTGAGACGGCACGGCGCAAAAGGACAGGGCCCCGGCAGTTTAACGCCGGGGCCAATTTAGCAACTGCCGCGGCGAGTTCAGTCCCAGCGGCCTTCTTCCCACATCCAGCCGTTCGGCCGCTGCATCCAGCGCCCGGCCGTCCAGGCAGCATGCTCGCGCGGCGGCTCCATATACTTGCCGCCCAGCCAGACATATTGGTCGCGCTCCCAGCCCCAATGTCCCGGGACCCACACCATCCGCGGGCCGGGAGGCGGCGGCTGGACCTCGACGCGCGGCGCGGGCGGCGGGGTCGGCGCGATGATCGTCGTCGATACCGTGCTGCCGGCGCTCGGCGCTGGCATTTCGGTCGTGGTCGTCTTTTTTTCGATAATCGTTGTCGAGGTTTGGGCAAAGGCCGGCGCGGTAAACAGCAGAACTGCCCCGGCGGCGACGAGTAGACCCCTCATCCTCTAACCCTCCATCGCTCGCGCGCCGCATGCTGCGGCGCATTCATCGCTACGAACAGGGCGGGCCCTCCGATCATTCCGCGCTTTGCGCGCGGAGGTTTAACCCGCCGCGCTCACTGACGCCGCGGGGGTTCGATCGGCATTGTCGCGATGCTGGTCCAGGCGACCGGCGCGCCGGCTTTCTCGGCGGCCTCAGCCGGCGCCAGTTTCGGGTCCCAATGGATCGCCAGAAAACGCCGTCCGCTGACCGCTTGCGCCGCGTCCGATACGAGCCAGACGAGCGGTGGCGCCATGACCTCCGGCTGGATCATCTCCTGCCGGTCGAACCCGGCTTCGTTCGGCACCATCGGCGTGTTCGTGACGCCGCCCGGCACCAGCACATTGACGGTGATGCCGCTGCCTTCGAGATCCTTTGCCATGATCGCCGAGAAAGCTTCGAGCGCCGCCTTCGACGGCCCATAGGTGGGCGAGCCCGAACGGATCATCGTGCCGAGGCTCGTCGTGACATTGACGATGCGGCCCCAATTGCGCTCGCGCATCTCTGGGACGACGGCCTGTGCCAGCAGCAGCGGCGCTGTCGTATGCACCGCGACAAAGAGGCGCCACTGATCGGCGGTGATGTCCCAAAAGCGCAGCGGCTGCTGCCAATTGCCCGGCCGCAATGTTGCCTGCCCGACCCCCGCGTTGTTGACCAGGATGTCGATCGCGCCAAAACGCCCACGTGCCTGCCCGACAATGTCGGAGATTGCCGCATCGCGGCTCAGATCGGCCTCGATCGTCAGCAAATTGGCGTCCCTGCCCTGCTCGCGCGCCCCCTTGGCGAGCGCATTGAGCCCGTCGCGCGTGCGGTCGACCGCCGCGACCCGGATGCCGGCCTCGAGCAGCCCCTTCACCAAGGCCCGGCCGATACCGCCCGCTGCCCCGGTCACGATCGCCGTCCGCTGCTTGTCGCTCATTTCTTCTCCCCTCCTGATTATGCTCCACACTGTCACTGCGGCTGCGGCGGGGCAATCTGCAGAGCGGCGCTGGTCAGTCCGGTAGAAGACAAAGGTGATGCGAATGCCGCGGGTGCGGGAAATCGAGGATGACGGCGGCGATCCGATCCTGAAGAAGGAGTTCACCAAGGAGCGCGAGCTGTTCGGCGACATGTTGAACACGACGAAAGTCATGGCGCATTGCCCGCCGATCCTGCGCGCCGCCAAAGCGCTCGGCGCGTCGATCGCAAAATCCGGGCAATTGTCGAAGGGGCTCGTGCCGCTCGTCTCATTGCGGGTCGCCGCGATCAACGGCTGCCCGTTCTGAATCGACATCAATTCCCTCCGTGTGAGGGAAGGCGATGGCGGCGACGAGCGGTTGGCGGCGGTGGCGAGTTGGCGCGACAGCGCGCTCTTCAGCGAGGCTGAGCGCGTCGCGCTCGACTATGCCGAGCGCATGACGATCACCGGCCAAAAGGTCGATGACGCATTGTTCGAGCAGCTCAAGCGGCATTACAGCGAGGCGCAGATCGTCGAATTGACGGCGGCGATCGCGCTTGAAAATTTCCGCAGCAAGTTCAACCCGGCGCTCGGCATCGAAGCCCAAGGCTTCTGCCTGATCCCACAGCGCTAGCTCGCGGAATGTATAAGCCCGTCTCTCGCACCGCAGTGTGGGAGAGGGTTAAACGTGCGGCTCGTTCCGTGGCAATATCGGCCGGTCAGGAGGACACGCCATGCCCGAGCCGCGCACCGTCACGGTCTATATCGATTACAAGAGCCCCTACGCCTATCTCGCGAAGGACCCCGCCGACGAGCTCGCGCGCGATTTTCCGGTCCGCCTCGATTGGCTGCCCTATCGGCTCGACATCCCGAGCTTTCTCGGCTCAGCCCGCCTCGACGAGAGCGGCCGCATCGTCGAGGAGCACCGCAACGCGCACCAATGGCGGCGCGTCAAATACAGCTACATGGATTGCCGGCGCCTGGCGCGCAAAGCCGGCCTCGTCATCCGAGGCACGCAGAAGATCTGGGACTCCTCGCTCGCGCTGATCGGCATGCTCTATGCCAAGCGCCAAGGCGAGGCGGTATTGCGGCGCTATCATGACATCACCTTCGAGCGCTTCTGGAAACGCGAGCTCGACATCGAGGACCCGGCCATCGTGACCGCCGTGCTTGCAGAAGCCGGCGCCGACACTTCCGGCGTTGCCGCCTATCTCGAGGGCGACGGCCGCGCCGAGCTCGAACGGATTTGCCGCGACGCCGAGGAGAAGGGCGTCTTCGGCGTGCCGAGCTTTATCCTTGACGGCGAATTGTTCTGGGGTCGCGAGCACCTCCCCGATATCCGCGACAGGCTCGCCGCCCCGCCTGTCGCAAAGGCCTCGTAGATGCCCGTCTCGATCCGCCCGCTGCATCCGATGTTTGTCGGCGAGGTCGCCGGCATCGATTGCCGCCGCCCGCTGAACCATGACGAGGTCGCCGCGATCGAAGCCGGCATGGACCGCTACGCCGTCCTCGTCATCCGCGAGCAGTTCATCACCGACGAGGAGCAGCTCGCCTTTACGCGCCAATTCGGCGAATTGGAGGCCTACCGCACACCGGGCCACATCCGTCGCCGTGAGGAACAGCGGCTCGGCCCCGGCATGGCCGATTTCTCAAACCTCGACAAAAGCGGCAACGTCATGCCGGCCGACGATCGCGTGTGGTTCTTCAAGCTCGCCGACCGGCTCTGGCATTCCGATAGCTCGTTCCGCCCGGTGCCGGCGAAATATTCGCTGCTCTCGGCGCGGGTGCTGCCGTCCTGGGGCGGCAACACAGAATTCGCCGATATGCGCGCCGCGTACGATGCGCTCGATACGCGCACCAAGGCCGAGGTCGAGGGCCTCGTTTGTCTGCACTCGCTGGCCTATTCGCGCGCGGCGATCGGCTTCACCGAATTGAGCGAAGAGGAGATGGCGGCATTCGAACCGGTACGCCAGCGCCTTGTGCGCAGCCATCCCGTGACTGGCCGCAAATCGCTGTTCCTTTCCGCGCATGCCGGGGCGATCGAGGGCTGGACCATCCCTGAGGCCCGCATGTTTCTGCGCGATCTGACGGAACATGCGACGCAGCCCGACTTCGTGTATTCGCACGTCTGGCGACCGGGCGACATCGTCATCTGGGACAACCGCCAGACGATGCATCGCGCCCGCCGCTTCGACGACCGCAACGAGATCCGTGACATGCGCCGCACGACGTTGGCCGGCGACATGCCGACGATCGAGCAGGCGGCCTAGGCGAAAGGACAACAGCATGAGCGACGAACTGCCGACCGCCGCGCGGGTTCCCGATCCCGGCATCCGCGCCCTCTACAAGCAGGAGAACCGCTGGCAGGCCTGGCTCGATGTCGAGGTCGCGCTGGCCCGTGCCCAGGCCGAGCTCGGCATCATCCCCAAGGAAGCCGCCGAGGCGATCGCCCGCTCCGCACAGTTCGACCGCCTCGACCGCAAGCGCATCGATGAGGGTTTCGCCCGCACCGGCCATACGATCGTGCCCCTTGTCTGGGAGTTGGCGCGGGTCGTCGGCGAGCCGCATGGCGGCTGGGTGCATTGGGGCGCAACGACGCAGAACATCACGCAGACCGGCGACCTGCTGGTCTTGCGCCAGGCGCATCACATTTTCCTGAAACTGATCGCCGATGCGCTGCTCGCGGCGGCCGATCTCGCCGAGCGCGGCGCCGATATGCCGATCCCCGGCCGCACGCACGGCCAGCACGCCGTACCCGCAACCTTCGGCTACAAGCCGGCGGTCTGGATCGACGAATTGATCCGCCATGTCGAGCGCTTCCGGCAGGCGGCGCCCCGCGTCTTTGTCGCGATGCTCGGTGGCGGCGCGGGCACCTTCGCCTCGCTCGGGCAGCAGGGACCGGCGGTGCAGGCCGGCATGGGCCGGCATCTCGGCATGCCGCCGATGACGATCCCGTCCCGCGCGCTCGGCGACCACCTCGCCGAGAACATCTGCCTCCTCGGCATGCTCGCCGCGACCTGCGCCAAGATCGGCCGCGAGATCTACACGCTGATGAAGACCGAGTTCGGCGAGGTCGAGGAGCCGGTGCCGCCCGGCACCGTCGGCAGCTCGACGATGCCGCAGAAACGCAACCCGAAACTGTGCCAGGACATCATCGCCGCCGCCGCCGAGGTGCGCTCCTGCGTGCCCGTGGCGTTGGAGGCGATGCAGACCGAGCACGAGGCCGACCGCACCACCAGCGTCATGATGGATGCCGCCGAGGCGCGCGCCTGCATCGCGACCGGCGACATGCTCAGCCGGCTCGTCGAGGTGCTGCGCGGGTTGCGCCTCGACCCGGAACGCATGCGGCAGAACCTCGATCTCGGCGGCGGGCTGATCATGGCCGAGGCGGTCATGCTGAACCTCGGCCAGACGATCGGCCGCCAGCACGCGCACGACGTCGTCTATGACGCGGCGCAGGCGGCCTTTGTCGAAGGCAAATCCTTCGGCATGCTGCTCGCGGCCGATCCACGGGTCACGGCGCATCTCTCGGTCCAGCAGATCGAGGCGCTGCTCGACCCGGCCGGCTATACCGGGCTCTGCGCCGAGATGGCGCGCGATGCCGCCGCCCGGGCCCGCACCCTCGCCGGCGAAAT
>Ga0209488_10002022_pt1 | contig 17074 bp, 19 predicted proteins | sample Rivendell_Oct201_8_FD_188349 | JGI IMG/M metagenome (GOLD analysis project Ga0209488, IMG submission 188349) | Vadose zone soil microbial communities from the Eel River Critical Zone Observatory, Northern California, USA -... | ecosystem: Environmental > Terrestrial > Soil > Vadose zone >...
CGGTATCGGCGGGAGTTAAAGGAGGGCTGGCAGGAAGCGTGGTCATGGCCGGGTTGGCCATGGTCTACGGCCTCATCAGTGGAAATGGCATCTGGTATCCAGTCAATCTATTAGTTGCTGGATTTTTCCCTGGCGCGGTACATGCAACCACCGCCCAAATCGCCGAATTCCGCATGAGCGCCTTGCTTCTGGCGATCCCGATCCACTTGATCACGTCGCTCTTGGTGGGGCTGCTTTACGGCGTCATGCTTCCGATGTTTCCTCGACGGCCCATCCTTCTGGGTGGGCTGATTGCTCCGATCATGTGGTCGGGTTTGCTCTACACCACGCTCGACATCATTAATCCCGTAATGAACCGGCGTATTGATTGGTTGTGGTTTGTCTTATCGCAGGTTGGGTTCGGAGTGGCGGCTGGCATTGTGGTTTCGCTACAACAACGAGTCCGCACATATCAGGGGCTGCCGTTTGCTGTACGCGCCGGGATCGAAGCGCCCGGCGTGATGAGAGAAAAGGACGAGGAGTAAAAGCCATGAGACCTCCTACGATTCTTCTCTTTGCATTGGCTCTGCTCCCGATGGTCATTTGCGCGTGCAACAGCTCCCCTGGGCGTCCTGCGGTCGACTCTGCATCAGTCCGGCCAAACGAGGTATTGAACTTCGACGCGCTCTATCAGCAGAACTGCGCTGGTTGTCATGGCTCTCAGGGTAAGGGCGGCGCAGCAATCGCGCTCAACAGTCCGGTCTATCTCGAAATTGCCGGCGATGCCACCATACGCCGTGTAACTGCGGAAGGAGTTCCGGGAACTGCCATGCCCGCATTCGCACAGAGATCGGGCGGCATGCTCACCGATGAACAAGTTAATGCCATTGTCGCCGGGATTCGCTCACACTGGAGCAAACAAGATTCTTTGCCCGTAACACTGCCAACCTATAGCGCGACAGCTCCGGGCGATCCTCAACAAGGCGGCAGTGTATACGGCTGGTATTGTGCCTCGTGCCACGGTGTTGCAGGGCAAGGTGGAAGTCATGGCGGCTCGATTGTGGATGAGTCGTTTCTCAACCTTGTCAGCGATCAATACCTGCGCACAATCGTGATTGTGGGCAGACCAGAATTGGGTGCGCCCGACTGGCGTGGCAACGTGCCCGGCAAGCCCATGTCCCAACAAGAGGTTTCCGATGTCGTTGCATGGCTCTCAGCGCAACGCCCGAAACCGGCGCTCTCTTCAACCTCAAAATCTGCCTCAGGAGGTATTCAATGACATCATCCAACGACGTTACGAGACGCGGGTTCCTCGCGAAGGTTGCGCTCGTGTTCAATGGCTTTGTCGGCGTTGCTCTGGCCGTTCCGATTTTTCGCTATCTGGCCTCGCCCGTCACACGTGAACGAAACGTGGGAAATAACTCCTGGCTCACTCTTGGGCCGCTGGATAAGTTTCCTGCCGGCGAAACCCGTCTGGCCACTTATCGCAACCCAATGGTGAATGCCTGGGACGGAGAGACCGCGGACATCGCATGCTGGGTGCGCAATGTTGATGGGAAGAAGTTCCAGGTGTTCGCCATTAATTGTGCGCACCTCGGATGCCCGGTCCGCTGGTTCCCGCAATCGAGCCTGTTCATGTGCCCCTGTCATGGTGGCGCTTATTATCAGGATGGATCCCGGGCTTCCGGTCCGCCGGAGCGAGGATTGTTCGAATATCCATACAAGATTGAGCGAGCCAATTTGCTGATCCACGCTGGCGAGCTCCCCACTCCCGGGCCCTCTGCCAGCAAATCGAAAGGATGTTCCTCATGCGGCTGATGGGACGAGTGGGCGAATGGTTTGATCAGCGCCTTCAGCTCGGGAGGCCAATCCGGGACGTCATGCAACATCCGGTGCCGCGCGAGACTGCGAGCTGGTGGTATGTTTTCGGCAGCGCGGCCCTGACAATTTTCCTCTTTCAGGTTGTGACCGGCATTCTTCTGGCCCTGGTCTACGTGCCCTCGGCAGGAGAGGCCTGGAACAGCCTGCAAACCTTAAATCACCAGATCACGCTGGGATGGTTTATTCGCGCCTTGCACGGCTGGGGCTCGAATTTCATGCTGGCCATCGTGATCATTCACATGGTGCAGGTCTTCCTCTTTGGAGCTTTCAAGTTTCCCAGGGAGCTTACCTGGATCTTTGGTATCTTCCTTCTCTTGTTGACGTTCGGTATGGCTTTCACCGGCCAGGTGCTGCGGTTTGACCAGGATGCCTACTGGGGATTGGGCATCGGCGCATCTATCTCAAGCCGCGTCCCCATACTGGGGCCAGCTTTGGTCAAGCTGCTCCTGGGCGGGCCAATCATTGCAGGCGCAACGCTTTCTCGCTTTTTTGCGTTGCACGTATTTGTAATTCCCGGACTCCTGATCGGATTCGTGGGCCTCCACGTGTTGATGGTTCTTAAATTGGGAGTCAACGAGTGGCCGATGCCCGGGCGAATTGTTCGGCGCGCCACTTACGTGCGCGAATATCACGAACTCACAGCGAAAGAGGGAGTGCCGTTCGTGCCAAATGCGATCTGGAAAGACATCGTCTTTTCCGGTTTCATCCTGTTGGCCATTGCCGCATGCGCGGTACTTCTTGGGCCGTTTGGGCCGGGCGGCCAGCCCGATCCCACTATTATCCAGACTGCTCCGAAGCCCGACTCTTTCTTCCTCTGGATTTATGCGGTGCTTTCTTTCCTAGCGCCTTCAGCGGAAACGCCAATCCTGTTAATCGCGCCGCTGATTGGTATCGTCGTTCTCTTGCTGCTGCCGTTCTTTGCCGGTGAAGGAGAGAAGAGTTGGAAACGCAGACCGATTGCCGTACTTGTGATCCTGGTGGCGGCTGTATCTCTTGGCACTTTGACACACTTGGGCCAACACACGCCTTGGAGTCCGGTAATGGACGCGTGGAGCGGCGAGCCGATCCCCAGCGAATACCTGAAGAATCGAACTCCTCTGGAGCACCAGGGCGCTCTGGTTTTTCAATCCAAACAGTGTCACAACTGCCATTCCCTCGGCGGCGAAGGTGGCAAGCGTGGACCAGAGCTCGACCAGGTTGCTGTCCGTCTCACGCCGGATCAACTGGTTCGCCAGGTCATCCAGGGCGGAGGGAATATGCCTGCCTATGGAAAGAATCTGAGTCCCGCGGAGACCACCGCACTGGTCAAATTTCTTGAAACGCTGCATCCAGCCGGGCAGGCTCCGGCGCAGGACGCTTCCCGGGCCATCGCTGAAACAGATCAACACTGAACAGGAGAGAACGCTTTGCACCATTGGTCATTCCCATATCCGTTGACGATACTTCTGGCGCTGGTGATCTCATTCTATGTGCGAGGCTGGCTGCGTGTTAGGAAGGCGTTTCCGCGGATCATCGACTTGCGCCACATCGCTGCGTTCATCAGCGGACTCGTCGCCATATGGGTTGCCGCAGGCTCGCCACTGGCAACAATGGATCACGAGCTACTGTCCATCCATATGGTGCAGCATCTCATTCTCATGGCAGTTGCCCCGCCCCTGATATTGCTCGGAAAGCCGGTGCCAGCTCTTTTGCTTGGCCTGCCGCAAGATTTTGTCCAGGCTATTGTCTGTCCACTTCAACGTTCGGATTCGGTGCGGCGAATTACGACCCGCATCGGTGATCCCATGTTTTGTTGGTTTGCCGGAACCGTCACTGTAATTGCGTGGCATCTCCCCTCACTGTTCGCGCTCGGGCTGCATTCAGCTTCGTGGCATGAGGCCGAGAGCGCGTCCTTCCTAGTGGCGGGCTTCTTATTTTGGTGGCCGGTGATCCGGCCGTGGCCGAGCGCTACGTATACGGCGGGTTGGTCTGTGCCTTTGTACCTGTTTTTGGCGACTCTGCCTTGCGATGCTCTCTCAGCATTTCTGACGTTCTGCGGTCGAGTTGTTTACCCGGCCTATTCATCCGCCACGCCCCCGTTTCCTATCTCAGCCCTCCAGGACCAGGAGTGGGCTGGCGTGCTCATGTGGGTATCCGTAACCTTTATATATATGGTGCCGGCGCTGGTTCTGACGGTCCGACTCCTTTCTCCCGCAGGAACGACTCCCCAAAAAGCGGTGGCTTTACGTTTAAGTCCATACGAAATCAGTCGCTTACAGCGGCGTGGAGGGAGGTGAGGCGCGTGCCAACAGAGCACATGGCTGCCTTCGCGGCACCGACTGCTCAGCGAACCCCCAAGGAAGGGAGCGCTTTTGCAGACTATTGGGCGCTCACCAAACCAGATGTCAACCTTCTGATCCTGATCACGACTGCAGCAGGCTTTTGCCTGGCTCTGCCAGCTCATCTTGTGGGATTTCCGATTCTCTTGCTGGTTCATACCCTGGCAGGTACTTCGCTCGTGGCCACTGGTACTGCGACTCTGAACCAATATGTCGAGCGGCAGTTCGATGCGCAAATGCGGCGCACCAAACGCCGCCCCCTTGCAGCAGGAAGAATCGAGCCTTCACGCGCTCTATGGTTTGGAATCCTGCTCTCAGTCAGTGGCGCCGTCTACGTGGCAGCAGTCGTGAATTTGTTGGCCAGCCTACTCGCAGTTCTCACGTTGTTGTCTTATTTGCTGATTTACACGCCTCTCAAACGAAAAACGCCGCTATGTACTTTAGTGGGAGCTTTCCCAGGAGCAGTTCCCCCTCTGATTGGTTGGGCTGCTGCCTCGGGAACACTGGGCCGTGAAGCCTGGGTTCTCTATGGATTGGTTTTTCTATGGCAATTCCCGCATTTCATGGCGATCGCATGGATGTATCGGGAAGACTATATGCGGGCCGGCTATCTTGTTCTACCGCACGGTGAGCGGCGAAACTCTCTCATGGGTTTGCAAGCAGTGCTACCGTCCTTCGGCCTGGTGGCCTTGAGCTTTGCCCCAATGCTGCTGGGAAAAGCCGGTCTCTTCTACACTACGGGAGCCTTGTTCTTCAGCATTTGCTTCTTGTACTACGGATTGCAACTCGCTCTTCACCGGACCAACGTTGCAGCTCGGCGCCTGCTTCTTGCGTCTATTGTCTATCTGCCGGTCGTGTTTGTCTTGTTGGTGCTGGACAGGATGTGAACGTAATCCAACGTGGTCTCAAGCATAAAAATCGCGATTTTGCACCGCTTTGGCCTCGTCGAGTTCGATCCCAAGACCCAGGCGCGCAGACCGAGACACAGCGCGCAGCTGTACCAGCAGATCATCCAAAAGAACCGCAATGGACTCGCCGAGAGCATCTGTGATAAACAAACGCAACGTGGGGGGTCACCTTCGGGTGGCTGATCCAAATTTGCGATGACGCCGCCCCGCATAATTTGGTAAAAGCAAACCAATCAGTTTTGAAGGCAGAGAAAATCGCATATACAAGGAGAGCATTTATGCCCACGATTACGACAAAAGACGGAACCGAGATTTACTACAAAGACTGGGGCAAGGGTCAGCCCATTGTCTTTAGCCACGGCTGGCCGCTGTCGTCCGATGATTGGGACGCGCAGATGATGTTTTTCCTCAACCACGGTTTTCGCGTCATCGCCCACGACCGGCGCGGACATGGCCGTTCCTCCCAGACTGGTGACGGCCATGACATGGATCATTACGCCGACGACTTGGCGGCGTTGACGGCACATCTCGACCTTAAAGAAGCGGTGCATGTCGGCCACTCGACTGGCGGCGGTGAAGTGGTACACTACGTCGCCCGCCACGGCGAAAGCCGAGTGGCAAAAGCGGTGATGATCAGCGCGGTGCCGCCGCTGATGGTGAAGACGGCGGCCAATCCGGGCGGGCTGCCCAAAGACGTGTTTGACGGATTTCAGGCGCAAGTCGCCACCAACCGCGGCCAGTTCTACCTCGACGTGCCGGCTGGCCCTTTCTATGGTTACAATCGACCTGGTGCGAAACCCTCTCAGGGAGTGATCCGGAATTGGTGGCGCCAGGGAATGATGGGCGGCGCTAAGGCGCACTATGACGGCATCGTCGCGTTTTCTCAGACGGACTTTACCGAAGACCTGAAGAAGATCAATGTGCCGGTGCTCGTCATGCACGGCGATGACGACCAGATTGTGCCTTACCCCGATTCCGCACCCCTGTCGGCCAAGTTGCTGAAGAACAGCACCTTGATAACGTACAGGGGCTTCCCTCATGGCATGCCCACCACTGAGGCTGACACGATCAACAAAGACCTGCTGGCATTCATCGAGAAAAGCAAGCAAGTCGCTGGGTAGAGCTAGTCCGGCTTTCACGCTGATGTGAAGGCCGGGCACAAGCCGCTCCTCGGCAGTTCAGTCTCCGAAATTCGACGCGCCGAGGGTCTCTTTTGCTGAGCCAAAAAGGCTGAAAGGATCAACCATGTCGAGCAAGAATAAACTTATAGAACGTCAGAAACAGCCGTTGCACACGCCCTCTGATATCGACCCTAAGGCTGTCAAAGAGATAACCGGGGGACTCAACGCTTTACTCGCCGACGTGTTCTCGCTCTACCTCAAGACCAAGAATTTTCACTGGCATATGACAGGCAGCCATTTTCGCGACTACCATTTGCTGCTGGACGATCACGCAGACCAGATTTTCGCCATGACGGATGACATTGCCGAACGCGTTCGAAAGATCGGTGGAACAACCCTGCGGTCCATAGGCCACATAGCTCGTCTGCAGCGCATACCGGACAATGACGCGGACTTTGTGGATCCCCAGGACATGTTGAGCGAGCTTATGGAGGATGAAAAAGCCCTAGCGCTCAGAATGCGTGCAGTTCACGCTCTGTGCGATGACACCGGCGACGTTGCCACCGCCAGTCTGCTCGAAAACTGGATCGATCAAGCACAGCGCCGTATCTGGTTCCTGTTCGAAACATCACGGACCTAACCAGCGCTTTGACCTGCCCTTCGTTCGCTCGACCCGGAACGACGCTATTGCAGATGAGGCCATTCTGTGTGTCCGACCGCTTGCGGTATTTCGTTCAAAATAGGGTGCAAGAAACTCCTTAGGCGAAATTCGGCCTTGCGCCACTGCGCCTGTTCCGCCCGCCTGGATGAACTGGATGTCAGTTATGCCCATGAATCCGAAGATGAAGCGCAGATAAGGAAGTTCGTGGTCCAGTGCAATCACTCCCGCTGCCTTATAGCTGCCCCCGCTTGCGATGATCGCAAGTACCTTTATGTTCTTCCCAGCCAGCAACCCTTCCGGCGCACCGGTGGGCGAGTAACGGAAAGTCTTTCCAGCTCGCACCACATGATCAATCCATGCCTTCAGAGCAGCCGGAACTGAGAAGTTGTACATCGGACTTGCAACAACGATTTCATCGGCTGCCAGGATTTCCGCCACCAGTTCATCCGAGAGTGCAAGTGCTCTCTTATGGTTTTCATTGTGGTGTTCGGTCGGAGAGAAGGCGCCTGCAATCCAATCGAAATCAACAAACGTAAGCGGGGTTCTGGCTAAATCCCGCTCGATTACGCGCCCTTCGGTATTCCTGGCCTTCCAGGCTTTAACAGCGGCATTACCGAGTTGGCGCGAGATCGAGTAATCTCCACGAGGGCTGATACTGATATAAAGCATAGTCGGCATACTGCCTCCTAAACATATTTAAAGTCTCAACGACCACAATGGTAGAAGCGAGAATTGCTGCATCGAGTGCGGCTTCCCAAAATCTCGCTCCCGGAAGGCTCTGTTGCGGACGAGGCCGGTCCCTTCGTCGGTACGGCCTCCGGGCATTAGGCCTTCACGAATTGAGCGTCCAAGGTGATGGTGACGTCGTCACCCACCAGAATTCCTCCGGTCTCGAGAGCTGCGTTCCAGGTCAAACCGAAGTCCTTGCGATTGATCTTGGTGCTCGCCGAGAGCCCAATCCGAGTGTTCCCCCAGGGATCCTTGGCAGGCGGCGTTGGCCCTTCCACCGCAAAACGTACCTTGCGCGTCACCCCGCGGATGGTCAGGTCGCCTTCGACAGACAATTCCCCGTCACCGACAACTCTGATGCTGGTCGACTTGAAGTGCAAGGTGGGAAACTTTTCAGCGTGGAAGAAATCGGCGCTCTTGAGATGTTCATCGCGCTGCTCGTTGCGGGTCTCGATGGAAGCAGCTTCAATCGTGGCCTCCACGCGATCGTTCGCCGGGTCTGATTCATCCCGGATCAACACTCCAGAAACCCCGGAGAAGTGGCCTTTCACGTTGGCGATCATCATGTGCTTGACCTTGAACTCAGCGACGGTATGAGCCGGGTCGAGGTTCCAGGTAGTGGTTGAGGTTTGCGGTTGAACCAGTGTCGCAGTATTCGTCATAGGTGGTCCTCTCTTTGGTCGTCGAAATTGCGTTACTGAATCTATTTCGCCTAATTAGATGTGTTGACACGATATTCGTTGCAACAAATATTATCGTAAGAAACTTACTCCACCGGGGCCCGCGCGGCAGACAAAAGATCCCGCAGGGCCCGGAGCCGCTCCTTCCCCAAGTGGCCCAGGAGTTTACGGTGCATTTTCTGTACCGGCTCATCCAGCCGGTCCACCAGTTTGAGGCCGGCAGCGGTGAGCCGTGCCAGCACCATACGCCGGTCCCGGCTTTCGCGGGCGCGTGAAATCAAACCGCGTTTTTCCATGCGATCCAGGAGACGAGTGACATCAGGGTCACGAGTAATCAGGCGGCTGGCAATCTCCCCGCAGGGCAGCCCTTCAGGCGCGCCTCGCAGAATGCGGAGAACATTATATTGACTAGGCGAGAGATCCTCGGCTTTCAATACTTCAACCGCTCCTCGGCTCAGCATATCGGCCGTCCGGAGCAAATCCAGGAATGCTGCCTCTTCAGGGCTGCCTACCTTCCGGACTTTACTGGATTCGGACACCCTAAGGAACAATATCTGTTATGACGACTATTGTCAAAACATGTATTAAGGCACGGGCCCCGTCCCCCATCTCGTGAATGAGCGGCTTTCTCAACCGCGTTTATCGAAGGAAGAATTCTGGGGTGGAATAGTCGACTCCGCGGACCTTGAGCCTTGAACCTGCTTGTCGTCATTTTTACCGCGCAGTCGCACTGGTTGCCGAACCTGAATCTCCCGGCGCTCGAAGGTCGGCTGGCGCTGATTGCGAAACCACAGCAGCCGAAGACGACGCCCATTCCAGTCTGCCTTTGCTGCTCGCAACCTCATCTACGATTTTCGTGAACAACTGGTCCTTTACAGTGGTTCTCTTGGTGTAGTCCACAATGTAGCTGAGGGCAAATTCCAAAGATCCGCCGCTGGCTTGAAGAGTAACCATTGGTTCGAGAAGCGGACTTTCGATTCGATAGTTTTCAGTGACCCATTTCCACGATCTCTGGGCTTCCACCAGGTAATCACTTACCGTCTCTTTCGTAACCCGCAGCAGCATTTCTCTTGTGCTGGTGATCGCTTCCGCAGGTAAGCTGAATTTTGATCTCGTCCCAGACAAATCGGAATCCCTGCGAATAATTGAAAACCAACCCCTTCAGCACTACGCTGTTTGGAATTCGAACAATTCGCCCATTGTAGAGGTCACCGCTCACCCAGTTGCCGGTTTCCATCACCGTTGTTCGCATGACGGAGATATCAACCACGTCTCCTTTGGTCTCATTCACCTGGATTCTGTCGCCCACACGGTAGAGATTGGAGAAGCCGATCGCAACGAATCCACCCAGGCTTGCAATCACATCCTGCAGTGCAACGACTACTCCCGCTCCCATAACCCCCACCGCGAATCCGACGTGCTTCAGACGGTCTGCAAAGAGAATCGTTATGAAGGTAAAGATGATTATGTAGGCGGCCGCCGTAACCATTTTCCGAACGTGGTAACGTTGGTCACCATAGCCAAAGTGTGGAGGCAGGGTGCGCTCCAGCAGGCGAAACGCGCTCCGGATCAGAACAACGCCCAGGATGGAGTAAATCAGTTTAGCGATCAGCGAAAGAGCGGCGATGTGGTCAAAAAGGCGTTCCATTAGGGTATTGGTGACAAAGAGATTATCGCTTCGCTGTGCTAAGCGGTGGGAGCGTGAGTGATTTCAGCAGCTCTTCAATGCTGCGGTCCGTCATCTTGCTCATCTGCGCAACGACCGAACTCACGTTGCGTCCCTCCACCTTGCCTTTTTCGGCGGCCGAATTGACCCAAACCGTATTTCCGCTGTGAAACTCGGTCACCTGAGCTGAGAGCGCAACCTCGACTTGAGCGCCGCCTTCGTGATCCACCTCATTGAGCTTCTCCAGGCGTCCGCTGAGCACATAGTCCACATCATCGCGCCCGTCATAGATCTTCACCAGCTTGAAATTGCCGCTCGCACGCAGATACTCGACAATCGCTCCGGTGATGGTCTGTCGTGGGTCTACCGCCCATCGATGATATTCATAAAAGCCAATCTCCTCTGGCGAGGTGAGGTAGACGATAGGGCCTTCGCGCAGATAGGCGGGAGCTCGAAATTCCCGCACGGCGATGGAAGCTGGTGCATTAGTCTTTGCCGGAGGATCAATCGGGGGTGCGAGATTGAGCCTATAGTAGGCTGGGTATTTAACCTTGCCCATGCAGCCGGTCAAGAAGACGGAAGTCATCACGCCTGTTAGCACAATCATTCTCCAGCATTTGGTCATTTGCCTACTCCTATTGCGGCACTTTACGGTCTTTGGCTTGCCTGATGCGGATCATGCTCCACGGCCGTTGCTTGACTGAATTCGACAGGTCGCTCAAGTTCTGCGTGGTGATGCGCAGATTTTCCAGCGTCTCATCGACTCTGGAGTCGTTGGCCCGCACCATGACCTGCATATTGGCCAGGAGCCCCTTGGCTTCTTGCAACGTGATCTGAAGTTCGGCCAAATCGTTGCGAAGAGGATCGCGAATATCCCTCACTGTCCCACTGATGTTCTGGATAGCGCCATCTGCGTGGTCCACGACGGGCCCGACCTTCGCCGTAACTTGTGACACCTGATCCAGCATGCCATCAATTTTTGGGCCCGCGCTGGTGACCAGTCGGCTCATCTGTGCCAGCATCACGTTGATCCGTTCCTGGTTCGGCTTGCCGGTCATTGCATTCAGATGGGCAAGCACTGTTTGCGCCTCGCCGCTGATCCCCGTAAGCTCACCTTGCACTTGGGTCATAAGGGTATTAGCGTTGTCGGCAACCGTGGACACCTTCGCGATGATGTCGTCCATGCTGGCCACGTCCTGTGATGGAATCGCGCCACCCGGAGGCACATGCCGGGCTGCGTTGCTACCGGTGCTGATAAGTAAGGCTGGGCTGCTCATCAGGCTCACTGATCCAATCTTGGCCACAGATTTCTCATTCACCGGCGTTCCAGGTTTCAGATCCAGAAGAATCTCTATCTTGGTTGGATCAGAGGTCCAGGGCCGCACTGCGGTAATCCTGCCAGCGCTAATGCCGCCAAAGAGGACAGGCGCGCCCGGTTCAAGACCACCTGCATAGTGCAGATAGGTCCGGAACGGCACGCTCCCAGTATGGGAACTGGTACTCATCAAGTAGATGAGCGTAGCCGTTAAAATTGTGAGAGACGCCAGAACAAAGGCGCCAACCTTTGCTTCGGTACTCATAGGATCGCTCCGTTTCCCCGAAGATAGTTTTCCAGGTGTGTTTCGGTCGTTTGAACATGAGCGGCGGTGCCAGGCACACGATCGAGGAACTGTCTGATTCTCGGATCCTTGCTACCTCTGATCTCGTCTTTCGTTCCGACCGCAAGAAATGAGCCCTTGTACAGCATGGCGATCCGGTCGGCGATTCGAAATGCGCTCGCCAACTCATGCGTGACGACGATTACGGTCATCTGGAACGCGCGCTTAAGGACCAGGATAAGTTCGTCCAGCTCAGCCGCCACAATCGGGTCAAGACCGGCCGAGGGTTCATCAAACACCAGGATTTCAGGGTCGAGAGCCAAAGCCCGGGCAACTGCCGCCCGCTTTTTCATTCCACCCGAGAGCTCCTGCGGGAACATCCTGCCGAAGTCGCCCAACCCAACTACCGCCAGCTTCATCCAGACCATAAGATCAATGATTGAGGGGGCCAGTGTAGTATGCTCACGCAACGGCAATGCGACGTTGTCCGCGACAGAAAAGGAGTTAAATAATGCGGCACTCTGAAACGCGACGCCGATTGAGCGCCTCACCTCTTTCAGCTCTGCGGCAGAGCAGCGCGCAATATCAACTTCTTTCACCATGAGCCGTCCCGAGTCGGGCCGTTCGAGCCCGATGATATGACGCAACAGCGTGCTCTTGCCCGAGCCACTTCCTCCCAGTAAAACCATGGTTTCGCCAGACTCTATGTCGAGGCTAAGCCCATCCAGCACGCGCCGCCCATCGTATTCAACCACCAGGTCGCGGATAGAGATAAGCGGCATCAGGAAACTCCTGTGAAGTAAAAGATTGCGGTAAAGATCACGTCGGCCACAATCACAAGGAACGTTGCCTTGACTACTGCCGCGGTGGTTGACCGCCCTACTCCTTCCGGTCCTCCGCGAACGCGGAATCCTTCCAGGCAACCTACCTGCACAATGATGGTTGCGAAGGCCAGGCTCTTGATCAATCCGCCGATCACGTCGTGGATATCGATGGAATCCAGCGCGTATCTCACGTAAAGCCCGAACCCAAGATGAGTGCTGAAGAACATGAATATCCAACCGGCCAGAATTCCGCAAACATTCGCGAAAATGCTCAGGCAGGGAATCATGATCAACGCGGCAAGAAACTTGGGCGCGAGAACAAATTCAATGGGATCGAACGCCATCACACGCAGCGCATCGATCTCTTCGGTTACCTTCATCGTCCCGATCTCGGCCGAGAACGCCGAGCCTGAGCGCCCGCTCACCGCGATTGCCGTAAGCAAAGGGCCGAGTTCTCGTGTAAAACCCACGGCAACCAGATCTATGACATAGCGGATCGCCCCGAAGCGCTTGAGCTCGGAGGCTCCTTGCATGGCAAGAATGAATCCAGCGCAAATCGACATGAGCCCAACCATGGGTAGGGCATCAACACCTACTTGAAGCATCTGACTAACGGACGACTTCCAGCGATGACGACTACCGGAAATCGGGAGAGCTGCACCCAACGCGCGCACGCCTGCCCACAGTTGAACCGTCAGCCCTCCTACATAATCCAAAAGGTTCAGGGTGGCTCTTCCCACGTTGTCGATCAGTGCTGTCACGCGTCGCCCTGAGAAACACGGTGGATTGCTGTGTCCGGCAAAGGATCAAAAAGCGGCAGGAGGCCGGTTACCTTGAACAGATAAAGCGGCCGTTCGTGCAGCTTCAACCGTAAACTGACGTTAGCGGAACGAGCAAACCTGAGCGCCTCAACCAGGGTCGCCAGGCCGGAGCAATCGATGTACGGCACTGCGCTTAGATCAATGGTCAGCGAAGCCAGAGCTTCTTTTTGAAGCGTGGCGAGCAGTTCATCGCGCAAGGCCGGCGAGGAATTGATAGTGACTCGGCCGGTCACAGTCAGCACGGCATCTCCTTCTTTGGCACTCAGGCCGAGGCTCAAACGCTCGGCTGTCCTGGATTTCATGTGTCGCTCCAAACTAGTAGTTGGAAGAAAAAATTCGTTGTTGCAGGTTTGCCCTCATGCACGGCAAACCCAGGTATGTCGTACGACGCTCTCTGGACGCGGCCTGCTCAGACGAGCCTGACGTTGCGTTCCATGGTCGTGATGACCGAGTCCAATCGGCCGCTTAACACTTGCTTGGCCATGCTCAGCGTGAAGCCCTTCACGGTGTGAAAGGGAACGTGCGACGGCAGAGCGAGTGCGAACGGATCCACAACGGCATCCACGACGACCGGGCCGTTCTTGTAGGCAAGAGCTTCAGCAAGGCCTTCTCGAACGTCTGCGGGATCCTCGATACGAATTCCCTTCGCACCCATCGCTTCGGCAACATTAGCGAAGTTGGGGCTTTTGAACTCCACTCCGAAGGGGACGATGCCGGCCTCTTGTTGTTCGATCTTGACGAAGTCCAGAGCGTTGTTATTGAGGATCACCTGAACCACTGGAACTCTTCGTTCCACCTGCGTCAAGAGATCGCCAAGGGCGAGCATCGAGTAGCCGCCGTCCCCGCAGAGAGCGATCGTTTGCCGGCCCGGATATGCTAACTGAGCACCAAAAGCGTTGGGAGCGGCGTTAGCCATGGACGCCCAAGAGAACGAGCCAAAGAGCCTGCGGTCTCTGCCACCACTGATGTGTCGCGCCAGCCAAATAACAGCCGTTCCAGTGTCGGCAAAAAACAACGCGTCATCAGAAGCCAGATCGGATAGTGTTTTGGCCAGGAATTCCGGACGTATAGGCTTGAGTTCAGGCCCCTTGTGGACGTAATGCTGTAAAAGATCGTGGAAGGACTGCGTTTTGGCGATGTGTTTCTCGAGAAAGCGCTTGTCCGCTTTCTCACGCACGCGCTTGAGCAGCACAGTGAGTGTGGTTTTGATATCGCCGACAAGGCCAAGATCAACATTCGTGCGGCGCCCAATGTGCTTGGGGTTCTTGTCAATCTGGACTTTCTTCACTTTGTCACCCGGCAGGAACTCCGAGAATGGAAAATCTGTGCCGAGCAGCAGTAAGAGCTCGGCCTCGTTGATTGCGCCATAGGCTCCGCCGTAACCGATCAAGCCTGTCATGCCAACCGCGTTAGGATTGTCGTGCTCCAGCCACTGCTTGCCGCGTAAGGCGTAGCCGACCGGTGCGTTTAGCCTTTTTGAAAGTTCAATTACCTCATCCCGAGCATGCCTACAGCCGTCGCCTCCGAAGATGGCCACCGTTCTAGCATCATCGATCATCTTCACAAGTCGATTTAGATCCTCATCCGCAGGGCGCATGAGTGGTGTGGCCGGGACCGTTATCGCGGTCGAGCTGACTTCCACATCCGCAGACGCGATGTTCCCGGGTAGAGATATCACCGTGGGGCCCTTCTCCAGGATCGCGGTAAGAATTGCAGTATTGAATACGGAACGAGCCTGCTCGGGGTCTACCACCCGCGCGGTATAAAGAGAAGCAGCATCGAAGAATTTGTAGGGATTGAGCTCCTCAAGCGTGAACGTGTCTAGGACGGTCGTTTCGATGTCGCCTGCAATGGCGATAATCGGCGCACCTTCCTTGCGCGCATCCATCAATCCATTAAAAAGATGAACCACGCCAGGACCAGCAGTTCCACACACCGCCACCGGGTTACCAGTCAGGTAAGCTTCGGCAACTGCGGCAAAAACTCCGTATTCTTCGTTACGGACGTGTATGAACTCGATCCTGCCGTCCCGGCGAAGAGCGTCCATAACGGGATTGAGGGCATCCCCGACAATCCCATAACAACGCTTGACCCCGACCTTCGCCAGCATCTCCCACAAGAGATCTGCGACTTTTATCGACATAATAAAAACCCCTTCTCTACCAAAATTTTCGCCTGCTACTTACCTCCAGGCAAATCCACCGCTGCTTCCACGTCTGATTAAATGAACGCGCTGAATCCGGTGATGGCTTTACCCAAGATCAGGTTCTGCATCTGGTAAGTGCCTTCGTAGGAGTAAAGCGCTTCTGCATCCGCGAAGAAGCGGCCAACGTGGTAGTCCGCGGCGATGCCGTTGCCGCCCAGCAACTCCCTGGCCCAGGCGACAGTCTCGCGGCACTTGGCCGTGGTGAATGCCTTGGCCAGTGCAGCATGGGCGTCCGTTAGCTTGCCTTCGGCCTGCAGTTGGGCCATGCGAACTATCAGGCATTGTGACGCTGTAATGTTGGCGATCATTTTGGCCAAGAGGTCCTGCACGAGCTGGAACGATCCAATCGGCTTTCCAAACTGCAACCGTTCCTGGCAATACTTGAGCGCATTTTCGTAGGCGCCCATCGCGCATCCGGTCGCTTCCCAGGCCACCAGGTACCGCGTCATTTTTAGTACCCGTGCGGTATCGCGAAATGACGCGTCTGCCTGGAGACGGTTTTCCTCTGGCACGCGGCAGTTTTCCATCGTAATCAAACCGTTCTGGACCACCTTGAGCGCAATTTTGTTTTGGATTTTGTCCACCTTGAAGCCAGGGGTGGTCTTGTTTTCCACGATGAAAGCTTTGACCTGGTTGTCCGCCAGATCGCGCGCCCAGATGATGGAAATGTCGCACCAGGGAGAGTTGCCGATCCATTTTTTCTGGCCGTTGAGGATCCACGTGTCTCCTTCACGCTTGGCCGTGGTCGTCATGCCTCCGGAAGTTCCCGATCCCACCAGCGGTTCAGTGAGTCCAAAGCAGCCGATTTTCTCCCACCGGGCCATGGGCGGAAGCCACTTCTGTTTTTGCTCTTCCGACCCGCCGAGATAGATGGACCCCATTGCGAGGCCGTTGTGGACGCCAAAGAACGTGGCAATCGAAGAATCGAAGCGCGCCATTTCCATGGCGATCAGGCCGAACAACAGTGTGCTTCCGCCTCTGCAACCGTAGCCCTGCATGGCAACGCCGCCGATGTTAAGTTCCTTGATCGCCGGCAATATTTCAAATGGGAACGCGTCTTCAACCCAGTACTTGGTGATAATGGGCGCGACATTGGTCTCCATGAACGCGCGTACTTGTTTTACAACCTCTAACTCCTCTGCGGGCAAGGTTTCCGCTAGTTCGTAGAAATCACTATTAGGCGCGGGAAGAGCATGAACCTTCTTCGCTCCGTCTTGCGGTTTTGTCGCGATAACTGTAGCCATGAGTCCTTCTGTTCCTTTCGTAAGCTTAAAATAGGTTTCGCTCGAACGATCCGTTGCGTGCGTCCAGAAACTCGTCGAGCATTTTGCTGCTTGGCGGACGATGCAATGGGGTCACTTGGCTTTTGCGACTTTCTTCACCACCGGAAATGGCTTGCCCTGCTGATTCCGCAACTTGAGCAAGCCCAGCAACACCTCATCCCTCTCATGTTCAAGCTGCTCGATGGTGCGGTTGCCCGCCTCCTGCAATGCTCCTTCGATAATCGTCTGCTTTACGCTAGGAGAGAACTCGGTGATCGTTCCCAGGTCCTTCCACCAACTCGCGACCGGACCAGAGAGGTGGTCCATGAAGTGGCGTATTCCATCCGGCCCGCCGCCGAGATGAAACAACAGATTGGGTCCCATAACGCCCCAGCGAAGTCCAGGTCCCCAGCAAACCGC